>Ga0247611_10005380_pt1 | contig 17002 bp, 14 predicted proteins | sample 177DNAGHGhighgp2_FD_192422 | JGI IMG/M metagenome (GOLD analysis project Ga0247611, IMG submission 192422) | Sheep rumen microbial communities from Palmerston North, Manawatu-Wanganui, New Zealand - 1770 DNA GHGhigh gp2 | ecosystem: Host-associated > Mammals > Digestive system > Stomach > Rumen... | reverse complement strand
GACCATTTATGGGTGGACTTGAATATATCAAACCTAAAAAATAAATAATTTGAAATTTATTAAGAGGCTTCGGCCTCTTTTCATTATGCGTGTACGCGCTCTATACGCGCGTATGTTTAACTATTAATAATTTATTAACGCGCATTAATTCTTCTATTTATTAACCTAATTAGATAACAAAAAAGGCGTAGCCGAAGCCACGCCTTAATGTAAGTTCTAGTTAGAATGAATTACATTGAAACTTTGAACCAGTGAATGTCATAGACATCTGTGGTTCCTTCGCGAAGTGTTCTGAATCCGGTCTTAACGTAATGGCCAAGTGGATCATTGACTACTGTAACGAGGTTTGCTGGATCAGCAAAGAAGACTGGTTCGCCTTCGCTGACAACGGCGTCTTTGAAGTATATACCATAGTAGTATGCTTCGTATTTGACGTTATCGCCTTCACCAACTTGGTAGTAGGAGAATAAAGCATCCTTTGCATATGGATCATCGAACCATTTGACTGAGCCCTTAGACATATCTAAGACACCATTACCTTCACCTTTCAAATCAAAGACTAAGAAGTGTGTATCATCGAGTGGATAGACGTTGGAGAATTCGAAATTAGTAACTAATTTAGCATCGCTATCCATTAATGCATATGCAGTATTACCTTCAAAATCTTCTGTTGAAACGATTGCGTAATCACCAACAAGATCTTCAACAGTGAATGCATCAGGGAGGGATTTGATAGTTTTAAGATTTGCATCGTAGATTGCATTTTTGTAAATACCATCAACGTAATTATCGCCAAATGGCATCAAAAGACCGTAAATTGCAAAGAGTTGTGGCAAGAAGAGCTCATCATGTAAGCCAAAGTTATCATCAACAAGATAGTTGTGTGAAATTTCGGTTGGGAAACCATTTTCATCAACTTCTGTTAATTCTGCTACGAATAAATATGGATCTGCTAAGAGATCTTCGTCAAGTTCTAAATCAGCTAAACCTGAATCGTCGAGAGATTCAATGACATATGCGGAAGCAACTGATGTTTCTTCCATTTCATATAAGTCATAAACGTGAACTTCTTGTAAGTGCTTTTCTGTTAATCCTGGAACAACATAAGAACCAGTAACTTCACCACTAAATTCACCTTCAGTATCGCCTTCACCACTAAATTCGGCCGAATATGAGACTGCTGCTGGAGCAAGATATGTCCATTCAGTAGCATCGGCTGGAACAACGCGATCTGTAACGATAACATAGCTATATTCACTATAAACTATTAATCGAGCACCAGAATAACTATCAACAGCCCATGTTGAACGATCTGGTAATGTCATTGTCTTGACGAGCTTATCACCTTTATCAGTGACTTGATAGATATCGAATTGAAGTTTTTCTGTATCCATATCGACACGGTAATTCTTTCCGTCTTTTTCAAATTCCATATCGATATAAGCGATTGATTCACCTGAACCTGGAAGATATTCAACATCTTCTAAGCTACCATAATCTTCTGCATAGACCTTGTAGCTAATATTGTTGTGGTGATCTTTCCATTGAGTGAATTTTAAGCAACTAAAATCACTAGATGATCCTTCGAAAACAAAATCAGCAATGGCTGGAACTTCAGCAACATCTGTTCCTGACCAATCGTATAAAACGTTACCGAATGAGTCTACTGCTTTGCTCTTATAAACTTCATTTGGTGCTTCACCTTCTGTCCATGAGAGTGTAGCATATCCTGCTGTAGGATTACCTTTAACAACTAAGAATTCGGTGAATGGAGTTGCAACAAAAGAATCAATTTTGGTAGTATCAAAATTAAAGATTTCTTTACCGTTATATGCTGATAAAACGATTGCCTTACCTTCAGCATTCGAATATTGGAGCATGCCTAATGATGTGCCCATGAGTTCATAGCCTTCAGGTGTGGCTGTTGTTTCTTCTGAGATGGTGACTTTTGATTCCTCAGGTTCACCAACTAATGCTTTAACTAATTCGGCTGTGAGGACATTATCACCTTTCTCAAAAGGTTTTAATGCTTTCTTGTTATTACCACAACCGGAAAGTATTAATGGTGCAACAAGAAGAGGCACTAAGAATTTTTTAGTCATAATATGACCTCCTTTTCTAAATTGCCCAAAAAATGTATTCGTAGATAGACACACTTTTCTTGGGTTAAACTTATTTTAGCATATAAATATGCAATTACAAATGTTATTATAATAAGGCCATCGCGATAACTTATTACGAACCTGGTCAGGATGGGAACATAGCAGCCATAAGTAAATTAAGTTATGTGCGATGGTTTAATTTAAGATGACTAAAGACGAGAAATTTATGCTTCTTGCAATCAAAGAAGCAACGAAAGCTAAAGATATAGATGAAGTCCCAATTGGGGCTGTTATTGTCGTTAATGACAAAGTCATTTCTAGAGGATATAACACGCGTGAAAAAAGTAATGATTCTACAAATCACGCGGAGATAATCGCGATTAAAAAAGCGTGCAAGAAACTAAATAATTGGCGGCTAATTGATGCGATACTTTATGTGACAATTGAACCATGCCCAATGTGCGCTGGAGCAATACTTCAATCAAGAATAAAAAAAGTTGTTTATGGCGCAAAAGACATTAAAGGTGGAGCATTAGGATCAACATTCAACCTCTTTGAACAAAAGAATTTAAACCATCATCCAACTATTATCGGTGGTGTACTTGAAGAAGAATGTTCAAAGATAATAAAAGATTATTTTAAAAATAAAAGATAATACATATATAGTTATTTTGACATTGTATGAATTTTTACTATATTATTATATATAATAAAAGTTCTTTTAAATTATGATCAACATTGAAAATAACAATATAGAACCTATTGTCACTGATGTGAGCGAAGGTTTAAACGATGAACAAGTTGAACTAAGAAAGTCGCAAGGACTTGTTAACAAAATATCGAAAAATGTCACTAAATCATATGGAAGAATTATCTATGATAATTTAGTGAACTTTTTTAATATCTTCTTATTTGCGACAGCCGCAGTAATGGTTGTCGCTAAAGCAAAGCTCAATAGTTACTTTTTTATCGTTATCTTACTTTTAAATATCGGTATTGGTTTATTCCAAGATATACGCGCTAGAAGAAAAGTAGACAAATTAAAAGTCGTTTCTTATCCAATGGTAAGTGTTATTAGAAATGGTAAAACCATTTCATTGCCTGCAAACGAGCTTGTTTTATCAGATATCATCTCTTTAAAAGCGGGTGATTCAATTATCGCTGACTCCATCATGATGAGTGGAACAATTGAAGTTAATGAATCGCTCATTACTGGTGAATCTATCAATATCATTAAAAAGCCTGGAGATGAGCTTATATCTGGCTCATATCTCACAAGTGGATATTGTCTTGCAAGAGTGGAAAGTGTTGGCAAAGCCAACTTCACTGAAAGACTATCGCAAAAAGCCAAGAATTTTAAAAGACCAAAATCTGAAATTTTATTGACTCTTAGAAAAGTATTTAGAGTCATTGGTATATGCGTTTTAGTGCTAAGCGCTGCGATGTTTATCATTGCAGGAGTTAAAGGTGACTTAAGCATACCTAACGGAGTTATTGAAGGATCACCTTTCCAAAAGACAATTCTATCTATATCAGGTTCTGTGGTCGCCATGATACCAATTGGCATGTATCTATTAACATCTTTAACTTTAGCAGTTGGCGTTATCCGTTTAGCGCAAAAAAGAATGCTCGTTCAAGAACTTTATTGCATTGAAAACCTCGCTAGAGTAGATGTTTTATGCCTTGATAAGACAGGAACTCTTACCGATGGAAAGATGAATTTTTATAATCTTGATTTAATTGGTAAAAATAATAAGTTAGATATTGAACAATGTCTCAAGACATTAATCGAGGCTACAGGCGATAAAAACCCAACCGCTAAAGCAATCAAAAATCACTACATCAGACATTCAATTCTTCCTTATCATATGGCTATGCCATTTAACAGTGCACGTAAGTTTTCTGCTGTCAGTTTAAATGATGGTCGTGTCTTTGTTTTAGGCGCTAGAGAATTCTTACCTCATAAAGATAAAAAGATCGATCAAAAATGTGAAGAATACGAAGCACAAGGCTTAAGAGTGCTTCTTTTAGGTTCAACAAAAAGATCATTTAATGTCGATGAAGATATTCCTGTGCTTAATATAGAAGCAATCATTGTCTTAGAAGATCACATCAAAGATGACGCTAAAAAGAATATCACCTGGTTTAAAGAAAATGGCGTCGCTATTAAAATCATCAGTGGTGATAATCCAATCTCTGTCAGTGAAATTGCAAGACGTGTTGGAGTAGAAAACGCTGAAAAATACATCTCATTAGAAGGCATGCCTTTAGAAGAAGTTAAAAAGATAGCCTTAAGTTACACTGTCTTTGGTAGAGTTTCTCCTGAACAAAAAGAAATCATCGTCGCATCACTTCAAGAAGAAGGCCACACTGTCGCTATGACAGGCGATGGAGTTAACGATATATTAGCCTTAAAGGCTGCCGATTGTTCCATTGCTATGGCAAGCGGAAGCGATGCTGCGCGTTCAGTTGCTCACTTAGTGACTCTTGATGATAACTTCTCATCTCTTCCTGATGTTGTTGCAGAAGGTAGAAGAGTCATTAATAACCTTCAACGTAGTTGCTCTATCTTCTTAATCAAGACATTCTTCGCCATTACATTAACTTCTATATATCTATTCATATCGATGTTTACTAAACAAAGATATCCATTTGAAGTTAACAATATGTATGTTTGGGAACTATTAACTATCGGACTAGCATCCTTGTTCCTATCGCTTCAAGCTAACAATGAAAGAATCAATAATAAGAGCTTTATGTCTAACTTAGTGACATTGACTACTCCAGGAGTGATTGTTCAAACATTATTTGTAATGATCATATTTATAATAAGTGGCATTGCGCCAAACTTCCTTCCACATGAGCAAGCTCATGTCATGGCGGTTATCACCTTCACAATAATAAGTTATGTAACAGTCCTTATCCTTTCTTGGACACCTGATGCATATCGCTGGGCAGTTATAGGAGCCTTAACACTCCTTATCCCAGGATTTTTCTTAATTGATAGATTTAAACTCTATGATGGAAAAGATATCAATTCGAGTTTCTTCCATCTTGGCTATAACGCTTTAACTATGGATAAGTTATGGTTCTTTATCTTGATTGTTGTTTTAGCGATAGCCTCATATATTGGATTAACTAACTTAATTGTTTATTTGAAAAATAAAAAGGAGAAAGAAAATGAAAATAAATAAGGAAGTACTTGATGCTTTAAAAAATAACAAGCCTGTCGTAGCACTTGAGTCTACGATCATATCTCATGGTATGCCGTATCCTAAAAATGTTGAGACAGCTTTGCTTGTTGAAAAGACAATTAGAGATAATGGAGCGATACCCGCTACAATAGGCATCATCGATGGTGAACCTATCATTGGCATGACTCCCAAAGAGATAGAAGAATTCGGCAAAAGAAAAGGAATTAGAAAAGTATCTCGTAGAGACTTACCAATTGTCTATGCTAAAAAGCTTTGGGGTGCTACAACCGTTGCAGCGACAATGATACTTGCGGCACAAGCCGGCATAGAAGTATTTGTGACCGGTGGAGTTGGAGGCGCTCATAGAGGCGCTCAAGATACTTTTGATATATCAGCAGATTTAGAAGAACTTGGTAAAACCAATGTCACTGTTATATCAGCAGGTGTTAAAGCCATATTAGACTTAAATTTAACACTTGAGATACTTGAAACAAAAGGTGTACCTGTCCTTTCATATCAAAGCGATGAATTCGCTGACTTTTATACAAGACATTCAGGTATAAAGATGGAAAATGTTGTTAACTCACCTAAAGAGATAGCAGATATCATCAAAGCCAAAAGAGCAAATCATCTTGATGGTGGCATGCTTGTCGCTAATCCAATACCTGAAGAAGACGCTATGGATGATAAAGTCATCAACGGAGCGATTGAAAAAGCTCTTAAGATGGCGGATGAAAATGGCATCAAAGGAAAAGATGTCACTCCATTCTTACTTAAAACAATCGTTGAACTCACCTGTGGTGATTCACTTGAATCAAACATCAAATTAGTCTTAAATAACGCCAAATTAGGAGCAAAAGTAGCAAGCGAACTTACTAAATAGTTTTATGAAGATAGAAATTAAATATCGCGAAGGCTTAAAAGAATTAATGAAGAAGATGCCACTTGAGGATATCAACGTGGTCATGCTTTGCGATTATGTTAAATCTAATCGCCAAACATTCTATTATCATTATCGCGATATCGCAGATGTTATTGAACTTATCTTTCTTAAAGAAAGGGTAGCCTATGGGGTCAAAGTTTTTAGCATTGAAAATGTCATAAAACCCTTAATCGCCTATGTTAATGCGAACCATCAATTCTTATATTCGGTCGCTATATCATTTGCGAGTGATAAGCTTGAGAATTTCTATTATTCATATTTTTATCAACAAACGCTTAAATACTTTAAACACGTTGGCCTAGATCAACGAATCAGTGCGAATACATTAAGAGATATAGGAAGATATATATCTTCTTTATTCTCTAAAGAGATGGTTTATTGGACAGTTAATAAAAGAAACGAAAAACAAGCCGACTTACAAAAAAGATTAACTGTCTTATGGAACCTATTTATCGATAAATATCCAAGGGAGATAAGTATACTTAGATGATAGACTTTAATTTTGTTTCTCCCACAAAGATATATTTTGGTAAAGATAAAGAAACTGAAATAGGTTCTATTTTAAAAGAAGGTAACTTTCATAATGTTTTAATTGTCTATGGAAAATCATCTATTAAGAAAATAGGTTTATATGACAAAGTCATAAAAGCATTAGATGATAACAATATTAAACATATCGAATTAAGTGGAGTTAGACCTAATCCATCTAATGAACTTGTTAATGAAGGTGTTAATCTAACAAGAAAACATAATATTGATTTAATCCTTGCAGTTGGTGGAGGCTCAGTTATTGACACTGCTAAAGCTATTGCGGTAGGTCACTATTACGATAAAGATCCATTTGATTTTAACCTTCATTTAGTTAAACCTACGAAGGCTCTTCCTGTTGGAGTTATCTTAACTTTATCAGCATCTGGCAGTGAACTATCCAGTTCATGCGTCATCTCAAATGATAAATTAGGAATTAAACAAGGCTTTAATAGTGATCTTGTTAGACCACTTTTTGCAATCTTAAATCCAGAACTTACATATTCAGTTGATAAATTCCAAACTGGATGTGGAGTAGTGGATATCATCTCTCATTCATTAGAAAGATATTTCTCACCTAGTGATGATATTAACTTTTCTGATGATATTGCTTTAGCAATCATTAAAAATACGATTGAAAGTGGGAAAAGATGCATATCTAATCCAAAGGATTATAACGCGAGAGCAACCATGATGCTATGCGGCGCATATTCTCATAACGGAATAAGTGGACTCGGTAAGAAAGTTGACATGGTCATTCATAGAATGGAACACGCTTTAAGCGCATATAAAAGTGATATCGCTCATGGAGCGGGCCTATCAGTGCTCATCCCAGCTTGGATGAATTATGTTTATCAAAGCGATATCGATAAGTTTTATAAATTTAGTCTCAAAGTTTTTAATATTAACTTTGATGATAAATATGAAGGTGCTAAAATTGGAATACTTAAGCTAAAAGAGACCTTTAAAGATATTGGAATGCCAATAACCCTAAGTGAACTTGGTTTAAGCAAAAAAGATATTCCTGCTATAGTGGAGAAGATTTTTGTAGGGGACACACATCTGATTGGAAACCTAACAATCAAACCACTTAGTAAAGATGATGCCACAAAGATACTTAGTGATCTCATCTAAGGAGGAAATATATGAAAAAAGAAGATGTAGCGAGCCTAATTATCTATCTAGGAATGATAATGATCGCTTTAATACTTGGATTTACTCTTATTAAGAGTACTTTTGAACAAGTATATCAATTGAGCATGAATTCATACTTATTTGCTATCATTGTCATCATCGTGGGTCTACTTGTTAATATCATCGGTCTTGAACTCGGTCATATTATAGGCGGTAAACTCGGTGGCTATAACATAGTTATGGTCAACATTATTGGCTTTTGCTTTTATAAGAATAACAACAAATGGAAATTTGGCTTTAAAGACTTTGATGGTTTAACAGGCGAGACAACACTTTCACCAAAAAGTGAGAAATCAAATCCTAAACCATTCGTTTGGATTCCACTTTTAATGTATCTAGTTGAGCTTATCGCTTGCATTATCTTATACACGCTTGGAAGCGACACTAGACTAGATGTTCACGATCCACTTAGATGGATTGCAACAGCATCCATCGTTTGGATTGCTATCTCATCTATGATGGCCTTATATAATTTTGTGCCAGTTAAACTCGATTCTATGACAGATGGATATCGTCTTACTTTAATCACTAAGAAAGTTAATGTTTTAGCATATAACGAATTAATGAGAATTCAAAACCTTCAAAGAGAAGGAAAAGAAGTTAAAGAAGTTAAAGTCTTTGATGAAATCACTGACTTCACAACTCAATTAAACCTCATCACTATCTATGAATATCTTTCAAAGAAAGAATATGATAAGGCTAAAGCGCTTATTGAAAAGAACTTAGAAGATCCTAATAAGGTATCACGTACGACAAGATTTAGACTTATCGCTCAAAAGTTATATATCAATATTCTTACAATGCCACTTGAAGAGGCTAAAGCCTATTATGAAGCAGAAGTAGGAGATGATATTAGAAGATTTATATCTAACGATATCTCCATGGAATCTGTTAGAGCCTACGTCTTAATTGCCGGCATGCTTGATGAATCTTATGGCGAAGTTGAATTTGCGAACAATCGCAAACCAAAAGCAATGAAAAGAGCGTTAGCAAGTCGCGCTAAAATAGAAGACGCGCTTTATAAAGAAGCATTCGACAAAGTTATGGATGCACATCCTGAATGGAAAACTAATCCAAAAGAATAACAAGAAGCACTCACTTTGTGAGTGTTTTTCTTTACTAATAGCCATTATGGAAAATTAATCAATTCCCTTGAATTTTAATTGTCGCATTTGCTACAATCAAAATATGAAAAGTTATAATCTTGCTAAAGATATAAAAACAATTAGAGAGGTATTTAATTTATCTCAAGATGAACTTGCTAAAGAGCTTGGCATCTCAAGATCTAATATTATTAGATACGAAAAAGGTGAGATATTTCCTCATAAAGGTACTCTTGAAGCCATTTATTCTTATGCATATGAGAAAGGTCTATTAGTTAATAAAGCTAAGACCATGCTTTTTGAAGATGAAAAAGGAGATAATATTTTGCTCTTTCACGGCGCTAAAGAGACTATAGAAGGCGAGATTGATTATTTGCATCTAAATGGCGCAAAAGATTTTGGCGCTGGCTTTTATCTATGCCTTTCATTTGATTCAAGTGCTAGTTGGATAAGTGATCGCGTCAATGGTTCTTGTTATTGTTTTTATCTCAAACAAAATAGCAATCTCAAGGTCTTAGAATTTAATGTTAATCGTGATTGGATGTACGCCATCTTATATTTTAGAGGAGCGTTTTCTAACTATATTTAACAAATAAAATCAAAGAATTGATTGATATTATCAATAACGCAGATGTCATCATCGCTCCTATTGCAAATAACAATATGTATGAGACACTTAATAGTTTCGCCTATGGTCAAATAACAGACGAACAATGTTTGCATGCTTTGAGTGCAAATAATTTAGGGCTTCAATATGTCTTTAAATCTAAAAAGGCATGTGAAAGCCTTGAATTTATTGATCGCTTGTATTTATGCGAAAGTGAGAAAAAGAAATATCTTTTGAATAAAAAAGATTTAGCAATAGAAGGTAGAAGCAAAGCAAATCTTGCAATTAACGAATATAGAAGAAAAGGAAACTATTTTGATGAATTATTTAAGAAAAATGGATGAATTATGTCATTCACTTTCATTAATGCAAGCAAGAATATTTGAGCGAAGCGTTGAAAACGGAATACCTTCCTATTTTTTCATTAAATCTTTCATGCTTTCTAGTGACGCAAGTGATTTAGATAATCTTTATTTAGAAAAAGCAGGTATTACTGAGCAAGAAATATATGCTAATATCGCTAGTAAAATAACAATAAATAGAGGAATCATTCTTCCGTACAATATCATCCACTTCATCGGATATTTTTATCGTTCGGCAGCTTATTTATTAAATGTGAGTAGCAAGTTTTTGCTTAATAATATTTCACCTAAATTTTTAGTGAATAATTATCCAACGCTTCATTCATTAAAAATAGAAGACGCTATTAAAGAAAGTGTCGATGCTAATGGAATAAAACTCAAAAGTCTAGAAGAATTATTCATCGAAGCATATAAAAAGCTATAAAAATTATTTTAAAAAGCACTCACTGAGTGAGTGTTTTCCTTACGTGTGAAGACGCGTATTGTAATGTGCTATCATATACATACGTTATAAGAGACTCGTACTGAGCTCTTAATATATAGGAGGAAGTAAACAACAAATGAAGCTAAGAAATTTATTAATTGCTAGCGGAATTGCTCTTGCTTTACCAATTAGTGTTGTAACTTTCTCACATGTTTTCGAAAAAGAAACTGTGAGAGTTAACGCTTCTAATACTATTCCTGCTGCAGACTCTATCCAGGTTGAAGGAACAAGCCTTGTAGATAAGAAGTATTACGTTAATGGTGGTGGAGATGGCGATTCTTCAAACTACAATTACTTTTACGATTCCGATACTGGAATCCTTACTCTTAAAGATTTTGTTAGTAGTAAGAGAATTTACTGCACTTCAGAAAATGCTGAAGACGCTTTAAGAATCGAGCTAATTGGCACTAATGCAATTACATTTACAAACTTTAACAGCACTTCTCATTTGATTGAGTGTGGATGTCAACTCATTGTTGCAGGTGATGGCACATTAAATCTCACCGCCACAAACGAAGATACAATAGATAAAGAAGTATGGGGCATCTATGGTGGATATGAAAGCACAGTCACCATTCAAGGAAATGCAAAAGTTAACATTGATGTTAACGAGAGTAAATGTAAGAACTATGGCATTAGATCTAAGAAAGGTTTCTCTCTTTTAGATGGTGCCTCATTAAACATCGAGATGAATTCATACGAAGGAAATAATGGCTATGCCATTTATAACTACGGTGAAGAAATCGTTTTTAATTCAACTGGCCATACAAGTATTGCTGTTGGAGCAACACAAAGAAATTCAAATTGTGATTATGCCATTTATAACGATGGTTTAACCGGAAGCGGTTCAATAACATTTATTGGCTCTGGCTTAGTGGAATTAATTAATAGCGGTAATGGTTTTGCTGAAGCTATCTCTGCTAGAGGCGTAAATGCCAATTCAGAAATCGTGTTCGATGGATGCGAAGTCAAAATAAGAAAATTTGATAAAGCAGTATATAACCGCGGGAAAGCACGTTATCCAGAAGATTATGATATCAAGATTCAAAATCACGCCGATGTTTTTATTGATTCTGGGTCTCTTCCAGACACTGTTGGACTAGAATCAGCACGAAACGGTATTCTTGTCGATAATTCAGATTTATATTTCGAAGGCAAAGGCGCACCTTTTTCATTAAAAACTTCTGGTGGATTTACTAATAATTCGCTAGGTTTTGATGTTAATGGTAGTAGTCATATTGATTTTGACATTGGAACAGAAGACCATAGCATTCTTAGTCAATCTAATTTGACTCATAACTTCAATTTAACTGGAGATGGATATTTTGATTATAGAACTTGGAAAGGCACATTTCCTAATACAAGTGTTGATTCCTTCTATGTTAAATTAGAAGGCAATACAAGATTAGTTAATGCAGCATATATGAATGCATCAGAGCCAAATGCTGATGGTGGCATTCATTATACAAGCTCTTACTATGCTGTTCGTTATAAAATTGAGGCATATACACCTCCATCACTTGCGGCTTCTGTCTCAGTTAATGGTCACACATTAACAGAAGAAAAACCTTATTATCATAATGGCGAAGAAGACGCTAGTGCTACTAAAGAAGGCTACAACGCCTACTACGAATTTAACACAGGCATCTTACACCTTTATGAATATAATGGTGGAGCAATTAGTCTAAGCGATAGCACTGCTGGTGCATTATTTAGAATCGATATTGAAGGTGATTCAACAATCACAGTCGAAGGATCACAAGTTTCTACTGTTTATGGTCTTAACGTTGGTGGTGATACCAATCTAGAGATTTATACTCATGGCGAAAACCCACATTCATTAGTGATTAATGTCAGCAATGATAAAGGTGATGTTACTGGTTTAGGAACTGCTAAAGGTTCTCTACGTGTTACAGGACATACAGAACTTTTCATCACAGCTGAATGTAAAGATAACACTGCTAGATCAGTAAAAGGCATTAACACTGACTATCAAGGTGGTGGAAATGGCAACATCACGTTTGAAGGACATGCTTATATCTATTCAAAGATTCTCGGTGTACAAGCTGCAAGCCTTTCGGCTTCTTTATGTGCAAATTCAGGTTCAATCACTTTTGATACAATTAGAGGTGGCGAAATTCAACTCTTTGCAGATGAATTCCAATCTGGACCTACTTACACTTTATGGGCAAGTTCAAAAATCATTTTTAATAACTTCACTAAGATATTATTAATGTGGCACGAAGATGGTGCTTTAGGCGGACCAACATATCCTACCAACACATTAACAAGTTTAATATATGATACTGTTAATATTAGTGAAACTCTTCACGCTGCAACTGTTTGGAAAGGCGCTAAAGGCGGTCACATTGATCTTATCAATGGAAGTTGCAATGCCTACCAAGGTAACTATCGCTTCTTAGAAACAGCATATTTATATGCTGATACAATTGGTGGTCTCACATTCAAGAGATGGGAAAAACTTTCTGGTGGTGGTCATTTCACAAGCGATTCACAAGGCAAAGCAAATGCTTACTTTAGTGTTTCAGGAAATGCTGTAATTGAAGCAACATATAACATCGTTAGCAAAGGACCATTCTTTGATGTAAGAGATCAATCTACACCTGCCGGATATCTTTGCTATGAAATGATTGGCACTCCAACAGGAAATGTCTCTCTTGTTGACGCAAATAACCGTGAAACAGTTGTTTTAGATAATGCTAAAAAAGATATCGCATATACAAGCGGTGATCTTCCAGCAGGCGATTATAAATTGCGCGCTACATATAGTGGCCACACATTATACTCAGATACATTTACTGTTAATTATAGTGCTGCACCACATGATTATTCATTAACCTTTAATGCTGGAGCAGGAAGTGGTAGCGACTATGTCATTAATGCTCATGGTTCGATCACATTGCCTGAATTTAATGAAACAGGTTTAGTGGCTCCAGAAGGTTATCGTTTCACTAAATGGTATTGTGATGGAGAATATGCTCCAGGAGCACCTTGGTCAATCAGTGATGATTATGTTTTTACAGCCTTATATGAAGAAATTCCATCATACACATTAACCTTTGCGCATGATGCACATTCTACAGGCTCAATGGAGAGCGTTGTTAGACAAGAAGGCACAGTCATTGCATTACCAGAGCCAGGATTTACACCTAACGATAACTATCGTTTCAAAGCATGGGATGTTAGTGGAACTGAAAGAGCTGTTGGCTATGAGATAACCTTAACAAGTGACATCGAAGTAACAGCGATTTATGAAGAAATTCCAATGTATACTTTATCATTTGATAAAGGCGACGGAAGCGGAAGCATGGATGCTATTCACGCAAGAGAAGGAGAAACAATTAATCTTCCAAGTGAATCAACATTCGTTGCTCCAGAACATAAGAAACTTACCGGTTGGTCAATCGGTGGAGTAGATTATGCCTTAGGTGCAAGCTATAAAGTAACAAGCGATGTTACAATCACTGCAATTTATGGTTACATCAATAGAACAATCACCTTCAATGGTGGTGGAGCCACAGGCTCAATGGCGCCAGTCGGAATTAACGATGGATTCACATATACTCTTCCAGGATGTCACTTTAATGTTCCTGAAGGAAAAGAATTCGATGGCTGGATGATTGGAGATGTAAAATATCAACCAGGTGATACAATCACTGTTACAAGCAATCTTACAATCACCGCGACATGGAAAGATATTCCAGTTGATCCAGATACACCAGTCGACCCAGTCGACCCAGATACACCTGAGAATAAAGGTTTAAGCACTGGTGCTATCATCGCAATTGTTGTGCCATCAGCAATCGTTGCTAGTGTTGGCATCTTTGCCTTAGTCTGGTTTGTGTTTATGAAAAAGACATGGGCTGACTTTGCTAAGATCTTCAAAAAGAAATAATCGTATAGATTAACATAACTAACCCGGTTAGAAATAATCGGGTTTTTATTATAAATAAAAAGTAGGCATATAGCCTACTCTTATCTAAATGAAATGTAGAATTAGTCTTTTTCTTCATAACGGAAATTATCTTCGTGAGGATAATCTTCACTTATTCCGTTATGTTCTTCTTTCTTAATCTTACCAAGGATGCGATGCTCATCAGCGTAGCAACCACGTATATCGATAGATGAATTATCATCAAGGAAGTCTTCGATCGATAAACCAAATTTCTCGCAGAGATACTTAACATTCTCTGGCTTTGGTAAAGCTTCCCCGTTTCTCCATTTACGAATGACGTTTTTGCGAATGCGATATTTCTTCGCGAATTTCCATTCAGGAAGATCGAGATATTTAATTAAATAATCAACCTTTTCTACAACTGTCATTTTTCTTATTTAGCTTCTGCTTCTTCAGCTGGTTTTTCTATTTTCTTAACTGCTTTTGCTTTTGCTTCTTCAGCTTTTCTTGCTATTGAGTTAGATACCTTAACAATGATGAATAAGACAACAGCAATAATGATGAATGATAAAACAGCATTAATTAATGTACCCCAGTCAATGACTGCAGACATATTGTAGGTGTATTTTAAACCGTGAAGTGTATATTTGCCTAAGATGGTTGATTTTACACTTTCAATAAGGTTTGGATTTGCTGCGACAACATCTGCTCCATATGTCTTTGTTGCTGATGCAGTTGCAAGTTCTTGCAATTGACTTGCATCAAAGTATTGACCAAGACCAATAGCTTCATCCATGCCTCTTTGAGCATCATTGAGTGCAGGTAAAACTGTGACTAAACCTTTAAGTCCACCTGGAACAGCCCATGTTGCAACACTCATGAGAATGTTAACAAAAGCGTTGACGATAGCACTGAAAGCACCACCAATGACAACACCAACAGCGAGCATGAAGGCGTTACCTTTATTAATGAACTCTTTAAATTCAGCCCAAAGGCCTTTGCCTTTTTCTTTAGCTTTTAATTCTTTTTTTGCCATTATTATTAACCTCCAAAAATCTATTATAATTCAATCAACTTTGAATTAAAACATTTATAAACTATAATTTATTTATTGGAGCAAAAATATGAATAAAGTACAAATTGTTGTCGACTCAACAGTCGATCTTAATAAAGAACATTATGAAGAATACGGACTACATGTCGTACCTTTAAATGTTAACTTCGGTGAAGAGAATTATCGTGATGGTGTTGATATTACACCTGATCAAGTATATGAAAGAGTAAAAAAGGATGGTAAATTACCATCAACTGCTGCTATATCTCCAGCAATATTAGAAGAAACTATAAAAAGTTTTGTCGATAAAGGAATGGATGTTGTATTTGTTGGTATTGGTTCAAAATTATCCACAACATTCCAAAACTTAAATATCGCTAGTGCAGATTTTAAAGACCATGTCTTTCCAATTGATTCTAATAGCCTTTCAACAGGTTCCGGTTTACTTGCTTTAAAATGCGCTAAACTTCGCGATGAAGGTAAATCAGCTAAAGAGATTCAAGAAGAAGTTCAACCTTTAGCAGATAAATTATCTGTTAAATTCGTTTTAGATAGACTTGATTATATGCGTAAAGGTGGACGTTGCTCTACATTTGCCGCTATCTTTGGCACCCTTTTAAGAATCCATCCAATTCTCAAGATGAGCGAAGGTAAACTTATCATGTCTAAGAAAGTTCGTGGACCTATCAAACTTGCTTATAACGATATGGTCAATGAACTTAAAGGCGATATGCCAAATGTCGATTTAGATCATGTTATGATTACCCACGCTGGTATGAATGAAGAAGATTTAAAATACATCTATGATGAAGTCGCTAAAGTAGTCGATAAATCTCGCATTATGGTCACACGTGCAGGATGCGTTATCTCCTCGCATTGTGGCTATGGCTGCGTTGGTATTCTTTATATTAAAAAGTAGCAAAAATTTTGCTACTTTTTTTGAAATGCTTTATTTAAAAGGCCCGCATCACACGACGCAGGCCTTTAGTTTTATTTACCAGATATTGCCATCTTTTTGATGAGCATACTTGGAATTGTATAACCGTTACGAATATTGAGCTTTGAATTGTTAGCGACTTCTTTAACATCGTTAAATACATCTTTTAGATTACCCGCTACAGTTATGAGTGTTAATGGTTCAGCAAGCTTACCATCTTTGATCATAAAGCCTTGAGCTTGAAGGGAGAAGTTACCGCTTTTTGGATTAAGTCCAGCGTGAAGTCCTTCTAAAGAAGTGATATAGACGCCTTCTTTAATCTTAGAGAAGATTTCTTCTTCTGATTTCTTTCCTGGTTTCACTACGACTTGTGATAAACCCGCTCTAACCTTACCTGCTCGATAGCCATTACCTGTTGGAGCAACACCATCTTTTTTAGCAGTTTCGAGAGTGTAAATATATGTTTCAAGAACACCCTTGTTAATGATTGTCTTTTTAATTGCTGCGACACCTTCATCATCATGATAGGTGAAGAAGAAATTCTTAAGAAGTGGATTTTCAATAACTGTGAGCTTCTT
>Ga0247611_10005379_pt1 | contig 17006 bp, 12 predicted proteins | sample 177DNAGHGhighgp2_FD_192422 | JGI IMG/M metagenome (GOLD analysis project Ga0247611, IMG submission 192422) | Sheep rumen microbial communities from Palmerston North, Manawatu-Wanganui, New Zealand - 1770 DNA GHGhigh gp2 | ecosystem: Host-associated > Mammals > Digestive system > Stomach > Rumen... | reverse complement strand
AATATCAACAAAAAAGGTAGAAAAAGCTGAAAGGACGCCTGTTATTAGAACTAAAACATCTGTCTGAACAATATCAAAATCTTCTTCATATCAAAAAAAAGAAAATAAGGTATCATTTCGAGTGTTATTCTTGTTTTTCTTTTCACTAGCATTCCTTTTGTTTGCTCTTTATAAAGTATTTGTTTTCTGAAAAGGGTATACTTCAGTACCAGATGACAATCCAACGAAAACTAATTCAGTTTTCTCGATTAAAAACACAGATAATACTGATACTACTCCAACTAATGAAGATATAGTTCCAGAAAAACCTACTAATACTATTCCTTTAAATGGAAATGATAAAATATCGAACGATATTCATCTTATTCAAGATTTCTATTCTCATCTTATGAATAATGAAATCGATGATATGAACCAACTTGTTGATTCTCCATTAAAGACATCTTCTACATGGAAGTCACATCGAAGTTCTAAGAACATTTGAATATTCACAAAACATATTATCAACGATAATATTTCTTTAGATAACATCTCCTTAGTTCCTTGATCTGATAATACAGAAAAGAGAACTAGAAAATATGGTTATACTCTATGATATACAATAGATACAAATGAAGAATTTAATGAAGATTGGGAAATAACTCTTTTGGATCGTAATGGTAAGACATTAATTTCAGAAATTATGTGTAAGACTGATTGATGTTCTCATTCTCCATTCTTTTGGCCTCAGAATTATGGTTTGAAATAATTTTTACTTCTAAAGAACTCTTCCTATTTTCATGGAAGAGTTTTTTTATATTTACATAATAACATTATTATTAATAAATGTCAAGTATATAAACAAAAAACATGGCCTCAAATTTGCAAAATTTTCTAATAAAAAGTATACTTATTTTAGGTCTTTTATCATGATTTTTTCTAATATGACTTGGAATACAAAAATAAAAACTATCTTGTCATGTATTACCCTTTCTCTACTAGCGGGGATAGTTTTGCTATGATGAGATTTATTTGCTAAGAGTTCTAGTGTACCAAACTCTTATTATGCAAACTATTTAGTGGAAGATGATTGGGATAAACTAGCTGCAATATTTGTTGATGTTGATGCAGAAAGTAAACTATGAAATCTAAATTGAAGTGCTACATATGCCGAGCAATTAGCGATCATGAATAGAATTTTTAAATATTTTCCACAAGATGATTATGATTTCTTGTTAATATATGAACAATGTAAAAAGACTACTGCTGCAATGGCAAAAGAACCTAATGCTTCAAATTTTCAATTATATAGTGATAGATGTAAGAAACCATTAACAAAATTGAAGACAACAATCGATAATGAGTACACTGTTCAAGTTCAAGCTACTGCAAGTCCTAATAATTGATCAGCACCTTTAACAGTAACATTTGATGCTAGGGGTAGTAAAGATCCATCAAATGAAACAATTCCATCTAGTAAATATTTTTGGTATTATAGAGATATTGATGGTGTTGATAAGACTATTTGAATTTGACCTGTTGTAAAACATCAATTCCTTGAAGCTGGGACTTATATTGTTCACTGTACTGTAAGAAGTTCTAATACATGAATTTTTGATGGGACAAAAAATATTACTGTTACTGTTAGTCCTAAATCTGCTACTGTTAGTGTTTATGCTAACGGTAAGAAGATGCAAAAAAGCAAGGCATCAAAAATTGGTATTCAAGAAGCTGTAAAAGGTGTCTTATTTGATGGTAGTTCAACTACACCACTAGGATGAAGAGAAATTCAAAGTTATACATGGAATGTAACCTCAAGGGATGGATTCAAATGGACCAAGGCTTGAGATGGATCTCCTAGTTATATCAACTTACCACTTCCATGACAATGAGAATATACTGTGACATTAGCAGTAACTGATAATGAAAAGAATGTTGTTACTGAAAGCTATACCTTAGCGGTTTCTGATCCTGTTGCTATTGTTCAACGAACACCAGATAAAGGTAATACTTCAACAACATACAGTTTTTCAGCTAATGGTTCATATTCATTAACCTCAAGATTAAAACTATATACTTGGGAAATTTTTGATAGTGAATGAACAAAATTAGATACGCTCCAATGAAAACAAATTAGTAGACAATTTAAGAAACCTTGAAACTATACAATAAGTCTTACTGTTGAAGACGAAATGGGATTGAAAAATAGTGATATTATAAATGTTTATGTTGATTCAACTCCTCCTTCTCCACAATTTTCAATTACACCAACAAATAAGCGGAAATATCCTTCAGAATTTATTCTTGATGCAAGTGCATCAACAGATATTGATGCAAGTAATTGATATGATGTTATGACTTACGAATGGAATTTCTCTAATTCTGATGCAAAAGAAATAACAGAAACAGAAGAAGATAACAAAAGAATTACTGTTCTATTTAATGAAAAGTGAAAACATCAGATAACACTAAAGGTAACTGATAATTATGGTCAGACAGAAGAAATAACTAAGGAAGTTGATGTTGAGTCCATTCTTAGACCTGAGCTAACTATTGCACCTAAGGCTACTATCTGGGGACAACCAGTCCTTTTTAAAGTCCAAACAAATGCTCCAATTGTCAATTATGAATGGGATTTCGGTAATTGAGCTCCTGCTAGAAGCTCAAGTGACAATATGTGGAAAGTTGAATTTGATAGAGTTTGAACGTATAATGTTAAAGTAAAAGTTACGGGGCTTAACGATGATTCAAATGAAGTAACAGAAAGAGTGTTTATTTGAGAAAAAGATAGTCCAATTATAGGTTATGAGGTTATAGATAGTCTCAATCATATTATTAAACAGAATGATGTTTGTGTTGTTGCTGAAAGTAATTCAACATGAACCACTAGTTATAATGCTTTCAGAATTGATAGACAATCTTCATTTTATATCAATACATCATTATCTGTTAATTCACAAGGTAATTCCCAGAACTTAAAACACTATTTCCAACTTAAGAATGATGAGATAATTCAATCTTCATCATTTTCTCATAAATTTAATAGTTTATGATGTCAATATGTTGATTACACTCTTGAAGATACTTCATTATGAAAAGTAACCAAGGAAAGAATTTGGTTTAAAGTAGTTAATGCACTACCTCTTATTAGTAATGTTACATTAAGTTATCCTCAATATGGTAATGAGCTTGGTATTTGATTCCAACAATCTAGTAATACTAATGATATTTTCTCATCAGGTATTGATCCTATTATTATTAAAGTTTCAGCAGATTGAGCTATGGATACTGATTGAACTATTTCATATTTTAAATGGTATTACTATCCGAAATCAAATCCTAATAAACTCTTAGATACTAAAGTTACTCCTTGAACTATTCCTTATGCATTCTTCTCTGTGCCTAGACAAGCATGAGAGTTTATGTTCTGAGTAAAAATGTTCGATAATGATGATGGGAACAAATCAAGTGAGGAAATATTAGGTAACTGACCTATTATCATGTTTCCCCCTGATACTAAACAACCTGATATTCCTATCGTAACTCTTAAAACAGATAAAATTAATGCTGAAGTATGAGAAGAAATAACATTTGATATTATAAGTAAAATTATTTCTGATAGATCAGATTTTGAAAAGGAAAGAACTATTCAAATCGACTTTGATTGAGATTGAGAATATGATTTAACAACAAAAAATGATCGTGTTAAATATGCTTATACTAAAGCTAGTCCAGCAGAATCACCTTATATTCCAACAGCTTCAGTAATTTATAGAGATTATAGAGGTGTTTGAGAATGAAATGCTATAGTTGTAAAAACATGAATAAGACCAGGTTTAATTTATACAGCTATTGGTAGAAGTGTTATTTTTAAAGATGTTAGTTTAGGTAATATTATTGAAAGAGAAATATGTCTTGATAAAACACAATGTGAAAAATGAAATACAAGATATCTTAATAAAACACTTGAAAAAGCATTTAAAGTAACATATCCAAAAAGTGGTAGTTATATTGTTACAATCAAAGAAAAAGATAGTTCAGGTAATGAGGCTGAAACTTCATTAACGGTAACTGTTCAAGATAAAACTACTCTCACTCCTATAGATGATGGAGTATTCTTAGTAAGTCTTCCTGAAGCTAATTTTGATTCAGAAGTTCCTGAAATATTCCTTCCTAAACAACTAAATAACGAAGTAATGTTTTATATAAAAGCTATTCAAGATATTACTACTTGTTATGTAGATAGTGATATTACTTATGATAGTAGTATGGATTGAAATGCTGCTAATGATAAGGATTTCTGATGTAATAGAATGGCTACGCAAACATATACACCTAGTTATGAATCAGCCGTTGGTAGAATTTACTATCAAAAAGCATGAAGTAGTTCTCTACAGCATAAAGACTTTATCGTTTCATTTGCTGATTATGAAAAAAATCTTGATGAAGAAACTAAGGAACAATATGAACTTGCTAATGATTTAATTCTTTCTATTGATGATAGTTCAAGTGTTGCTAACGGTACTCTTAGAAGTCTTATTGTTACATTAAGAAATGATATCGCAAATGGAGATAAAAACTCACAGAGATGAGATATTATTCAAATAGAACAATTTAAAACCGAAAATAGGGTTAAACTTACTGAAACACAAGAAGAGAAATTAAATAATCTTATTAATAGTCTTCAAGATTATGCAACACTATCAGCACTTGGTGGTAGTACATATGATGTTGCAAAAGAAGAAATATTATCTCTTCTTCCACAAGAATTAAAACAAAAAGTTAATAATTGATTTGTTACTTTTGAAAATGTTGAATGAAATTCTGGTATTGATATTAAAGAACAAAGGACATCAATTCTTGAATCAATTAATAGAATTATCGCAGACAGTGCCGCTCCATCAAATAATATTTGAGAAAATCAAATAGCTGATGATGACTACGAAAATATTGTAAAACGTAATATTTGTACTATAGGAGAAGAATATGATATTCTCTTAAATATTTGTAGTCAATTTAATAAAGATAATCCTGATGTAAAAATTCAACCTACTGAAATTGTCGTTGAAAAAGAACCAGTTTCAACAAGTTCATCTTGAATGCCGACATTTGTAAAAGTAGTTCTTTGGATTCTTGGACTCGTTGTATTTGCATTTGTTTGAGCGATTTCTGCATTTGCGATTAAAGCAAAACTTAGAGAAAAATATGAAAATGAAGAAGATTAATCATTTATTTATCATAATTATTAAAATGAAAAAAAGTTTATTATGAATTTTATTGGGAGTCTCCCTCCTTCCTATACTATCGTGTACTGCTAAGACACAAACATGATGGGTATCTCGAGGTTCTACACCTTCTGAAATTGTAAAAAATGTTGCAGAAAAAGCCAATAAAGGAGCTACAGAAATTCAAGACGTAAAACCAAATGCAATTACAAATAAAGTTTCATGAGCAGCTGGTACTCCATCTCCTTGAAAAAAATATCAGATTTCAAACACTTTTATTTGGTTAGCAACGAGTGAATTTTGAGTTACCCCATATCTTCAATGGATTCTTTATATTGGATTAGTATGAGCTTCTATATTATTAATTTGGAACTGATTCTTACTCGTTACTGGTAAAAAACTAACTGAAGCTAAAGAAAATATAAAATATATTCTTATATGAGTTATGCTAATGTCATGATTCTACGCTATAATTGCTATTGTTACTGCTGTTATTAATTACTTTTTTGCCTCATAATTCAATAATTATTCTTTATTATACTAAAAGCACAAACAAATGAAATTTGCAAAAAGAGCCATGTTATTCTTCTTAATACTCTTATGATGAGTTGTTACTTGTTGTACTTTTGCAAGTAAAGCTCCAACTTTTGAATCCAACTTTGCAAAAAGTCTAACATCAAGTGATTCATCAGAAAAGTTATATGATATTTGATGAGTTTCATGAAAAAAAACATTAAAAGAGAATATAAAAGCCTTATTTTTCCCTCCTATAGAGACTGGAACTTGATGAGCTCTTTGGAATGTTTTAAGATATGTTTGAATGATTCTTGTTTTTGTTTTCATACTCTATTCAGGTATCCAATTAATTATGAGCATGTGAAAACCAGATAAATTAAAGAGTGCTGTAACTAACTTGTTATACGTGCTTATTGGATCTTTCTTATTCTTCTGAGCTATGTGGATTTTCTCAAGTGTATTTAATATTAGTACTCTTCAAGCAACATCTTGAGTATCTGAGAAATTAACTTCTGCTGAATGATTACCATTCTTCATATTAACTTTCTTAAAATGAGCAGCTTTCTTTATAGCTATTGTTTATATCGTTTCTATATGATTTCAACTTATGAATCCTTCCACTTGAGAAAGTTGAAACGGTAAAAAGCTCATTAAAAAACTTGGCAATGTAATATTTGCTTTAATTGCAATTAAAGTTGTAGATTTCTTATACTACATTGCGGCTCAAAAAACTTTTGCATCTGACGTTTGAAACTTTATTATCCAAGTTGCAAAATTTCTCGCATATCTTAGTGGTATTGTAATGGTTATTATGATTATATATTCTGGATATCTTCTTGTTGTTGATGGTTGAAAGTGAGAAAATTTCAAGAAAGCAAAAAACACCCTTATCAATATTTTATTGGCCATTATTGCCCTATTCTTCTTCCTCTTTATTCTTTATCAAATATTTGCTGAATTCGGAGGAAACTCATAAGGATTAATCTTGTATCAAAATAAGAGAAACGTATAATTGACATCGGTCTTTATACGTTTTTTTGTTATGAAATTATTAATTACTTGCCCTTACTGATTATGAAGTTTATTAGCACATGAAATTAAAAGATTAGGATTTAATCCTGATTCAACTTTTCAAACAGGAACATTTGTAACTTGTGATATGAAAGGTATGATGAAAATAAATTATCATTCTAGATTAGCAAATAAAGTATATGTCCAACTTACAGAATGAAGAGCTATGGATTTTGATGAACTGTTTAATTTAGTTAAAACATGCAATTATTCTCAATATCTTAGCAATACCAACATTTCAATTAAAGTTGAATCAAAGAATTCTAAATTATCTTCTATTAGAGCTATACAATCTGTCTCACATAAAGCATTACTTGAAAGTATTTCAAGATTTTGAACAGATGAAAAACATGTTAATGACTTATTACTCATCATTGATTATGATATTGCAAAACTTTACTTAAATACCTCATGAGCTGCTCTTTATCAAAGATGATATAAAAAAGATATATGAGAAGCTCCCCTTAAAGAAAATCTTGCTGCTGCATTATTAATTCTTTCATGATGGAAGTTCAAATCTCCAATTATTGATCCTTTTTGTTGATCATGAACAATTGCAATAGAAGCTGCACTTATGGCAAGAAATATTGCTCCATGAACTTGGAGAAGATTTAATTTTGAATATTTTAAAAACTATGAACACTGAAATTTTACTATAATAAAAGAAGAAGCGAAGAAACAGGAATTCTCATGAGATTATACTATTAATGCCTATGATATAGAATCAAATATGATTAGTATTGCTAAATCTAATGCTAATAATGCTTGAGTTTTAGATATTATTAATTTTAAGGAATCTGATTTTTTAAAGACATCTTTTGATTTCCCATGAGATTCATGGATAGTATGTAATCCTCCTTACTGAAAAAGACTTCGTGATGATAAATTGTTTCTTATCTATGAAAAACTAGATAAGATTTATACTAACTCATTTTATGGAGGATGGATTAGTTCCTATAATTACACTCCTAGAAACTCTTCTAATTGGAATAAGAAAAAGCTATACAACTGAGCAGATGAATGTACTTTTTATTGGAGGAAACATTAATACTCTACTTTCACTTTTATTCTTGATTTTACATTAGGTAGAACATCTCATTGAAATATTCACAAATTAATCTTTACACTTGAAATTTCTGGATATTGTAAGATTAGTTTTCTTGCTTCTTCTAGAGATTTTCAAGCTATATTTGTTCTTATTGCTGGGATTATTCACTTTAAATCTCTTTTAAAGTCATATCATTGATATATTGATACTTTTGTTGGAATCATAAATACAGAATCAGAACCATTTACATAGCTTAATTCTTGAATAAAGATTAAACTGTTAGGGTTAATACTAATGAGCTCAATACTATCTGATTGTCTTTCAGTTACGTATTGAGTAAATGCTTTAACAATATCAGACCACTTCAAATATAAGAAATTAAATGTAACGTCAGCTCTACCTCTCAATGATGTTGCTCTTTCTCATATTTTTCAGTCAATAGTATAAGGTTTATGAAATGTTGTTTTTACTAATTTATCAAATGTTAATACTAGTGCATCTTTTTCTTTAAATTGGCTACTTACTATATTAATTTTATCTGCATAAACAGAGCTCTCTATTCTTTCTCTTAACAATTCTTGATCTTTTTCAGTAATTGTTCAGAGTGATGTTGAACTTCATCATGTAAAATCCTCTATTGATTCAGCCCATATTTCTCAAAAAATATAACTCTCTTCAAGGTTCCTAATTGTCAGTCTTGTATTCTTTGGAATATTTCATCTAATACCCATAATTTGTCCTTCTTCATCAGTTTCTGCTGCATAGAATTTAACAGTTAATTCAGATGGATTATCTTCTAATCAAGCTGGGATTAATAATGGTTCTTTACTATAGAATACCAATCAATTACTTGTTACAAATCTTGTTTTAGCCAAAAGTTGAAGATCTTTAGGTGTTCTATTATATATTTTTACATGTCATGCAGATGGATTTACTATATGTTGAATATTCTCAGTACTAATTGCTAATTGATAATTATAATCAATAAGTCATGTATAATATGGGATACTAATTTGTCTAAGATATCCCATAGCTTCTTGTTGTTCTGCAGGATAATAACGGAAATTATATATAATATCTTCTGTTTGCTGTGCAACTTTTAGTGTGATTGTTGCATTTGGTAATATGAGGATAATAATGAACCGTAATATTCATAATCATGCTAATAGTTCAAAAAAGAAGACCATATAAAATAGGTATTTCTGTCTGTTATATGCATGAAGGTGAAATTTCTTTATATCAAAAAGAAATAAAGATAAAGTCTTAAAGAACTTTATAATTGGTTTTTCATCTTCATATTGTACCTTTAACCCTAATTGTTCATAATATTTTCTATTTGAATCTTTTTCTGCTGAAAATGTTATATTTAATTTTCTATTCTTGATAATTTCAGCCATTTGTTTTCCCCATCGTTGATTTTCAAAAAAAGGATGTTCAGGATCTATAAAGATTTGAACAGATTTTTGTGGTGGGATTTTCTCAAGTGTTTTGAAAATCTTATATAAACTATCTGCTTTCGCAAAAAAGAACTTCATTTGCAAAAAGTAAAATGGGATACAAAATGATTATACTAACAAGGCTTTTTCAATTTATTATATGAAAGCAAACAAAATATAATCAAGAATATTAATACGTAATGATTTATATCAAGTGTAAACTTTCAAAATACAGACATAACTCAATGTGCTGGATAATTCCGGAAAGGAAGAATAACTAAGAATAATACACATAATAATATGAATCACAATAATCCAACACCACTTCTCTTAACAATAAGTTTTAATATTGTGATAATAAGATTTATTCATAATGCACCTAATGATAGGAATAATCATATTGGATATACTCATCAATACTTAACAAGTGCACTATCATCCATTAAAGCAGTTACATGAAGTGCTCAATTATATATTTTTCATACAAAATTATCTCATAACACTAAGAATACTCATAATACTATAAGTGCATTAACAAATCAGAAGAACAAAATATCTATCCATATTTTCTTTGTTTCATTTCTCTTAAACTGAGAAAGGAATATAAGGATTAATACAAATGCAGCTAAGATAACACCAACAAAAGAAAAGTTATATCAATATGGACTAAATGTAGAAAGTGTAGGGATTATTCCTCCACTAAAGAAGAATGAGAAATAAAGCCCTGAAACATAAATACTAACTAAGAACCAAGGTAACCAATAAAAAAACTTTAAAAACTCTTGATGGTACTTCTTAGAAAGTACATATACTGTTATTAAAAACACAAAACAGGCTGCAACTATTCAAATACCTGTCATATAAAACTTTGTTCAAAAGAGCTCTAAATATGGATACATCTCTTTAAAGAATATAAAGTAATTGGGAGTAGGTAAAGGATAAAAATTAACCATTCCTTATCTCGCTTCCAACTTTCAATTTATCTCAAATATTGTACTAATTTTGTCTCTCTTAATGCTGTTATTCTAATAATTCATGGATAATCTAATTGTTCCTCTATTTTCTTTCATATATCTTCTAACAATTTCTCTAATTCTGTATCTGGAATAACCTTAGGATCAACGAACACCATTATTTCTCTACCAGCTTGCATAATATATACTTTTTCAACTCCTTCTACTTCAAGAATCAATTTCTCAAGTTCCCCCATCTTCTCGATGAAGAAATCTTTTGTATCAAATCTTGCTCATGGTCTTGAAGCCGACATTGCATCTGCAGCTGCAACAATCCATGAATAAGCACTTGTCATTTCTATATCATAGTGATGAGATTCTGCTGCATTTACAATGATTGGATCTACTCCCCACTTACGAAGCATATCAGCTCATACTTTGGTATGAGATTCACCTGCAGCTGCGATTACTTTTCATACATCATGTAATAATCATGCTTTTTTAGCCAACAATGGATCTAATCATAATTCAACTGCTATATTTTCACTTATTTTAGCGACTTCTAAAGAGTGAATCCATAGATTTTGTCCATAACTATATCTTAAATAGAATTGACCTATAGTTCTTACTATTTCAGGATTCATCATTGGAAGATTCAATATTGTTAGTGCTTCTTTTCCTTTTTCTTTCAATGTATCTTCTAGCTCATCAACAACTTGATTATATACTTTTTCAATATAGAAAGGATTAATTCTTCAATCTTTAATCAGTATTTCAAGTGTCTTTGATGCTACAAATCTCTTCTCACTATCAAATGATGAAATTCTTACAGATAATGGAGTATCATCAATTAATAGCTCAACTCCTGTAAGTTTTTCAAATAAAGAAATATTTCTTCATTCACGTCCGATGAGTTTTCATTTAAATTCTTCACTAGGGAGATCTATTACTTTAGATGTAAATTCACTTACTGTATCAGCTGCTAGCTTTGGCATAGCTTGAGCAAGAATTTGAGCAGCTTCTTTTTGAGATTCTTCTGCTTTTATAGTCTTGAATTTTTCAATAAATCTTATTATTTCTTCTTGGTTATCTTTTTCAATTCTTTCGAAAATTTGTGCTTTTGCTTCTTCTGGTTTAATCTTTGCAATTTCTGCTAATTTCTTGTTTTGCTCCTCTATTATTTCATCGACTTCTCTTTGTTTATCTAATACTTTTCATTTTTCTTCTTCTAATTTTTCAAGCTTTTGATCCATTTTTTCTTCTCTGATAAGGAGTCTATTTTGAATCTCCTCCATCTTTGCAAGTCTTTGATCTTCAATCTTTTGAGCTTTAATTTCAGCTTGTTCAAGGATTCCTTCAGCTTTCTTTTTTGCTTCTTCTAGAATCTCTTCTTCCATTTCTTTAGCTTTCTCCATTTTTTTCTTAAAACGGATCTGCTTTTCATTTAGCGTCTTCTTGTATCCATAAAAACCTGCAGCTCATCCTATTGCTAGGGAAACAGCAGCTGCAACAATAATTGATAATGTTGGCATATGTTTGTTCCTTATATCATAAAATGCTTGTATGTTTGAGCGATAAGTTCAATATACTTTGTAAGTATAAAATTATGTTGCTTAATTGCAACATAAAAATCATTGCTGAACTTATAGAAAATCATTAAATATTATGCACTTTTCACATAACAATCATTTAATCGTTCAGTTAGTTCTTTTACTTGTACTCACAACCTTTTTTCAACATTTTTTAATAAAGTTTTTCTTAATAGCATATCTCAGTATTTTACTTGTAGGTGAGGTCAAAAAGAAGTGAACTTTGAAACTGGATGCAAACATACAAATTTTTCGATAGCATTAATCATGTTTGCTAATTGTTTTGCCCTATCTGATCATTTTCTTAATTCTCATGCTATTCAATATCTTTCATCAATACCTTCTTCACATTTTTTTGGTAAACAGATTTTTTTTCAATTAGGAGATTCAAAAATATATGAATTCTCATCTTCATAATATGAAGTATCTCTTTTTCGCGAATGAAGTACGTATTCAATCTCTCATGTTGGATGTTCAGTTTTTACACTCACAACACTACCTCTTTTTTTACTCCAATTTTCCTTTTCTTTGCGATCTTTTCAAGAAATAAATTGAGGTCTCATTTTACATGAATATGCGACATAGGTTTCTTTAGTTCAATCCGGTTTTGTATATATTCATTTCTTACGGAATTCTGGTTTTGAATGTAAATCAATTGGTTTTCCATCGACAAAAGATCAATCATATTCAACATTATCAGGACTTTTTAAAACTCATTTCTTATTCCATTCGCCTTTAAAGATTCATCAATCGTTTCTAATAACGATACATTTGCATTCATCTATTAAGTCACCAGGTCTTACTTCTCAAATATAAAAATAAGGCATTCAATATTCATCAAATATCTTCATGTATCTATGTTGATAATCTCATTCATTAAAATACTTTATACCATCGACTATTATATACGAATATCCATTCTTACTTTGATGGATATTGTATTCGTTGATTATAAATTCTGCATCAACCCATTTTCATAAAGAAGAAAATTTATTTACATCAAGGCTTTTCGAATCAATTCATTCTTTGTCAGAGTTCAGCACATCAGCTAAATCATCAGATTCATCTTTAACAATTTTTTTAAGTCCTCAATTCACTTTATCATTCTCTCACAACGACTCATAATTTTCCATAAGACATCTATTATCACTTAATAAACAAATGTATAATATTTATTAGTATAAATTTGTCAATATCATTAAATTTGATTAATCTAACAAAAAAATACCGTATTTTATTCGGCATTCTTTGTTATTTTCATAGTTTAGTTTTCTAAATAATCAGATCATAAATTAACTCTTTTAATACTTACTGAATCAACTCAATTTTTTTCACCATGTTCCAAAGTTATTGATCACTCTTCTACAGCTTGTTCCACGCTAACACTTAATCAAATTATTTTTTCTCACTTAGCAACATCTTCTAAGAATCATTTAATATCTTTTATTTCTTCTACTCCTCAAGTAACATCTTGGTAGACAATAACTGCATCTTTAGCAAACAATTTTGAAATGTGAGTTATTTTATCATTTTTTTCTTTTCACTTTAGACCTTTTAAACTATCTAAATCTTCATGCAATGTTTGGAATAGTATTTCTGATATTATTATTTCAGCAGCATCTTTTGTTTCTTTTTTTACTTTTTCTTTTTCACTATTCTCTTCTTTTAATAAATTTTCCACTTCTTTAGCTTTTTTTTCTTTATTTCCAATTTTTTTAATCTCTTGAGGTCTTTCAAATTTTTCTACCATTTTGTTATTAATAACAGATAAAACATTGTATTAATATTATAAATACTCATGTCTTATTTGTCAAAGAATTGATTGTTTTTTATAGATAGTTTTTAATATACCGTCATCAAATTATAGCTGCTGTTTCCATTCTAAGAACAGATTCTCATAACGACATAACTTTATATTCAGTTGGGAAATTCTTATAATCATTTTCTGTTAATCATCATTCAGGACCAATAACTCACAACAGTGGATGATTTCATTTTTTAATTTCTTTATTTTGATTATCTTTAGGTAAATCAAAAACTATAAAATCTCGTTTGTTTTGTAAAATTTTTATGTCTCATATAACTTCAATTTTTGGGATACTCCATCATCGAGATTGTTCAACAGCTTCTTTCGCAATCTTCTCTATTCTTTTCATTTTATTCTCATTTAATGAATTTAGTTGAGACCTTTCTGATGACCGAAGAATGATGTTAGATACTCAAACTTCTGTTAATTTTTGTATTATTAATTCTAATTTTTCTTGCTTATTTGGAAGAGATATTAACATTCATACTGGTTTGTTACTTATTGTAGAATTTTCTATTCATAAGACTTTTGCTTTAACTTCTTTATCTGTGTAAGTAACTAATTCTACTTTCAATCTTTTTATTCAATCAATTGGTTGAACAAAAAAAGTATATCAAGGTTTAGCCCTTAAGACTTTTCTTAACTGATTCACTAATTCGATATTATCTTTTATTATAATATCACTCCCTTTCTCCTCAATTTTAGGACATATGAATAGTTGCATTTAATAAGAATTATCTAAACAATATCTTTAAGCTTTTTCAATCAGTCTTCATATCATAAGTTATAAAGTTTTTTTAGTTTTGTTTTATTAAATTCCAAGACAGGAATTTCTAAGCTCTTATGGAAAAAAACATCAGCTAATGCTCATTGTGGCTCTATATCTTTTCTCAACATTATTTCGAAAGAAACCAATAGATTATCAAAAAGATTTTTAATTTTTTGGTTCTTTTGATATTTATTTAGTGATATTCAGATTATTTTATGATGAGGAAATTTATTTTTAGCAATAGCTAATGGAAAATTATTTGTTACTCAACCATCAATTAAACACATTCATTCCCTTTCTATTGCTGGGAAAATTCATGGGATAGCAATAGTTCACATTAATGCTGATGATAAATCTCATGATGATAAGATTACATTTTGTCATTCATTTGTATCTGTACATCATATATATGTAGGTATCTTTAGTTCTTCAAATGTTTCTGGTAAATCTCTTTCTATTTGTTTTTTCAACATCTTATTAGAAAGCATAGAAGATTTAGGAAGCAGATTCAGATCTTTTGATAAATCTAAGAATTCAGAATTTAGAAACAACTCAACAATTTTATCTGCATTATATCAAGCTGCCCAATAACTTGCCAACAATCCTCAAGCACTCACTCAATAAATAGCGTCAACCCTATCTCTTAATCATAATTCATCTATCGCTTTAAATACTCCTCATCCATAAAATCCTCTCATTCAACCTCAAGAAATAACCAAGACATAGCGATCTTTTTTCTTAGAAAAGAATGGAAATTTCATTTATATCTGCTTAAGAACTAAAGGTTTCTATTCAATCTTCATATCACATATCAAAAAGATGTTGCATCTTTTTTTCACTACTTTCTGCTAATCATGTTTTCAAATCCCTATAGAAGAGAATATCTGCTTCATTAAAAGTTTGACTTAAATGACCTCTTAAAAGAAGATCATAGGTTACTTGTAAAACATCTACTAAATTTTCAATTTTCTGATTTTTCTTAAATTTTGATAATAAAATTCCTATTTGTTTTGTATTAGGATAAAGCTTTTTAGCTTTATCTATAGGAAAGTTATTTGTTATTCATCAATCAGCCAAAAGAGCTCAATCAAATTCAACAGGAGCAAATATTCATGGAACAGACAAACTTCAAATAACAGGTCTTAATAATTCTCAAGAATTATAAAGTATAAACTTTCACTTTAAAAGATCCGTTGCTCAAACATATAATGGTTTTTCTAATTGCTCAAATTTTTTCTTCATATCAGATTTCACAATTTTTTCCATTAATCATGATTTCATTAATCCTTTCATAGGGAATAATGATATATTTTTTATTGAAAACAATCAGCTTTCAACATATTTTAGATAAATATCCTCTGCCTTCCATCAGCTTAACCAATATGCTCAAGTTAGTGCTCATGCACTTACTCAAAATATCGCCTTAATATTTTTTTTCATATCTAATTCTTCTATTGCTTTAAGTATTCAGCAAGCATACATTCATTTTGCACCACCTCAAGAGATGGTTAATGTAAACATTTCATCCCTTCACATTCGTACTCTTTTTTAATTAAAGGATAATATTTATAATCTTTCAAGGGATGAAAATTATTTTTTTAGGTTCTCCTTGATAATAATTAGATAATTTTGCATCTGATTTAATTGCTTGTATAGCATCTTCTTGAGTTGCATCAGCAGCTATTTGAAGAGTTCCTCTCATCTTTCAATTAAATTGTACAGCTAGTGTTACTTCGGAAGCAACTAAGAATTTTTCATCATATTTTGGCCATCTACCTGTTGTGAAGATAGAGAACTCATTACCTAAAAGACTCCAGAATTCTTCTGCTAAGTGAGGAGCAAATGGAGCCATTAATAATGTTAATGCTTCAAATGTTGGTTTGGCTATTTTTTCTCTTTCAGTCAATGCATTAACTAAAATCATTAGCTGTGAAATTGAAGTATTAAACTTAAAATCATCTATTTCTTGAGTTAGCTTTTTAATTGTTTGATGAAGAAGTGTATTGATATTTTTATCTTCTTCTTGGAGATTTACATCTACTTTATCCCATAAAGCTACCACTTTATCAATAAATTTTTTAACTCATTTAATACCATTTGTATTCCATGAGATAAATTGATCAAATGGTCCCATAAACATTTCATATGTTCTGAAAACATCTGCTCAATATTCTTCAATAATATCATCAGGATTTACAACATTTCCCCATCTCTTTGACATTTTTCTTCCATCTTCAGCCATTATAAGTCCTACTTTTTGATATTTCTTAAATGGTTCTTTTTCACATACTAATCAAAGATCATACAAGAAATTTTGCCAAAATCTTGCATAAATCATATGTCTTGTTACATGTTCTGCCCCTCAAATATATACATCAACATTTCTCCAATATTCATCTCTTTCTTTAGAAAGCATTTCATCATGATTATGTGGATCCATATATCTTAACCAATACCAGCTTGATCCTGCCCACCCTGGCATAGTATTTGACTCTCTTTTTGCTGGTTTTCAACAAATAGGACAAGTAGTATTAATCCAATCATGGACTTCTGCTAGAGGTCCTTCTTCTGTACCTGTTGGTTCATAATGTTCAACATCAGGTAATGTTAAAG
>Ga0247611_10005378_pt1 | contig 17010 bp, 18 predicted proteins | sample 177DNAGHGhighgp2_FD_192422 | JGI IMG/M metagenome (GOLD analysis project Ga0247611, IMG submission 192422) | Sheep rumen microbial communities from Palmerston North, Manawatu-Wanganui, New Zealand - 1770 DNA GHGhigh gp2 | ecosystem: Host-associated > Mammals > Digestive system > Stomach > Rumen... | reverse complement strand
TTGGATTTACATTTGGTGTTGGTTGTGTAATTGGTCTTGTAATTTCCGCAATTAGTATTAAGAAACTTGTTCAAAAATTCAGTGTATCCATGAATTATTTGATTTATGGATTAATTGCTGGTTCTCTAATTTCAATGATAATTGTTGGTGAATCTGATCAGATAGTGGCTAATAACATTCAAGAATACAGTAAAACTGTTGTAATCATCATTTATGTTATAAGTGGTGTCTTATTATTATTAGGTTTAGTGGCCGGATATTTTATGAATAAGAAAGAAATGATTAAAAATAAAGAAGCTAGAGAAGCTAAACGTAAGGAGGATAATATGAATAATAAAGAATTGACAATGGATGACTTTTTAGCATTAGCTGAAAAGAACTTTGATGATTTTAAGAATGATTTAAAAGATCTTGTAAAGATTCCTTCAGTATTAGATGAATATAAAGAAGGTAGTGTTGCGCCATTTGGTGAAGGTAATAAAAAAGCTCTTGAGTTTATGATGTCATTAGGACAAAGAGACGGATTTATGACTAACAACTGTGATAATTACGCAGGAGATATTACATTTGGTGAAGGAGAAGAATCATTAGGATTACTCGCTCACTTAGATGTTGTTCCTGTAACTGGCCAAAAATGGGATCATAATCCATTTGATATGGTTGAAAAGGATGGGAAGCTTATTGCTCGTGGTGTTAACGATGATAAGGGACCTCTTCTTGCAAGCTATTACGCAATTAAGATGCTAAAGGACTTAGGCTTTAAGCCAAGTAAAGAAATTAAGCTTATTATGGGTTGTGATGAAGAATCTGGTTCTCGTTGCCTTGAACATTATTTCCAATATAACCCAATGCCTACAATGGGCTTCTCACCAGATGCTTGTTTCCCATGCATCAATGGTGAAAAGGGACATGCTCATATTGATGTAGTTGGTAAGACAGAAGATAATTCAATTATTGAATCATTCGTATCAGGTGAACGTTATAATATTGTTCCTGAAGAAGCTCATATGACTCTTACTAAAGATTATTCTAAAGAATATTTAGAATTCTTAAAGAAAAATAATTATAAGGGTGAATATAAGGACAACACTTATTATGCTTATGGTGTAGCCGCTCATGCTATGAGCCCTGAAAAAGGATTCAATGCCACATTTGTTTTATTCAGCTTCCTACAAGAAGTTGCTCCATGTGATATTTCTGATTTTATGACTAAATACATCACATTTGATCCATTTGGTGAAAAGCTTGGTATCAACAAGACTTATGATGAACTTGGTAATTTGACAATGAATGTTGGTGTTGTACGTATTGCAGAACGTCACATTAAGGTTGGATTTGATTTAAGAGTTCCTGCTGATGAGATGGAACAATTAATCAGAGATAGCTTTGAAAATGCGCTAAAGAATTATAAAGATTTAAACTTTGATATGCCTGCTATGACTAAGGTTCATTATGTATCTAAGGATTCTTTCTTAGTTAAAGCTTTAGTTAAATCATATCAAGAAGCTACAGGTGATTTTGAACATGGTGCATACTCTATTGGTGGAGGTACTTATGCTAAGTTTATGCCTAGTGCAGTAGCATTCGGACCTCAATTCATTGGTAGAGAAGATGTCGACCATCAAGCTAATGAATATATTTATGAAAGTGACTATAAAAAGATTATTGCGATTTACGCAAAATCTATTTATGATTTGACAAGATAATGAGACTACGTAAAGTTAAAAATGCATTTGAAGATTTATGCAAGGATACTAAGTACTTTGTACCTAATCCTAAAGATTATTTTTCTAAATGGAATGAATTAGTATTTAAAAATAATAACCCTATTCATATCGAAGTTGGATGTGGAAAAGGTCAATTTATGATGGGACTTGCCCAAACATTCCCAAATATCAACTTTATTGCGATTGAAAAGTATGATTCTGTATTAATTAGAACACTTGAAAAAGCTTTGACTTATGATATTCCTAACCTTCGTTTAGTACTTCTTGATGCTAATATGTTATCAGAAGTGTTTGATAAAGGTGAAGTATCTAGAATATATTTAAACTTTAGCGATCCATGGCCAAAGGCTAGACATGCTAAGAGAAGATTGACATCTTCATTATATCTCGATATTTATAAAAAGATTTTACCTGAAAATGGTGAAATTTATCAAAAGACAGATAATAGATTATTATTTGAATCTAGCCTTGTATCATTTAGTCAAAATGGTTGGTATTTATCTAATATCTCACTAGATCTTCATAAAGAAGAAGGTATCTTTAATATTCAAACTGAATATGAAGAGAAGTGGAGCCCTAAAGGACCTATTTATAGACTTGAGGCTAGACAAATTAAAGGTGAATTTAAATCATATCCTGAAGAAGAGACCAAATAGTCTCTTCTTTTTTTCACATTGATTTCACAATCAGAAATATATATAATTGAATTGTAAATAATAGAAAAAGGGTTGGAATTATGCGTGTTTTAATTGCAGATAAAGATTTAGATTTTATAAATTTGCTTAAGGAAAAATTAAATGGATTTGGTTATGAGGTTGATAGCGCGACTAATGGTCTTGATGCAAAAGATTTATTCTTAGAAAAGACATATGAAGTTGTTATATTAAAAGCCAATCTTAACGCTATTGATGGAATCAGTTTGACTAAATACATTAAGAATTTAAAAAGCGGTGTATTTGTATACATTAAAGGTGAACAATATGATTCGATTTTAGAATCATATTGTTATAAAAGCGGAGCTAATGATTACATTTTAGATAATGTTAATGTAGATAATCTTTCTTTAAAAATTAAGAACTTATTTGATTTACACAATAAGCATTTAATAAAAGTTGGACCGCTTGAAATTAACATTGATTCAAGAGAATTGTATATTGATGGCACTAAAAAAGAAGTGACTTTAAAAGAATTTGAGCTATTGGTATATTTGATTAAGAATAAAGGAAAAGCGGTATCTCGTGAACAAATATTTAAAGATGTTTGGGGATATGAAAATTTTTCAACTGACGATAGAACAATTGATACTCATATTAAGATGCTTAGAAATGAGCTTTCTGAATACAAGAACTTCATTGAAACTTATCGTGGATTTGGATATAAGTTTGAGGTTAAATAATGTTTTATTTAATTGGTGGAAAAGATGATGATTTGAAATCAAATCTAATTGAGACTGAATTACTAAAATTAACTAATAAATATTGCCCTAAAATGTTATATTTTGCAACTGCTATGAAAGATAATCAAAGGTCTATTAATCATTTTATTTCTACATTTGATAAATTAAATGTAAAAATAACAATTGCCAAGCTTAATGAAATTAGCTTTGAGGAATTAAATAATTTATTCAATGAATCAGATATTATCTATATAGGTGGTGGAAATACTGATTATTTAAGAAATGAATTTATTAAATATAATGTGGATAAGTTGCTTATGAAGTATCATAATACTGATAAAATTTTTGCAGGAATTTCAGCAGGGGCTATTTTATATACAAATTCTGGTATGGGTGATAGTTATAGTTATCAAAGTGGTGGAAATATTTATAACTTCAAGATGGTAGATGGATTAAATTTAATTAATTTGAAATTTTGCCCTCATTATCAAAAAGATGATTTATACATATTTAATGATATAGGATTATCTTCTAAATTGGCTTTGGCATTAGAAGATGATACAGCTGTTGTTATTGATAAAAACATATTAAAAGTATATAAAGCTAATAAAAAACATTCGGTTTATTTATTTAAAGACAATAAAATGACTCCTATTTATCCTAATATAACCTATTCTATTTGAAATATTAGTTAAATTGATATATTATTAAAGAGTATCGTTTGTTGAGTCAAATTAACAAATTATTCGTTTGAGGATATTTAAGAAATTGAATAACATTATATTCTTTTTCGGTTTGTAAAAAACTAAAAGATGTTTAATGATTTTGAAAGTACTAGGACTTGCCTAGAAAGGAGATTAAACATTATGTTAATGACAGAAATTATTGAAAAAAAGAGAGATGGCTATAAGCTATCAAAAGAAGAAATTGAGTTCTTCGTAGAAGGTTACACAGCAGGTTCAATTCCTGATTACCAAGCTAGTGCCTTATGTATGGCTATTTACCTTCGTGGTATGGATGATGAAGAAGCTACTAATCTAGCTATCGCTATGCGTGATAGTGGTGATAAGATGGATCTTTCATCAATTCCTGGTAAAAAAGTAGACAAGCACTCTACAGGTGGTGTTGGTGATAAGACTTCTTTAGTTCTTGCGCCACTTGTTGCATCATTTGGATTAAAATTTGCTAAGATGTCAGGTCGTGGTTTAGGACATACTGGTGGTACATTAGACAAGCTTGAATCTATTAAAGGATTCAATATTGCAGTTTCACCAGAAGATTTTATTAAGCAAGTTAAGAATGTTGGTATGGCTATTGTTGGACAAACTGGTAACTTAACTCCTGCTGATAAGAAGCTATATGCATTACGTGATGTAACTGCAACAGTTTCAACTATTCCTCTAATCGCATCATCAATTATGTCAAAGAAGTTAGCTGCTGGTGCAGACATCATCGTTCTTGACGTTAAGGTTGGTGCTGGTGCATTTATGAAGAATTTATCTGATGCTCAACATTTAGCTAAATTAATGGTTCAAATTGGTGATAACTGTGGTAGAAATGTTACAGCAGTTTTAACTAATATGGAAGAACCTCTAGGATTGGCTGTTGGTAATGCGCTTGAAGTTATTGAAGCTATCAATACATTAAAGGGTAATGGTCCTAAAGATTTATTAGACCTATGTCTTGAAATTGGTTCATATCACTTAACTGATGCTGGTATGTTCAAAACTCGTGAAGAAGCTAAGGAAGCTATGAGAGAACATATTAAGAACGGATCTGCATTAGCTAAGTTCAAAGAATTTGTTGCAGCTCAAGGTGGAGATGCATCATTTGCTGATGACGTTACTAAGTTCGCACAAGCTAAAGAAATTAAAGAAGTTAAGGCTACAAAGGATGGATTCATCTCTCATATTGACGCACTTGCAATCGGACATGCTGCTATGTTACTAGGTGCAGGTCGTGAAACTATGGCTGACGCAATTGATCCAGCAGTTGGTATTGTGTTAAATAAGAAGGTTGGAGATAGCGTTAAAGCTGGAGAAGTTTTGTGCTATATCTATACAAATGGTAAGAACACTCTAGAATCTTCAAAGAAAGCATTCGATGCCTTTGAAATTTCAAATACACATGTAGAACCACAACTTATTTTGGATGTAATTAGATAATGAAATTATTAACTTATGATGAAGCTTTAGCTCAAGCTCAAAATAAAGATTGGTTTAAAGGATTCTATAATAGAGATGAAATATTATCTGATGATTTAGTTAAGGAAGTAAATGAATTAGCTGAATCTATTGGACCTAATACTTTATCAGATTATTTTGAGCAAGATAAGGATTTATTGTTATTCGCAATGTATTATCCTGATTTAAAAGATTATTTAGATGATTTAAAATATAATTTTGTAAAAGTTACAAAATAATATGAACAAAAAAGCCATTTAGGATTGCCTAAATGGTTTTTTTAATACATTTATTCATAAATAATATCGCTCTTTAGTAAAGAAATGAATAAACTTTGTGAATCATAGAAGATTTGTTCGAAGTTTTCATATTTGCTTGTTTGTACACCAGATACGATAAAGGACATTATACCACCTGTTATAAATGATATAGTTTGTTCAATTGAATATTTTAATTTTTTATGAATTCCTGAATTTACTAGCATATCTTTAAATTTAGCTTTAAAGAAGTTTTCAAATGCGAAATATATATAACCTGCTAAGTGTTTGGAAATTGATACAACTAGATTAATTCTTTTGTTCAAGGCTTCAACAAAGTAGTATAAGTAATTAGATACATGCTTGTAAGGATCATTTTCAGGATTATTTATTTTTTCTCTTAAAGGAAGACTTACTAAAGCTTCTTGATACATATCACTAAAGATATCATCAAGTAATTCATATTTATCTTTGTAGTGATCATAAAATGTGATACGGGAAATATTTGAGGCTTCACAAATAGATTTAACACTCAATTTTTCAAAATCTTCTCGAACGATTAAATCTAAAAAAGACGCTTTTATTTTATCATTAGTCTTTTTTACGCGGATATTTTCTGCCATATCTTACACTTCCTTACACATTGTTATAGAAACTTATTTGTATAATTTAAACAAAATAATTATACTTTAAAGTGTTTAATAATCAAATAATTTTTTTAGAAAGAGTGTAAAAATATGAAAATTGCAGTTGTAACTGATATTGCAAGTGGATTAAATCAAAAGTTTTTAGATATGTATAAAAACTTACGTATTGTTGATATCCCTTATTTTATTGATAATAAAGAATATAGAGAAACATCATTTGAAAGAGATGAGTTTTATAAAACATTAGAGAAGTCCAATAGTGTTCACACAAGTCAGCCTAGTATTCAAAGTGTATTAGACACATGGGATGAATTACTTAAGGATTACGAATATATTATTCATATTCCTATGTCTAGCGCATTATCTAGTAGTTATTCAACCGCACAAATGCTAGCTAATGAAGATGAATATGTTGGGAAAGTATTCGTACTAGATTTGCAAAGAATCTCATTTAGTCAAAAAGTTAGTACTTTAGAAGCTTTAGAGATGATTAAAGAAGGATTTAGTGCTGAAGAAATTGCTAATTATTTAACTAAGACTAAATTTGATAGTTCAATTTATATCAATGTGCCAAACCTTAAATATTTAAAGAATGGAGGAAGACTTACTAAAGCTGTAGCTTTAATTGCCACATTATTTAGCATTAAGCCTGTACTTCAAATTCAAGGTGGAAAACTTGATATGTATAAGAAGACTCATTCTCTTAAACAAAGCTATGATATCTTAGTTAAATCAATCAAAAATGATTTAGAGACACGCTTCAAATCATATCTTGATAATAATGAGTTAATTATGGCTATCGCATATACAAATAATTATGATGTCGCTCATAAGATGAAAGAACGATTAGAAACTGAATATATGGGATTGAAAGTATTAATTGTAGACCCTTTATGTCAAACTATATCATGTCACATTGGACTTGACTGCCTAGGTGTAGGTGTTTCTCGTGTCAGAAAAGAAGTAATGGAATTACTTAAAATTGAAAATTAATTATTTATAATGTATAATTGTTTTAAGGGAGTTGATTTCAATGAGATTAACAAAATTAAAGTATAAAAAAGAGACAAAAACTAATTATGTAACAGATAAGTCAAATGAAGAAGTTGTTGAACGTTTAGGAGAACTTGAAGATATCCTTGGTAAATATAATTTACTAGATAGCAATCAAGAATTAGAACGTTTAATTATATTAGGTAAAGCTGGTTACAATAGAGTAAAGCTTGCGATGGGACATAAGGTATATTTCATTGCTGGTAAGAAGATTAAAAAAGCTATTCTTGTTGGCTATGCAAATAATGGATTATCACTTGATCAATTAATTATTAAACAAGATAATGAGTCAGCTACTATTCCATTTACTCATATCTTTATTTCACGTCGTGAAGCTAAGAGAGCTAGAAAAGCTAGACAATTATATAAGTTAAATAAGGAACAATATGCTAAAATATTTGGCACAAAGCCATATAAGAAGTCATATTTACTTGAAACTGTTCGTGGTACAGATGATTTCATTGTTGTTCAAAAAGTATTCAAGGCTTACTTCAAGCAAATCTCTAAGAGTTATTCAAAAGAAGAATTAGAGAAGAATTTTAAATTTGATATTGATGCTGAATTTAAAAATGAAAGAATGGAATATTTAGAGCGTGCTAAATTCTTAAAAACTAAGTGGTTATAATGAAGAAATTAAGCATTATAAATATTTTATTATTAAGTGTATTATTAGTTTCAGGTACTATTATACTTAGCGTTTCATACCTTGGTATATTTAAAGATAAATTCATTGAATCTGGATTTAATTATATTTATTTAGTAATTATTGATTTAATATCCCTATTGATATTAGCTTATTACAATATTAAAGATAAATTAAATAATTTTATCAGATATTTAATAATTTTAATAATATCTTTAATTTTATCATTAATATCTATTAGCGTGTTTGAAAATTATCCTTTGTATTTTTTAAGATATTTATATAGTTTATTTACATTGATTTCTTTCATATATTTAATAAAAAATATCGTAAATTTAATTAATAATATTCAAAAAAATTAGCCTTTACTTTGTAAGGGTTCTTTTTTTTCTTTTATAATTAAAAAAAATATGCTAAAATATTTTGGAAAGAGGATAAAAGTATGATCAATCTAATGGCAGTAGTTTGGTGGTTCTTTACAGCAGTATTTGCAATTTATGCATTGCTACTTTTTGGAAACAGTAACAAAGTTTTAACTGAATCATTTAAAAGAAATAAGAATCATCCTTATTTTGATACATGGCGTCTATTTGCAGGTGCAGGTTATTTAACAATTGCTGCAGGTTGTGCATTATGGGCAATGGGTGAAGTTCAAGAAACTCTTCAAGGTGTGTGGGCTTTAAGAGGCCTTGGCGCTTTGATGTGGATAATTGGACTTGTAATTGTTTTTATTTTCAACAAGAGAGCTATTCTTATGTTTCAACCAGCTTTCTATAAGGAACATGATGAAATCATGAAGAGAAAAAGAGAAGCTCGTGAAAATAAAAAGAGAATGAAAGAAGAAAAGAAGATTAAAAAGAACAAAGATTCTTTAGAAGGTTAGTATGACACGTATGGCAGTATATTTTGTATTAGGATTTATAAGTTTAGTATTTTTAATTTTATTTGCATCAAATAAGTATCCATTTTCAGGATATAAAGAATGCAATGATGAACAAGCTAAAAATATATATCGCCGTGGTGGTTCTATAACATCAGCTCTTTTAACTGCTGGATTCGTTTTTATGGGTTTCTATGATTTATCTAAGAATCTCAATAATGAATTAATTGTGTTAGAAGGATTTGGTTTATTTTCACTACTATTTGGTGTTATTTCTTTAATTTTCTTTGTTCTTTTATTTCACAATAGACTAATTGAAGTTAATAAAGAAATTAGTGATAGAAAAGAAGAAATTGAAAGATTAAAAGAATATTCAAAAAATTTAGATAATAAGGAGAACAAATAATGTTAACAGGTAAACAAAAGAGCTATTTAAGAGGTCTTGCAAATAAAATTAAACCAGTTATGCAAATTGGTAAAGATGGTTTAAATGAAGAATCTATCATCCAAGTTTTAAATTATTTACATAAGCATGAATTAATGAAGGTAACAATTCTTCAAAATTCAGATGTAACAATTGATGAACTTGCTGCAGCATTTGAATCTATCGAAGTAGAAGTTGTTCAAACTATTGGTAAAACAATTGTTTTATATCAACATTCAGATGATGCTGATGAACCTATCGTATTACCAAAGGTTAAAACTAGCAAATAAGATTTGGGTTAACCAAGTCTTTTTTTTATCGTGAAAAAATATGGATTTTTTAAGAAAAAATGGCTAAATTATGTTAGAATAGATGTATATAAAATTAGGATGTGTTAAATTATGAAAAGAATGATTTTGGTAGATGGAAACTCACTAATGTATAGAGCTTATTATGGAATGGGCGACCCTACAAAAATGAAACCAAATAGTAAAGGGATTTATACGAATGCGGTCAACGCTTTTATTCGTATGATTCACACATTATTAAAGAAAAATGATTATGATAATGTGCTTATTGCGTTTGATGCCGGCAAACATACCTTCCGTCATGATATTCAACCTGACTATAAGGCCGGTAGAGCTCATATGCCAGAAGAAATGCGTATGCAAATTGCTTATTTGAAGGACTTCTTAACTCGTTCTAATATTGCTCAATTTGAAATTGCAGAATATGAAGCAGATGACATCGTAGGTACTATGTCTCGCTTAGCTGAGGAAGCAGGATATCATGTTGATGTTTATTCATCTGATAGAGACTTACTTCAATTAATTAGTGAAAATACAACTGTTCATATGACAATTAAAGGTATGAGTGAGCTTGAAGATTATACTCCTGAACATTTTGAAGAAACATATGGTATTAAGCCTAGCCAATTCATTGATTTAAAAGCCTTAATGGGGGATAAGTCCGACAATATTTCTGGTGTTCCTGGAATTGGACCTAAGAAAGGTGAAAAACTACTTCAAACATATGGCTCTGTTGAGGGTATTTTAGAGCATGTTGATGAAATAAAAGGTGCTGATAAACAAAAATTTATTGATAATGCTGAACTTGTTCGTAAATGTAAGGTTATGGTTACTATATTACGTGATGCACCTCTTGGAATAAATCTTGAATATACTATAAAAAAAGAACCTGATTTAGATAAATTAAAAGAATTATATGAATATCTAGAATTAAATGGCTTACTTAAGGAATTAAATGAAACTCAAAAAGATTTAAAAGAAGATTATAAAAATGTTGAATACAAGGTTATAGATAATTTAATGGATTTAAAAACTATTTTACTTCCTAAGTCTAGCTTATACTTTGAAACATTGAATAATAATTATCATAAAGAAGATTGTCTTGTTGTTGGTATTCGCAATAAAGATGGCATCTTTATGGTTGATCCTAATTTATTGGCATCTTCAATTGATGCTCAATTGTTCTTTAGCGATAAAGAAAATGAAAAATCAGTATTCGATTATAAAAAATGTTATGTTTTATCTAAGAGACTGGGATTAAATTTATATGGTGTTTCATTTGATATGCTATTAGCTACTTATGTATTAAACCCATCTAATGCTAATCATGAGTTTAAAACTGTAGCTCAAGCATTTGAATATTATGATGTGGATTTTGATGAATCAGTCTATGGAAAAGGTGCTAAGAAAACTGTTCCTAGTAAGGATATTTTATATAATCATGTTGCGAAAAAAGTTAATGCTATTTACCTTTTAAAGAACAAAATTAAAGAAATGATATCAAATGAGAATCTAGATAATTTGTTATATAATGTTGAAATTCCTTTATCTCATGTTTTAGGCGATATGGAATATGAAGGCGTAACAATTGATTTAAATGAGCTAGATAAACAAAGAACTGATTTAAAAGAAAGAATTGATTTTATTGAAACTGAAATATATAGATTATGTGGCGAAGAATTCAATATTCAAAGCCCTAAACAACTTGGCGAAGTTTTATTTGAACATTTGAGTTTGCCAAATGGTAAAAAGACTAAGACAGGTTATTCTACAAGCCAAGAAGTATTAGAAGGATTGAAAAATATCCATCCAGTAATTGAATATATTTTAGCTTATCGTCAATTAACAAAACTATATCAAACTTATATTGAAGGATTATCTAGCCAAGTATTTGATGATAATAAGGTTCATACTATTTATGAACAAGCATTGACTGAAACTGGTAGACTTTCTTCAATTGAACCAAATCTTCAAAATTTACCTGTTAGAACTGAAGAAGGTAAGAATATTAGAAAATTTGTAGTACCAAATACTAAAGGTGATGTATTCTTATCTTGTGACTATTCTCAAATTGAACTTCGTGTATTAGCTGATTTAGCTAATGTGCCAACATTAATTAAATCATTCAATAATGATGAAGATATTCACTCACGTACAGCTAGTGAAATATTCAATATTCCTATGGAAGATGTTACAAGTGACCTAAGAAGAAAAGCTAAAGCTGTAAACTTTGGTATTATTTATGGATTGAGTGCATTTGGTCTTGCACAAGAAACTGGTTATACCAATAAAGAAGCTCAAAACTTTATTAATAAATATTATGAATTATATCCTGAAATAAAAACTTATATGGATGATACTATTAAGTTCTGTCAAGAAAATGGATATGTTAAAACTATTTTAAATAGAAGAAGATATATTCCTGATATTAACTCAAAGAATTTCATGTTACGTGAATTTGGTAAGCGTACAGCTATGAACGCTCCTATTCAAGGTAGTGCAGCTGATATCATTAAGATGGCTATGGTTAAGTTAGATCAAAGACTTAAAGAAGGAAAATATAAATCTAAATTATTGTTACAAATACATGATGAACTAATTCTTGAAGTTACAAATGACGAACTAGATGAAGTTACTAAATTAGTTGAAGATACAATGACTAATGTTATTAAACTTAAAGTCAAGTTATCAGTCTCTCGTGATATTGGACAATCTTGGTATGAGGTGTAATTATGCCTGAACTTCCAGAAGTTGAAACCGTCAGAAGGGTTTTAAAGAAAAATCTTATTAATCAAACAATTAAAAATGTTGAATCAAATTATCCCAAAATGATTCTTGAACCCTTTGAAGAATTCAAGAATCATCTTGTTGGTGCTAAATTTAATGACATTTTAAGAAAAGGTAAATTCTTAATTTTTGAATTATCAAATGGTTATTATTTAGTTAGTCACTTGAGGATGGAGGGTAAATATTTCTTAGAACCTAAAGATTCTATGTCTAATAAACATATTCATGTAATAATGGAATTAGATGATTATACACTTTATTATCAAGATACTAGAAAGTTTGGTATTATGTTTACAAGAACAAAAGATACATTATACACAACTGAGCCTTTATTAAGTGTTGCGAATGATCCTATTGAAGGTGTAGATATAACTAAAATGTATGATTCTCTTTTAAGAAAAAAGAAAACCATTAAAGAAGCTTTATTAGACCAATCTATAATGTCTGGGCTTGGTAATATATATGTTGATGAAGTATTATACATGGCTCATGTTTCTCCTTTAAGAAAAGCTTGTGAGATTAATCTTGATGAACTAAATTTGATAGTTGAGTCTAGTAAAAATATATTTCTTAAAAGCATAACACTTGGAGGAACAACTATTAAATCATTTACATCATCTAAAGGTCATGCAGGTTCTTATCAAGAACATTTATTAGTACATACAAAAGAAACTTGCCCTAAATGTGGTAAGAGACTTACTATTATTAAAATAGGAGGTAGAAGCAGTTATTTTTGTGATAACTGTCAAAAATAAAATGGTTATAGGACTTACAGGTGGAATTTCTAGTGGAAAATCATTTGTAGAATCTTATTTAGAAAAAAAAGGTTATTTCATTCTTGATACCGATATTTTATATAAAGAATTAATTAAGCCAGGTAATATCTGCTATAACGCAATTATAAAAGAATTTCCATATTTTAATAGCGATTCTACAATTGATTTGAAGAAATTGGCAAGTGTTGTATATAATGATTATGAAAAATTAAAATTATTAAATAGTCTAGTACATCCTTTAATTTATAAAGAGTGTGAAAAGATTATTAAAGAATCAAAAGAAGATATTATATTTTTAGTTGTTCCTTTGATGTTTGAAGCTGGATTTGATAAATTATGTGACAAGGTTTGTTGTGTATATACATCAAAAGAGGCACAAATTAATCGCTTAATCAATAGAGATAATATTGGTAGAGAAGATGCAATAAAAAAGATTAATGCTCAAATGGATGTTGAACTTAAAAAACAAAAATCTGATTATTTAATTGAATCATGTCCTGATTTTAATGATACAATAAAGAATATAGATATCTTTTTAGAAAGGATAAAATAATATGGCAAGAACATACGAAACAAGCGAAGACGAGATTGAAGGATTTCTTCAAACTCATTATTACAAGTGTTTAGAAGATAAGATGTTTGAATATCTTCCTAAATTACTTGAAACTAAATATAAATGCAAAATTTTATCAGTTAATGAGGACTATAATGAAATCACTGCTTATCACAAAGATTTCGATATCACATTAAAGGTTGTTATGCCAGAAATTAACAAGACTAGTGTAGATATTTTTATTAGTTCTAGATACGTATTTGAATTTGGTAAAACTAAGAAACTTATGCAAGATATTTTTACAACAATTGGTCTTGAATTTGATTTCATTGGTTGTTCCTTAAGTAGAGATAAATAATATGGCACAATCAATTAAGAAAAAGAAACTAAAGGTCTATCAATACCAAAGGTTATCGCTTGATGATGTTAATGTTTTGTCGCTTCTTTATGCTCCTCTTATTGGCTCAGAAGCGTTACAACTATATTTATCTTTATCAAGCTTGATTTCAAGAAATAATTTGACAAGTGTAGAGTTTATTCATGAAGATTTTTATGACATTTTGCATATGTCTGAAAAAGTTTTTATGAATTCAAGAATTAAACTTGAAGGAATTGGATTAATGGAATCTTATGTAGATGATGAAGGTAACTTATCATATGTTTTATTTGCACCTCAAACAGCTAATCAATTTGTACGTGATGGTGTACTTGGTATTTATTTAAACGCATTAATTGGACCTGAAAATTTAAATAGAATTTTAACTTATTTTAATTGTGAAAGAATTGATGAATCTAATGGATTTGTAAATATCACCAAAAACTTTGATGAAGTATTTGAAACGATTAATGTGGAAAAAGATAAGCTTCAAGAATTTAATTTAACTGATAATGTCAGGGCTAAGACTATTAATCAATCTAAAGATTCTTTTGATATTGATTTCTTCCTAAAGCAAATTAATACTGATTTTATTGATTTTAATATTGAAGAATTTAAGAAGCTTATTATCAATAGTGCGTCTACATTTGGATTCTCTATGCAAGATATGATTATGCTATATAATCAAAGCTTAGGCAGAGATATGAAATTTAGCTTAGCTACATTTAAACGTAAATTACGTATGTATTACAACGAAGCTAATCAAAATAAAGTTCCTTATTTAAAGCCAACTAATGAATCTGTTACAACAGGTGCTTATAGTGAGGCAACAAAGATGTTCTATAAGTTGACTGCAGATGAACTTCTTGAACATTTCTCAATTAAAACTAGTCAAAATATTGCGCGGGTTGCTGAATTATATAATGATATTCCTTATAACAGAACAATTGTAAATATGATGATTTGGACAGTCTTGAATAAAACTGGTAGACTTGCTGCAAAAGGGTATTTTGAGGCAATGTATTCAACTATGATGGAAAATAATATCACTGATGAAGTTAGTGCTTATAAGTATTTCTTTGAACCTAATGAGAAAAAAGAAAAGAAAGTTTCTAATTATACAAAAAAGAGTCAAAATGAAGTTAGTAAACCAAAATGGCTTGATAAGGCTAGCGAGGATATATTGAAAGGATTTGAGTTTGATGAAGAATCTTAAAAATAATACACAATTAAATATTCCTTATGATCCAAAAGATGCTGATCTTTTTGTTGAAGAATTAAAAAAAGAGCCTATGTTTAAAGGTATGAATATTACAATTAACAATGCTAATTTGTTTAATGCAAGCCGTGAATCTTTTAAATATTGTAAGGACTGTAAGGGACTAGAGAGTTGCCCTAACAGTGTCAAAGGATTTAATAAGGTTTATGATGCAGAAAGTGATACATTGATTGCTCGTGAATGTAAATATAAAAAATTAGCTAGTCAAAAAGAACATGATTCTAGATTATTTAAGACTTTATTTATGCCTGAAACTATTCTAAATGACACTCTAGATAATTATGAAACTAATACTTTAGAGCGTCAAAAAGCATTAAAAGCTGTAACTAAGTTTATCACAGAATTTAATGATTCTAAAAAAGGCGTATATTTAACTGGACCTTTTGGCGTTGGTAAGACTTATTTATTAGCCGCAACTGCTAATGAATTATCTCGCCGTGGTGTCAATGTTATTCTTGCATATTTCCCTGACCTTGTAAGAGAAATAAAGAATAATATGACTAATGGAGAAAAGCTTGAGGAAATATTAAATACATTAAAAACTATTGATGTGTTGATGTTAGATGACCTTGGTAGTGAAAATTTATCAAGCTGGTTAAGAGATGAAATTATCGGACCTGTAATTAATTATCGTTATGAAGCAGGTAAGCCTATTTGTATCTCATCTAATCTATCTGCAAAAGAATTATTAGAACATTTTAGTCAAACAAATGATGGAAATGACACTGTAAAAGGAAATAGATTGATGAAACGAATTAAGGCACTATGTGGAGCTGTCACATTAAATGAAGATTCTCAATTTTAGTTGAGAATTGAATGGCATTTTTTGTCGATTTATGGTATACTATAAGAAAAAGAAAGAGGTATTTAATTTATGAAAATTGCTGTGATTGGTATTGGAGCTATGGGTAGCTTCTACGCTGCAAAATTATCTAAGACAAACGATGTTATCGCATTTGAACATTTTGAAAATAAAGTTAATATTATCAATAAAGAAGGAATCAATCTTGTAGAAAATGATTTTACAACAAATTATAAGGTTCGTTGCTTCAAAGATGGTGAAGTTAATAATCCTGTTGATTTAGTTATTGTATGTGTTAAGGCTACACAAACTCAGGAAGCTATTAAAGCTAATCTTGGTTTAATTGGTCCTAACACAATTGTGTTAACATTACAAAACGGTCTTGGCGCTGCTAAAGATTTATCTAAATATGTTGATCCAACAAATATTGTGATTGGTTCTTCACGTGTAACTGTTTCAGCAGTTAATCCAAACACTTATAAGGTTATTGGTAATGGATTGACTTATGTTGGCTCATTAACTGGTGATAAAAAAGATGTATTAATTGTTAAAGTTGTATTTGATAAAGCTAGCTTTGAGTGTGAGGTTCATGATGATATCAATGAACTTGTATGGAAGAAAGCTTTAATCAATTCTGTTATCAACCCACTTTGTGCTATTTTTAAATGTAAGATTAAAGTCTTATTTGAAAATAAGTATATCTATGATATTGCAACTCGTTTGGTTGAAGAATCAGTTAAGGTTGCTAATCTTGACAATTGTAAATTAAATTTAGAGAGTGAAATAGAAGAACTAAGACAAACTATGATTCAAATGGGTAATGGTTATGCATCTATGTATTATGATGTGACAAACTCACGTATGACTGAAATAGATAAACTAAATGGACAAATTTTAACAATTGCTTATAAAAATAAGC
>Ga0247611_10005377_pt1 | contig 17011 bp, 15 predicted proteins | sample 177DNAGHGhighgp2_FD_192422 | JGI IMG/M metagenome (GOLD analysis project Ga0247611, IMG submission 192422) | Sheep rumen microbial communities from Palmerston North, Manawatu-Wanganui, New Zealand - 1770 DNA GHGhigh gp2 | ecosystem: Host-associated > Mammals > Digestive system > Stomach > Rumen... | reverse complement strand
AGATATAGCCTGAATGAAATTACTCTTGCCACCAGAGTTTGCACCATAGAAAACTGCCAACGGAAGTAAATTGTACTTGCCCTTGTTGATGACTGACTCTTTATGTTCCTTTATGGAACTCGCCTCAATGCTGAACGTGCGTTCCTTTTTGAAAGAGCGATAATTCTTGACTGTGAAATTGACTATCATATCTCAAAATTTTGTGCAAATATACAGAAAATATATTATATACATATAAAATTATGAGATTTTTTCTCATTTTTAACTCTTTGTGTACCTAAAATGCATAGGATGACTACCATTTTTAATAAAATGATCTTGGGCAATGATAAACCATACAGCATATTATAAATATATAAGGTAAACGAAAAAAATAAGAATTTTGTAATTCGCGTCCTATTTAATAAAGTTAAAAACGTTAAATCTTCATCATTTTCTCCATCCATAGAATCTACGTCATCATTTTTCTACCGTTTAACGCGCAATTCGTTGTGATTTAGTGACTTGCAAACACAATGGTTGTAGCAATTTAGCATCAATAGACCTACCCAATAGTATTAAAATAATCGACACCGGAGTTTTTTCAGAATGCAATAGTTTGAAATCCGTTGAAATTCTAAATAGTGTAACAATAATGAACCCTTCCGTTTTTGAAAATTGCAAAAATCTTTCATCTGTAATTTTCCCTCAAGATATGTTACAAATACCAGCTTCAACATCCAGTGGATGTAGCGGTTTCACTTCGTTTACTATTCAAGACGGTATAGAAAATATAGGTAGCCACGCATTTGATAATTGTGATAATCTATCGCTTTTGTCGTTACCATCAAGCATAAAATATATAGGCGATGAAGCTTTTGCGAACTGCACTTCTATTGAAGATGTATACTGTCATGCCACAACTGTTCCTGATATGGGAAAAAAAGTCTTTAGCAATTCATACGTAGAATATTCAAAACTATATGTGGAGGATGGCGTTGTCAATGATTACCAATCAGCATCCCAATGGATGGATTTTGGTCAGATTTTAGGATTTTCCGCATCATCAGTAACAGATATACCCGACCATGAGTTTTCTATACGATTCGCTAATGGGACTATATATATAAGTGGCTGTGAAGATGGTGATGTAATTGTTTACGATATAAACGGTAACATAAGTGGCAGAGGAAAATGCAAGAATGGGGAATGTATTGTTGAAACGGTGATTCAGAGAAATAGTTATGCAATAATAAAAACAGAAAGAAAAACAATAAAAGTATTGTTATAACTCGGTAGATGAATAATTTAAGGCGTGGAGCAACGTTCAATCCACATATCATTTAACAATTGTATAGATAAATTGCAACTTTGTTAGTAACTATATCTATATTTTAGTTTTTGTTGTCATACCTTGTATTTTTAAATAAATAGCGATAGAGTTTTTTTCATACCATAATGTTTAATTAGAAAAATATGCGTAAATTTGCATTATTATTATTGATTTAATGAGGAATTAGGAATGAGGAATTAGGAATGAGGAATTAGGAATGAGGAATGAGGAATGAGGAATGAGGAATTGCTGACGACAGATGACTAAGGATAATAAAAACAATACTATATTTTCAATCAAATCTTAAGAAAATAAAAATAGACAAATAATAATGGCAAAAGAGTTGAAAGAGCTGACAAAGCGCAGCGTGAATTATTCAGAATGGTATAACCAGTTGGTTGTAAAGGCCGACTTGGCCGAACAGAGTGATGTACGTGGTTGTATGGTAATCAAGCCATACGGTTATGCGATATGGGAAAAGATGCAGCACATCCTTGATGGTATGTTCAAGGAGACCGGTGTTCAGAATGCCTACTTTCCATTGTTGATTCCAAAATCATTTCTTTCTCGCGAGGCAGAGCACGTAGAAGGCTTTGCTAAAGAATGTGCAGTAGTGACACATTACCGTCTGAAGACCAACGAGTCGGGCGACGGTGTTGTAGTTGACCCTGCAGCCAAGTTGGAGGAAGAGTTGATAATCCGCCCTACATCCGAAACGATTATTTGGAACACCTATAAGAACTGGATCAAATCATATAGAGACCTTCCAATATTGTGCAACCAATGGTGTAATGTGATGCGTTGGGAGATGCGTACCCGTTTGTTCTTGCGCACTTCAGAATTTTTGTGGCAGGAGGGTCATACAGCTCATGCCACACGAGCAGAAGCCGAAGAACGTGCAAAAATGATGCTAAAGGTATATGCTGATTTTGCTGAGAAGTATATGGCGGTTCCAGTAGTACAAGGTGTGAAGAGCGAGACAGAGCGTTTTGCCGGTGCATTAGACACCTATACCATTGAGGCAATGATGCAAGACGGTAAGGCTCTTCAGAGCGGTACTTCTCATTTCTTAGGTCAGAATTTTGGTAAGGCATTCGATGTGACGTTCCTGAATAATGAGAACAAGCCTGAATATGCCTGGGCCACTTCTTGGGGAGTTAGCACCCGCTTGATGGGTGCTTTGATTATGACCCATTCAGACGACAACGGATTGGTATTGCCTCCAGCATTGGCACCACTTCAGGTAGTGATAGTTCCGATATGGAAGACCGATGAACAGCTGACGCTTCTCAACAGCAAAGCCGAAGAAATTATGTCAGGCTTACGCACATTAGGTGTAAGCGTGAAATACGATAATTCCGAAAACAAACGCCCTGGTTTCAAGTTTGCCGACTATGAACTGAAGGGAGTTCCAGTACGCCTGGTACTTGGTGCTCGCGATTTGGAAAACGGCACAATTGAAGTGATGCGTCGTGACACACTTGATAAAGAAACCGTGAGCATAGATGGCATTGTCGAGTATGTTCACAAATTGCTTGACGATATTCAGGAGAACATATACAAGAAAGCTTTAGACTTTCGCAACAGTCATATCTACGAATGTGACAACTACGAAGAATTCAAGACAAAGATTAAGGACGGCGGTTTCTTCTTCTGCCCATGGGACGGCACTGCAGAGACCGAGGCCAAGATAAAGGAAGAAACTCAAGCCACTATTCGCTGTGTGCCATACGGTTTTGAACAAAAGGGCGGAGTGGATATGGTAAGCGGTAAGCCAGCCAAAAGCTGGGTGATTATAGCAAGGGCATATTGATGTTTAGTTGACAAGTAAACAAGTTAAATAGTAGACAAGTTGTTTGTTTTAGTTGACGAGTAGACGAGTTGGTTGCTTTAGAGGAAGGCGTGTTGTAACTTTATACATATTAATTGTGCTTTTGGTAATAATTTATTATTTTTTCTATTAAAAATTTTGCAGATTGAAATAAATAGAATATATTTGCATAAAATTTAAAAGAATGACATTGTTGAGCAACAAATATTGGCGTTGGCAGAGCTTAAGACCCTAAAGTCGTAAGCAGCATGCTTATTCCGCCAAAGTTGTTACAATAATATTTTCAGCATACGGAATCTGTCAGACTTACGACAGGTTCCGTTATTTTTTTAATTAGGAATGAGGAATGAGGAATGAGGAATGAGGAATGAGGAATTAGGAATGAGGAATGAGGAATGAGGAATGAGGAATGAGGAATGAGGAATGAGGAATGAGGAATGAGGAATGAGGAATGAGGAATTAGGAATGAGGAATTAGGAATGAGGAATGAGGAATTTTTGCCTTGCGGATGGATTGATTATATTATAGGATTAAGGGTGATAAATGTAGGATTGAGAAGAATTTTGGAGGATTGAGAAGAATTTTGGAGGATTGAGAAGAATTTTGGAGGATTGAGAAGAATTAGGAGAATTGGGGAGAATTGGGGAGAATTATTTATTTTGAGAATCCAAGGGAAACAATAAAAATTATAAGAATATGAGATACAATGTAGACCATAATGGTTTTTATGGTCGTTATGGAGGTTCATACGTTCCCGAGATATTATACAGGAATGTTGAGGAGCTGAAAAATTCATATCTTCCTATTATTGAGAGTTCAGAATTCAAGAAGGAGTTTGAGTTGTTGCTTCGCGACTATGTTGGTCGCCCTTCCCCACTCTATTATGCAAAGCGTATGAGTGAGAAATATGGTTGTCAGCTCTATCTGAAACGTGAAGATCTGAACCATACAGGAGCTCACAAGATAAACAACTCACTTGGTCAGATTCTGATAGCAAAGAAGATGGGCAAGACCCGCATTATCGCAGAGACGGGAGCAGGTCAGCACGGCGTAGCCACAGCCACGGCTTGTGCCTTGATGGGCATGCCCTGCGTGGTATATATGGGTGCAACCGACATAGCTCGTCAGCGTCCGAACGTTGAAAGGATGAAGATGCTCGGAGCAGAGGTGAGAGCCGTATATTCAGGCAACCAGACACTAAAAGATGCGACGAATGAGGCCATACGCGACTGGTGTTGCAATCCTTTTGACACCTTTTATATTATAGGAAGTACAGTAGGTCCACATCCCTACCCCGACATGGTAGCCCGTCTTCAGAGCGTTATTAGTCAAGAACTGAAATGGCAATTGGAAGAGCATGTAGGCAGGGATTATCCCGACTATCTAATAGCCTGTGTAGGTGGAGGTTCAAATGCAGCAGGCACGATATATCATTATCTTGACGATGAACGTGTTAAGATTGTATTGGCAGAGGCAGGCGGTATGGGCATAGATACAGACAAGACAGCCGCTTCGATGGAGATAGGCAGTGATGGAATCCTTCACGGTTCGAGAATCAAACTGATGCAGACAGATGACGGACAGATAGTAGAGCCCTACAGCATTTCTGCAGGTTTGGACTATCCTGGCACAGGTCCTATCCATTGTCATCTATACGAAAGTGGTCGTGCAAAGGTTCTTGCAGTGAATGACGCCGAAGCATTGGAAGCAGCCTACGAGCTGACCCGCACAGAAGGCATAATCCCAGCTTTGGAATCTGCCCATGCATTAGGAGCCTTGCGAAAGTTGTCGTTTGAACCAGACGATGTGGTTGTCTTAACGGTGAGTGGCAGGGGCGACAAGGATTTGGAGACGTATCTGAAAATTAAAAAGGATTTTAGTTAACGAGTTGACAAGTAGACGAGTAAACGAGTTGATTGTAGTACTAAACTTTAGTTGACGAGTTGATTGTAGTAGGCTGGATGGGCTCATTCAAGGCATGCCCTTAGAGCGGATGGGCAGACTACGACATTTATAGAAAGGCATGCCCCTACAGCATACGTTTTAAGAAAAACAATGAATATAAAAATATAAAATATGTATAAATATAAGACACGGTATAAGAAAGTACTTGGAGACTTGGTTACTCCCGTGAGTGCTTACTTGAAATTGAGGGATGAATATCCCCAGTCGGCTTTGATGGAAAGTTCAGACTATAGAGGGAGTGATAACTCAAAGTCGTTTATTGGTTTTCATCCTATAGGGAGCATAAGCATTTCACATGGATATGCATACTCTGAATATCCAGACGGTCGCCGTTCTGAGCGAATGATAAACACAACTTATAGAACGGAGAATGCAATAAATGATTTTATAAGTGAATTTAACATAGAAGGAGATTATTGCAAATACTGCGGTCTTTATGGATATACCACATTCAATTCAGTTAGATATTTCGAGAATATCGACGTGAAGGATGAGACAAGAGAAGAGAATGATGCACCCGACCTTGAATATATTCTGTACAAGGACGTTGTGATGTTTGACCATTTCAGCAACGAGATGATAATCATCGAATTGAGTTCAGATGAAGATTCGAATGATATAGACTTTATAGAACACACCATCCTTCACAAACCAATTCAGACATATCAATTCAAGGCCGTAGGAGAATGCTCCTCCACTCTGACAGACGACGAGCACCGTGCAAATATCCGCAAGGGCATAGAGCACTGTAAACGTGGCGATGTGTTTCAGATAGTATTGTCTCGAAGATTTGTCCAGGGGTATGAAGGAGATGATTTAAATTTATACCGTTCTCTAAGGAGTATAAATCCTTCTCCATACCTCTTTTATTTTGATTTCGGTGGTTTCCGCATTTTCGGTTCGTCTCCGGAGACACATTGCAAGATTGATTCCGGTAAAGCATATATAGATCCAATAGCTGGTACGACCCGCCGTACGGGCGACACCAAGACCGACTTGGAAAATTCCCGTAAGCTTCAGAATGACCCTAAGGAGAATGCCGAGCACGTGATGTTGGTAGATTTGGCCAGGAACGATTTAAGCAGGAATTGCCACGATGTGAAGGTTTTGTTTTATAAGGACTTGCAATCATATTCTCACGTAATACACTTGGTTAGTCGTGTGGGTGGCATATTGAACGATGGCAGTGATCCAATCAAGGCCTTTATTGACACATTTCCAGCCGGCACCTTGTCGGGTGCTCCCAAGGTTCGTGCAATGCAGTTGATATCTGAATATGAGCCTCACAACCGAGGCGCATACGGAGGATGTATTGGTTTTATAGGAATCAATGGCGATTTGAACCAAGCCATAACGATCAGGACCTTTGTAAGCAGGAACAATGAATTGTGGTTTCAGGCAGGAGGCGGCATCGTGGCCAAGAGCGACGTAGAGAATGAACTTCAGGAGGTAAACAACAAGTTAGGAGCTTTGAGAAAGGCTATTGAGATGGCAAGTATTTAAATGAAAAAATTAAAAATTATTATACTAATATTTATATAGTAAAATATGAGAATAGCAATAATAGACAATTACGACAGTTTCACTTATAATATGGTACATGCAGTGAAAAGTCTGGGTTATGAAGTTGTGGTGTTTAGGAACGACCAGTTTGAGATGAGCGAATTAGAGAGATATGACAAGCTATTGCTTTCACCAGGTCCCGGTATTCCCAGTGAGGCGGGACAATTATTGGATGTGATAAGAAGTTATGCTGGCAAGAAGCCGATATTAGGAGTTTGTCTGGGTCATCAGGCTATAGGTGAAGTATTTGGCTGCAGGTTGTTGAACCTAAACGAAGTATATCATGGTGTATCATCTCCGATGTGTGTAATAGCCAACGACATATTATTTGAAGGCTTATCGAGGGAAATGGAAGTAGGGCGTTACCACTCGTGGGTGATTGATCGTGAGAGTGTTCCCCCCTGCATAGAGGTTACCAGCATTAGTGAAGACGGCGAGATTATGTCGATACGTCATCGCGAGTTAGACGTAAGAGGTGTTCAGTTTCATCCAGAGAGTGTGCTCACGCCGAATGGATATGAGATTATCCGTAATTGGCTTCGAGGATGAATATATAATTAGGAATTGGGGATTGAAAATTATTTATAGAATTGTGGATTAGGGATTTGATAAACTGGGTTGGAATAAATTTTTATTCACGAATTAGATATATTAATTAAAATACATTATAAAATAAAGAGAATCGTTATGAAAGAATACTTACAAAGACTTATAGAAGGTCATGAACTGAGTCGTGAAGACACTCATAAGATAATGATAAGTATAACAGAGGAGAGATACAGCGATCAGGAGATATCAGCTCTGTTGATGGGTATCCAGATGCGTGGAGTAACCGTAGACGAGTTATTAGGATTTCGTGACGGTCTGTTAGACACAGGCAAGGGCGTTGACATATCGGATTATAACACATTGGACATAGTTGGTACAGGAGGTGACGGCAAGAACACATTTAACATATCCACTTGTTCCGCTTTTGTAATAGCCGGTGCCGGTTATAAGGTTAGCAAACATGGTAATGGTGCCAGCACATCTGTAAGCGGTGCGAGCAATGTGCTGGAAGGTCATGGCGTGACATTCAGTTCCGACCCCGACGTACTGGTTCGTTCGCTGGATGAAGCCGGTATATGTTATTTCCATGCTCCATTGTTTGCTTATGGAATGAAGTTTGTTGGTCCCACTCGCCGTGCCTTGAAGGTTCCGACCTTCTTCAATCTGTTAGGTCCTTTAGTAAATCCAGGTCGTCCGAAGAATTCTCTTCATGGAACAGCCAACCAGAGTCAGATGCGTTTGTACACCAGTATTCACCAGAAGCTTGGTGATAATTATGGAGTTATAACGAGTTACGATGGTTATGACGAGATTTCTTTGACCAGTGGCTTCAAGCTGGCAACCAATAATTTTGAGAAGGTATATACTCCAAAAGAGATGGGCTTGGACTATGTGATGCCAGAAGACATATATGGCGGCAATAGTGCAAAGGAAGCAATGAAGATTTTTGACAGTGTGCTTGAATGTAGAAGCAGTAAATCTCAACGCGATGTGATATTGGCCAATGCCGCATGTGGCATCAGCGTGATGAACAGAAATCTAAGTATAGAAGAGTCACTGAATCAGGCACGTGAGTCGCTTGATAGCGGTCGTGCTTTAGACTGTCTGAAGAAGTTTGTTGAAATAAATCAATAATAGACGTGTACATATTAGACAAGATAGTGGCTCATAAGAAGAAAGAGCTTGCTGAGCAGAAAAAAAAGGTGTCGCTTAATATGATGGCCAAGTCGGCCGAAGATTATTTGTTGTCGGTCAATCGTAAGATTATATCGATGCGAGATTGTCTTCGAGAGTCGAAAAGCGGTATAATTTCCGAATTCAAGCGTAGATCACCTTCAAAGGGGTGGATACGTGAGGATGGTAAAGCAGACGAGATACCATTGTCATACAGCGAGAATGGTGCAAGCGCCATATCGATATTGACGGACAAGGAGTATTTCGGTGGAAGCACAGATTATCTGATGGTTGCCCGCAGTATTATCAATCATACCCCCCTACTTCGCAAAGAATTTATAATCGATGAATATCAGGTATTTGAGTCATTACTAATAGGAGCCGATGCAATTTTGTTGATAGCATCCGATTTGAGTTTGTCAGAATGCCGGCATCTGTCAGCATTGGCTAAGGACTTAGGTCTGGAGGTGTTGCTTGAGATACATGATGAGAAGGAGCTGGATTATGTGGGTGATAATATAGACATGGTAGGTGTAAACAACAGGCATTTAGGTACGTTTCATACCGATGTAATGAATTCGATGCGAATTGCTCCCCTGTTGCCATCGGATTATGTGTTGGTTTCGGAGAGTGGAATATCATCAGCAACAACAGTAAAAGAACTTCGTTCTGTAGGTTTTCGAGGTTTTCTGATAGGCGAGACATTTATGCGTAGTGCAGATCCCGGCAAGTCTCTTCGTAAGTTTATACAAGAAATAGAGAATTGATATGCTGATAAAAGTATGCGGAATGCGTGAAGGGGATAATATCCGCTCAGTTGAGTCTCTTGGAATCGACCTTATGGGTTTTATCTTCTACGATAAATCTCCGAGAAATGTGATTGTTGTTCCCTCCTATCTTCCAGAGGATTGCAAACGTGTGGGTGTGTTTGTTGACTCTGACATATCCTCTATAGTTAGTAAAATTCATGAATTTGATTTGGACTACATACAACTCCACGGCAAAGAAAGTGCAGCATATATAAATGATTTACGCAAAAGTATTCCACAAAATGTGGAAGTTATCAAATGCATACACCTATCCGAAGCATCAGACATAGAAAAGAGTTATGCCTATGAAACATGTTCTGATTATTTGCTATTTGAAAACAAAAGTAAAGGCTATGGTGGCAGTGGTAGTAAATTTGACTGGGGATATCTCTCAGAATATAAAGGTCAATTACCCTTTCTGCTTTCAGGCGGTATTGATCCCGGCGATATATCTTCCATACATGAGATTAGTCATCCCAAGTTAGCAGGAATAGATTTAAATTCACTATTCGAGATCCGTCCAGGTTACAAAGACATATCATTATTACAATCATTCATAAACAAAATACGCAATGAACAGAATAAACAAGCTCTTTGAAGAAAAGAAAGAAAAAATACTATCAATATATTTCTGTGCCGGTCATCCTACCCTTAACAGCACGACAGACACAATAAAGAACCTGAGTGGCAATGGTATAGACATGATAGAGATAGGTATTCCTTTTTCCGACCCCATGGCAGATGGTCCGGTGATTCAGATGGCATCAAGCAAGTCATTGAATAACGGGATGACCTTACGTTTGCTATTTGATCAGTTGAAAGACATACGCAAGGAAGTGGATATTCCCCTATTGCTGATGGGTTATCTGAATCCAATCATGCATTATGGCTTTGAATCGTTTTGCAAGAGTTGTAGTGATGTAGGCATTGATGGCATGATAATTCCCGATTTGCCATTCAAGGACTATCAAGAAGAATATAAGCCTATAGCCGATAGATATAATCTTAGGATAATCATGCTCGTGACGCCAGACACAAGTGATGAACGCATCCGTTTTATAGACTCTCACACAGACGGTTTCATCTACATGGTTTCATCCGCATCTACTACCGGTGCTCAGAAGGAATTTGGTGACGACAAACAGATGTATTTCAAGCGTCTGAATTCGATGAATCTAAAGAACCCTCGCATGATAGGCTTCGGAATTTCGAATAGGCAGACTTTAGAATCAGCTCAAGAAAATGCCTCGGGTGCAATCATCGGTTCAAAATTTGTTAGCCTCTTGGATGAGACTGGCAGTAGCGAAAGTGCGATACAAAAATTGTTTGAGGCGCTTGAAAGATAGGATTTAAATGAAAAATGAATAATGAATAATTAAAATTATTTTATTATTTTAGAAGACGAGCCAAAGATATTTATGATTTAAGAACATAGGATTTAGGAAGATTTAGGATTTAGATATGTAATAATAGTGTTTGAATAGAAAAAAAGTGGTAAATTTGCAAAGAATTTTTGAAAAAGAGATAAACTCAGAAGGTTTATCATGAGTATCATATATTCATGAAACAAAGGTAAAAAGATAAGTTAGAAATACTGAGGAATCATAACTATGTTTGATATAGATTGGCAATCGTTCCTAAATCAGTTTGTATATGACCCGAAGAATCCCATGATCTTTTCCACGGGTATATTTTTGTTTTTATTTCTTGGGTTCACACTGATTTACAATCTATTGGGCAAGCAAACCACACTTCGTCTTTTGTTTGTCACTGCCTTTTCATATTTTTTCTACTACAAGAGCAGTGGTATATATTTTTTCCTTCTCTTCATTGTCAGTCTTTCAGATTTCCTGATAGCTCGTCAGATTTATTCCAACAACCAGACAGAAGGAGTAAAGGCCGATGCGAATGGCAAGATAAAGAAATTACCCCAAAATAGGTTGCTATTAGGTTTGAGTTTGCTGATAGATTTAGGCATATTAGTATATTTCAAATATACCAATTTCTTTGGTGAATGCTGGGCTAATATAACAGGTGGCCATTGGGACGTCTTAGATATCTTCTTGCCTGTTGGTGTTTCGTTTTTCACTTTTCAGTCTTTAAGCTACACCTTCGATGTGTTTCGTGGCAAGCTACAGCCATTGAGCAACTTTTTAGACTATGCATTCTTCGTTAGCTTCTTTCCTCAGCTTGTAGCCGGTCCAATCGTTCGCGCAAAGGACTTTATTCCCCAAATCAGGAAACCAGTCTATGTCTCTAAAGAGATGTTTGGCAGAGCAATATTTCTGATTATAGTAGGTTTATTCAAGAAGGCCATAATTTCCGACTATATAAGTATAAATTTCGTTGATCGCGTGTTTAACGAGCCCGAGCTATATAGTGGAGTTGAAACAATCATAGCCACCTACGGTTATGCCATACAGATATACTGTGATTTTTCCGGTTATTCCGACATGGCAATAGGAATAGCCCTTATGCTCGGTTTCACCTTCCCAAAGAACTTCGATGCTCCATATAAATCACAGAGTATCACAGAGGTGTGGCGTCGTTGGCACATCAGTTTGTCATCGTGGTTGAAGGATTATGTTTATATTTCATTTGGCGGCAATCGTCATGGTCTGTTTCGCCAGTGCGTCAACTTAATGCTGACAATGCTAATAGGCGGTTTGTGGCATGGTGCTTCCCTGACCTTCATATTGTGGGGCGGTCTTCATGGTCTGTTGTTAGTATTGGAAAAACTATACATGATTATTCGCAAGCATTTCAATCCGAACTACAATATAGTTAACCGTTCGAAAGGATTTGCAGGTTTTCTCCGCACATTCATCACATTCCATATATTTATTTTACTATGGATATTGTTCCGTTCAGGTTCTATGGAGCAAACAATGACCTTCATAGGGAATATGGGCAACAACTTGAGTTTTGATGTCTTGGGTCAGTGGGTAGCAGGTTATTGGGGGGTGGCTTTACTGATGGCTATAGGTTTGGTAAGTCATTTCTTGCCATCACGTCTGAGCGACAATGCTCAGGAGAGAATTACCAACATGCCATTGATAGGCCAGGCGTTGCTGATAGTTATTGTAATATTTATCGTGGTACAGGTTAAGAGTGCAGACGTCCAACCATTTATCTATTTTCAATTTTGATTTTAGTTGACGAGTTGACAAGTAGACGAGTTGACGAGTAGACAAATAGACAAGTTGTTTGTTTTAGTAAACGAGTATATAATTATTATAACATAGCTGCTGGAAAATAATCCAGCAGTTTTTTTGTTTAAAAAATAAATGCGAGATTAAAAGTTTTAATAATATTAGAATAATTGAATAAATTTTATTAACTTTGCAAAGATATGTGTACAGGCCGTCTCGAGCTTTAGTTTGGATTTTATCCCTTATCTCTTCGGCAATCACATAATGACTTAAAAATTAATCAATAACACAACAATGGGAATTTTTTCAAAGATATTTGGCAAGAAGCCAAAGGAAAAGGTAGGCGGCATGGAAGATTTCATGACCTTGATCCGCGTCTATTTCCAGAGTGCTATTGCTGCCCAGGTAGGCATTTCCAACCTGTCGATGCTTCCGGACCTGATGACTTTCAAGAGGAGTTTGAAAGTTGCGACGGTAAACAACAAGCTCGGTGTTGGTGAGAAGAAAGCCTGTAAGAAGCTGATTCAAGACTTATATAAGATAGACGACAGCTTTTTCAAAGAGATAGACGGCAGCATAAAGAAGCGCTGTAGGAATGCGATGGATATCCGGAACTACATGATTATGTTCCAGGGCTATAGTCAGGAGCTAGTTATGTTAGTAGGAACGATACTGAAATGGCGTTTCCGCATTCCATCATTCTTAAAGAAAGCAATGAAGAGCATGGTAGAGAGCACTGTTCACGACATCTTCACGAAAGACAGTTGGAAAGACGAAGCGACTCGCAAATCCGTGTATTCAGTACGCAAATATCAGCAGACTCTAGGTTTCAGTGAATCCTGGACGAGCACTTACGTATATAATTTCATAGTCTTAGCCAAGCGCGAGAAGCCAACCAAGGAAGAAGTAGCAAAGGCGAAGGAGGTGATGAACAAGAAATAAAAATTAGGCGCGAATGACCGATTCTGACCGCATAGAACTCCGCAATTTCGAATCAGAGGTCCGTCAGTTGTTGAAATCCTACCAAACGCTGAATTCAGAATTGGCCTCTCTTCGTCTGGACTTATCCAATAAGGAATCGAAGATAGACGAATTGGAGACAGAATTGAGAAATTTGCGCCGTGAAAACTCAATCATAAAGACAGCGAGGATGCTTGAGTTGAGCGACTCCGAAATGAAGGAGAGCAAACAACGAATCACTCGCTTAGTGCGTGAAGTTAACAAATGCATTAGACTCTTAAGCGCAGAAAAGATAGAAGACGAACAAGACGAGGCAGATGCAGTGTCATCCACAGAAGCAGTTCAAGCCACAGAAGCCATAGCAACAGATAATACGTCAGGCCCAACTTTGATAGCAGATAAGGAAGAAATAGAAATAGATGATGAGAAGAAAGAAAAGGATTCAGATGAAGAGAAAGATAGAAGCAATGAAATAGAAAAATCCAATGGGTATTTTGTGGAGACGGAAACTGAGGTGGAAGAAGATAATGATGAAGGAAAAGAGGACGAAAATTATGAAGATGAAGAGAACAAGGAAGAAGTTGTGGCGATAGAAGAAGAAAAGGTAGTAGATAAAGAGAAAACAAAAGAGGAAGAAAAGGAAAAAAAGGAAGAAGATGATAAAATGGCAAAGGAAGAGGAAGTGGTACATGGCGATGAAGAGACTTTAAAAGATAATTCTGACTTAGTGTTTGAGACAGAAGAGGATATAACAGCGTCGCAGATTGCCTCCAAGTCTTCAAAAACAAAGAAAAAATCTTCAAAGCCAATAGACCCATGGGATTTCGGCATGTTGCCTTTGTTTACAGATGATGAGTTCTGATTATCCGTTCTTTTTATGCGTTAAAATCTTAGCCTTATAAATCAGATGGACAAAAAACAAAAGATTCACGTTCAGGTAGATGGTATCACATTGCCAATGCTCGTATCGAGTGCAGATGAAGAAAAGGTATATCGTGATGCAGCCCGTGTTGTGAACGATCGTTTGATGTCCGTAAAGCAGAAATATCCCGAGGTGCCCGATAATCGTTACTACACCTCGATAGTTATGCTTGATTTGGCTCGCAAAGGAGTAGAGGTATCGAATGCTCACAGTGTTGCTCCTTATAAGCAATCAATAAGCGAGCTTCAATCTGAGATAGAGTCGGCATTATCGAAAAAATAACACCATGGCAGTTTTCTGCCTTCTACATAGAGATAATTAACTTACGCACATTTATTGCATCTATTAAGGTGCATATATGTGCTTATTTTTTATAATAACAAAACCCTAAAAACTCAAAATGAACGCAATAGCAATAATTGTAGCAGTTGCATGTCTGATAGTAGGTGTAATAACAGGCTATGCAATATTCCGCTATTTAATCAAACAGAAGTACAACCAGATTCTTAAAACAGCCAATACAGAGGCTGAAAACATAAAGAAAGACAAGCTTCTGGAAGTGAAAGAAAAATTTCTGAACAAGAAGGCCGAATTGGAGAAAGAAGTGTCTCACAGGACTCAGAAGCTTCAGCAGGCAGAGAACAAGTTGAAGCAGCGCGAATTGTCTTTAACCCAGCGTCACGAAGACCTTCAGAAGAAGAAGGCCGAGACCGACAATCTGAAGAATAATTTAGAACGTCAGATTCAGAGTTATGAGAGCAAGAAGCAAGAATTAGGCAAGATGGTTGAGCAGGAGCGCACAAAGCTGGTGGCCATCAGCGGTTTGACAGCCGAAGAGGCGAAGCAGCAATTGATGGACAGCATGAAGGACGAAGCTCGTACAGACGCCATGCAATATATCAACGAGATAATTGACGATGCAAAGATGACCGCCACTAAGGAAGCCAAGCGCATTGTGATACAGAGCATACAGCGTGTTGCCACCGAGACCGCCATCGAGAATTCCGTTACAGTATTCCATATTGACTCCGACGAGGTAAAGGGTCGTGTAATCGGTCGTGAGGGTCGTAATATCCGTGCCTTGGAGGCAGCCACTGGGGTTGAGATTGTAGTTGACGACACCCCAGAAGCCATAGTGATATCAGCCTTCGACCCCGTACGCAGAGAGATATGTCGTCTGGCTCTTCATCAGCTTGTTAGCGATGGCCGCATCCATCCAGCACGTATTGAGGAGGTAGTAGCCAAAGTTAAGAAGCAGGTTGAGGAAGAGATTATCGAGACCGGTAAGCGCACCGCCATCGACTTGGGAATTCATGGTTTGCATCCAGAGTTGATACGCATGATAGGTAAGATGAAATATCGTTCTTCATACGGTCAGAATCTGTTGCAGCACTCACGCGAGACAGCCAATCTGTGTGCTGTGATGGCCTCAGAGCTCGGTTTGAATCCAAAGAAAGCCCGCCGTGCTGGTTTGCTCCACGATATAGGAAAGGTTCCAGACGAGGAGCCAGAATTGCCTCACGCAATATATGGTGCCAAGCTTGCAGAGAAGTTCAAGGAGAAGGCCGATATAGTAAATGCTATAGGTGCTCACCACGACGAGGTAGAGATGACGTCGTTGTTAGCTCCGATCGTACAGGTATGCGACGCAATCAGCGGTGCTCGTCCAGGAGCCCGCAGAGAGATAGTTGAGGCATATATCAAACGTCTTAACGACCTTGAGCAGTTAGCCATGTCTTATCCAGGTGTGACAAAGACTTATGCTATCCAGGCAGGTCGTGAATTACGCGTGATAGTAGGTGCCGACAAGATCAGCGACCAGGAGACAGAGGTGCTGAGTGGCGAGATAGCCAAGAAGATTCAAGACGAGATGACATATCCAGGCCAGGTTAAGATAACAGTGATTAGAGAGACGAGAGCCATTAGCTTTGCGAAGTGATTTTTTATAAATTAGGAATTAAGAATTAGGATTTTTTTTTGAAGACGAGAAGATAGGAAGACGAGTTGGTTGTGATAATTCGGAGACAAGCTCCTCACGCGCAACAGGATTTGATGATGACAAACTATTAATTGATAATAAATAATTAATAATATATATGCTATGACGAATAAGGAGTTAGGTCAGATTGGCGAGGAGTTGGCATGTAATTATCTGATGAAGGAGGGCTATAGGTTGCTGCATAGGAACTGGCGTTTGAATGGCGGTTGTGAGATAGACATTGTTGCATTCAAGGACAACTCCCTACATTTCGTTGAGGTTAAGACACGTACTTCAGACTTCACCAGTCCTTTACAAGCGGTAAATATGGAGAAGATTCGTCATGTTAGCAGAGCGGCTTTTACCTACAAGAGGTATTTTGGTTATACATACGACACGAGGATAGATGCCATAGGAATAGTTTATAGAACGTATTCGGATTACGAGCTGAAGTTTATACCCGACGTGCATTTGAATTTGTCAGACTATGGATATGGGAGGAGGAAGTATAAATGAAAATGAATAAATATTTTAGTATCTGAAATCGGTGTCCAACGGTTAAAAAAGGTTGAACCTGACAATATTCATAGGAGGGTTTGAAAATGTTATACGGCTGGACGGGCGCACACAAGGTACGCCCCTACAGCATACGGAGATAGATAGGTAAATGAAAAATGAACAAGGAAAAATGAACAGGGAAAAATCATTTTAATTCATTAGACGAGTTGGTTGTGGTTTTAGAAGATGAGATGATTAGAATACGAGAGGATAGGTTATTATGATTTAAGGCTATAAAA
>Ga0247611_10005376_pt1 | contig 17013 bp, 12 predicted proteins | sample 177DNAGHGhighgp2_FD_192422 | JGI IMG/M metagenome (GOLD analysis project Ga0247611, IMG submission 192422) | Sheep rumen microbial communities from Palmerston North, Manawatu-Wanganui, New Zealand - 1770 DNA GHGhigh gp2 | ecosystem: Host-associated > Mammals > Digestive system > Stomach > Rumen... | reverse complement strand
AAGAAATTCTACCAATGATACGTTCAAGGTCATAAATGGTTTTTAAACTATTTTTGATATCTTCTTTTACAACATAATCATTCTTTATAGCTTCGACATAATCAAGACGTGAATTGATTTCGTTCACATCTTTTAAAGGTCTATCAAGCCATTTTCTCATCATACGACTACCCATCGCAGTTTGACAATTGTCAAGTAAAGCTAATAAAGAGCCTTGCTTTTGATGCAAACGAAGATTTTCAGTAAGTTCCAAATTACGCTTTGTAAATGGATCAATTCTTAAAAAATCTTCATTTGTATAATATTTAACAGGCTGTAAGTGGGTAATATCTTGCCTTTGAGTTTCAATTAGATAATTAACAAGAAGTCCAATAGGTTTAAAGAACTTTTCTTCAAGTCCATATAAAACATACTTATCTTCATCATTTAATTGAGAATTTTCTTCAACTGAAATTAAAATTTGATAATTAGTCTTTAATTGGTCCAATTGACTAGCATTAAATGTTTTTGAAATAACAATTTCCTTACTATTTAAGTTAATAATTTCATTTAATGCGGTATTTAAGCTCTTAATCTCGGTTAAGTAGATTTCACCTGTTGAAATATCGGCATAGCTTAACACGTAATTATTATCAACCTTTGATAAAGATGAAATATAATTATTTTCTCTATCATTTAAACCAGTATCAACTAATGTACCAGGAGTGATAATTTTCACTACATCTCTTTTTACAAGACCCTTAGCTTGGCTAGGGTCTTCTACTTGTTCTACAATTACAACCTTGTATCCTTTAGATACTAAAGTCTTTGCGTAATCTAAATAAGCATGGAAAGGAAGACCACACATAGGTACTCTTTCAGTATAACCTGCATCCTTACCAGTTAATTGTAATTCTAATTCACGAGAAGCAATATATGCGTCATCAAAAAACATTTCATAGAAATCACCAATTCTATAAAACACAATTGAATCCATATATTTTTCTTTACACTCAATATATTGTTGAATCATTGGAGTAAAATATTCTTTTTTTACTTCACTTAATCTCATTTTAAACACCAACTTTTTGAAAAAATTTACTATATTTATTTTATAGTAAATAGCCATTTTTTACAAGAAAATAGCTAAAAAAAGTCCTAGACGAAGCTAGGACCTTAAGTTAGATTTCGTGATTGCAGAAAACTTCTCTTCCGTTTGTAACAGTACTTGATACAGTAATCTTTGACCACTCTTCTTCAGTACCAACGAAATAAATAGTTTTGAATTTTGAGCATCCAGTAAATGCACTATCATTAATTTGAGACATCTTAGTGTTCTTAATGACTATACTTGTTAATTCAGAACAGTTAGCAAACACATTTGATTGTATCATATAAAGATTCTTTGATAATGTTATATCCTTTAAGCTTGTGCATGAGCTAAAGGCATATGTTTGAACACCTGAAACAAAATCAGCCATATTAAAATTAGTTAATTTCTTGCAATTTGCAAATGCATATGATCCGATTGAATTAACTTCAAGAGTATCAAAAGAAGTTATCTTAGAACCATATAACGCATATGCGCCAATCATCTTAATATTTTTAGTTAATTTGATACTTGTAGCATTTGAATTGTAGAACGCAAATTCATAAATTCCATCAACTGCGTAAGTTTGACCCATAAATGTAGTAGTTTCTGGTAGTTCAAATGTTGTTTGATCTAGTTTCTTATAACCAGATACATCACAAGTCTTTGTTTCATTATCATATACAAAATAGTAATCACTATTTTCTTTTTCAAAATTGACACCATAATTGGCAGTTAATCCCAAGAAATATTCATTACCTTTTTCATTTACTTGGTTAGAAAATTGTCCACTCTTATAATATAAACCTTTTAAGCTTGAAGCCTTTTCAAAATCATAAGCTGAAACAGAATCAAGTTTATTAGCATATACATTTCTTAATTTTGTATCACCACTGAATGTGTAACCATTCAATTTAGTGACATTAGATGGTAAAAAAATATCAGTCATAGATGAGCAATTTCTAAATGCACCATAACCAATATAATTTAGAGTTTCAGGCAATTCTACATTTACAAGGGCAGAGCATCTATCAAATGCGAAATTATCAATTTTTTCCACACCGCCAAATGAAACATATCTTAAGTTCGTGCAACGTGCAAATGATTGATCTCCAATTTGTTTAACATTGTTAGGAATGATAACTTTTTCAATAACTGTATTTGAGGCAAATGCACTCTTATCAATTGAGGTAACATTATATGATGTTCCGTCAATTTTAACTATATTAGGTATTTCAACTACTTTTTGACTAGAATTAAGTCCCTTAACTGATGCTTCATTTGTCTTTTTGTTTATTGTAAATGATATATCTTTTACTACTTCATCACTAGCTAAATCTTGATTACAAGATCCTAGTGTTAACAATAATAATGGTAATAATACTGCAAATTTTCTTTTTTTCATTAGTAACCCCTTACTTTCTTAATTCTTTACCAATATTATACACAAAAAAAGTCGAATTTTGTAGACTGTTAAGCAAAAAATAGGTTATTTCTAACCTATTTTAAATTACGATTTATTTTGTTACCTAAATAATCAAGAATACTTACGAGTAAGTCATTATAATATTCTAACAAATCAATATATTCATTTAATAATGGCAAATCTTCAATTTGTTCGTTAATTTTTTTATACTCATTTCTATATTCTTTATAAGTTTCTATAAGGCCCATCATTTTAGCTTGAATTATAGATTTAGAAATATTTTGCTTTTGCTTGATAAGTTTAACTATATCTTCATTTGAATCAAAATATGCTTCTAAATCATGAAGTCGCTTTAGATTGGAATCACTATCTAGAATTTCAAATAGTTTATCTAAACTAGTCACAAAGTTCTCCAATTACAAACCATGACTTAGCTTCAGTTACACGAACATCAACAATTTTACCAACTAGTGACATATCGCTAGACTTGAAGTGGCATAGCTTATTGTATTCTGTATATCCACAAAGCATACCTTCACCATTCTTAGAAGGACCATCAACAAGTACCTTTTGAACAGTACCAACGAAACGTTGATTACCTTTTAAATAATAACTATTAACCTTGTCAATTAAAGTTTGAAGACGTTGATTTTTTTCTTCTTCAGTCAATGTATTAGGATATGTTGCAGCCGGAGTACCTTCTCTTGGAGAATAGATGAATGTATAAGCACCATCATATTCAACTGCATCTACTAAATCTAGAGTATGCTTAAATTGTTCTTCAGTTTCTCCAGGGAATGCAACGATAATATCTGTAGTAATCGCGATACCAGGTCTTGCCGCTTTAAGCTTATTGATTTTATCTAGATATTCCTCAACAGTGTATTTTCTGTTCATTCTCTTTAACACTTCATTATCACCACTTTGAACTGGTAAATGAAGGTTAGGCATTACAGACTTGCATTTAGCATGTGCTTCAATTGTCAAATCATCGAAATCTCTTGGATGGCTAGTTGTATATCTTATACGTGGAATACCTGTCTTATCAAGATCAAATAATAGATTACCAAATGAATAATCATCATATCTATCTTTACCATAAGCATTTACATTTTGACCAAGTAATGTAACTTCTTGATATCCTTCTTTAACAAGTTCTTCAACCTCACGAATGATATCTTCTTTAGCTCTACTTCTTTCCTTACCACGAGTGTATGGAACGATACAGTATGTGCAGAATTCATCGCAGCCAAACATAATATTTACCCAAGCTTTATACTTAGATACACGAATCTTTGGTGCATTTTCAAGAATTCCACCTTGTTCGCTTAATACTTCAACAACCTTCTTGCTAGTTTCATATTTTTTTGCAATAAGATTTGGAAGATTGTTGATATTGTGTGTACCAAAGACAATGTCAACATGAGGATAAGTTTGTAAAAATTTCTCTGTGGCATTTTCTTCTTGAGGCATACAACCACAAATACCAATTGTCATATCAGGCTTTTCACGCTTTGCACCTTTAAGTTGTCCTAAAACACCCCAAATACGATTTTCAGCATTTGCACGAATAGCACAAGTATTAAGAATTACAATGTCAGACTTCATTGCGTCTTCTTCGCTATTTTTTGAATATCCCATATTCTCAAGAATACCTGAGATAACTTCACTATCAGCTTCATTACCTTGGCATCCATATGTAAATACATGATAAGTCTTACCTGTACCTAAATGACGATAAGCATCATTCATTTCAAATTTAATTGTTTGCGTTTCTTCCTTACGACGATTTCTCGCTTTCTTTAAATCAGGAAGTGCTATTTTAATACTCTTCATAAAAATCACCTTTTAAAGTATAATCTATTTTATTTTTTTATTCAACAATTAATTAAAGTTCTTACAAACTTCATGGATTCTCTTAATTGATGGTTTGGAGTCTCCAATTGATAGAACAACCGCATTAAATTGGAAGTCTCCTGTTGAGACCATAGCCTTGTTGAAAACACCGGTTCTAAATCTTTCAATAATAGCCGGTGCATCACTACCAATTACGCCATTTAATGGTCCAGTCATACCAATATCAGTAATAAATAATGTGCCATTTGGCAACACTCTTTCATCCGCTGTTTGAACGTGGGTATGAGTTCCTACAACAGCACTAACTTTACCATCAAAATCATAACCAAGTGCTATTTTTTCGCTTGAGGCTTCAGCATGCATATCTACAATATAATAATCAGCTTTAACTGAAGCTAAAATATTGTCTAACGCTCTAAATGGGCAATCTAGGCTCATATTCATAAAGACACGTCCCATCAAATTAATGACACAAATTTTCTTTCCATTATAATTAATTACATAATAACCCTTACCAATATTTGTATTGATATTAGCTGGTCTAATAACTAAAGAATTATCAATATATGAAAAAATTTCATTATTTGAAAAAGTGTGATTTCCCATAGTAAAGCAAGAAATTCCAAGTTTCTTTAATCTATTGTAGTGTCTTTCAGCTAAACCTTTTCCATTTGTAACATTTTCCGCATTAGCAATAACAAGATTAATCTTATTTTCTTGTTTGATTCTAGCTAGATTCTTTTCAAGATAAGTGACTGAATCATTGCCAAACAAGTCACCAATAAATAATATATTCATATTTTCACTCATTTCTAATAAATTTATGATACCACATTTTGATGCATAAAAAAAGCAAGAAACTTTCGTCTCTTGCTTATTTAACTATTTTGCAATGTCACTAGCTCTTGTTTCTCTAATAACTGTTACTTTGATAGTACCAGGGTATTGAAGTTTAGCTTCAATTTGTTCACGAATTTCACGTGCAACTTTAAATGTTGAAGCGTCATCAACTTGATCAGGATTAACAATAACTCTAATTTCTCTACCAGCTTGAATAGCGAAGCTTGATTGAACACCCTTAACTGTGTTAGCAATCTCTTCTAAGCTTTCAAGACGCTTAGTATAATTTTCTAGAGAATCACTTCTAGCACCAGGACGAGCACTTGATAAAGCGTCAGCTGCAGCTACTAATACTGCAATAACTGATTTAGGTGCAACATCTTCGTGATGGCTTGCGATAGCATCAATAACCTCAGCAGGTTCATGATACTTCTTTGCAAGAGCAACACCAATTTCAACGTGGCTACCTTCAATTTCATGGTCAACAGCTTTACCGATGTCGTGTAATAAACCTGCACGTTTAGCTAATTGTTCATTTTCACCAATTTCTACTGCAAGTTTACCTGCTAAGAAGCTAGTTTCAAGTGAATGTTGAAGAACATTTTGGCCATAACTTGTACGATAATATAATCTACCAAGTAATTTTACTAAATCTGGGTGTATTTTACCTACACCAGCTTTAAATACGGCTTCTTCACCTTTTTCACGAATATCCATTTCAACTTCGGTACGGCATCTTTCAACAACTTCTTCAATTCTAGCTGGATGAATTCTACCATCACTAACCAAAATCTCTAATGCTTTCTTAGCTACTTCTCTTCTGATTGGATCAAATGAAGAAATAACTACAGCATCTGGAGTGTCGTCAACAATCAAATCAACTCCTGTCATTGATTCAATTGTACGAATGTTTCTACCTTCGCGACCGATAATTCTACCCTTTGTATCATCCTGTGGAAGAGATACAGTTGTAGCTGTGGTTTCACTAACTGTTTCACCGGCATATTTTTGAATAGCAAGACTTAGAATGTTACGAGCGTTAGCTTTAGCATCATTCTTAGCCTTTTCTTCTTCATCTTTAATGTATTGAGTAATTTCATTAGACATATCTTCTTTAACTTTCTTAATGATAATGTCTTTTGCTTGTTCCTTACTCATACCTGAAATTTCAACGAGCTTATTTTCTTGCTCCTTCATAATCCCTTGAACTTTGATATTAAGATTGTCAATCTCAGATTTCTTTTCATCAATCTTAGATTCTTTTTCGTTTAATAATTCTTCTCTACGGTCAAGATTACTAGAACGTCTGTCTAGAGTATCTTCACGTAAATCAAGTTTATTTTCAAGGTCAACAACAACACTTTTTCTTTCTTTAATGTCATGTTCAGCTTGAATCTTTAAATTATTAACCTCTTCTTTTCCCTCTTGAATAGCTTTATTTTTAATTGCTAATGCTTCATTTTTTGCATCTTCAAGTATCTTTTCAGCCTTATTTTGGTTTTGGCCAACCTTCTTCTTATTATGTACATTCGTAATAATAATAGTGGCACCTGCACCAACGGCTAAACTTATCAAAGCAACAAGGATATATATTAATGGTTCCATTATATCACCTCTGCTTAAATATCTAATATATCGTCTTTCCACATTAAGACCGATATTATTTTATCCATATATGTAATTTCACAATTACAATTAAATTATACCTTTTAAAACTCTAGTAGTCAATTAAAGAATTGGCGTAGTTTTAAACTTGAAAAGATTTTACTCCTATTGTAAAATAATTATATAGTGAAAAGGATGATAAAATGAAAAAAGAAAAAGTGAATAATAGAAAATACGTATTATCGAGAAAGATTTTATTCTTATCTATAATTATCATTGTTCCACTTCTAGTCTTAATTATCTGGTTCATTTCAGGATTTGTTAACTCAAGAGTTGGAAATGATATTAAAACTAAATTTGAAATTGAAAATGCTAATGAAGTTAATTATCAACAAGCAACAAGCTTTAATGACTTCAACCTTAAATTTTATTTAACTGACTATACTAAAGCTAGTGAATCATCAAATGGTTCTCTAACTGGTGAATATCAAGTTTACTACAATTCAGATGTTAAAGTAACTAATTTAAAGATGTCATTCACAGCAGCTGACTATTGGAGCCACTACGTTGCAACACCAAAATCTAAATCAAGCGTTACAATCAGTACATCAATTCCTTCAAGTAATTCAACACTTGGAACATTAACTCTAGATTATAAGAGTAAAAATGGCTGGGGTATCGATGCTACAACTTCTACTACCCCTGACATCTATTTATATCTATCTTATACATATGTAGATAAAGATGGTAAGAAGAGCGATAAGATGACAATCTTAACTTACAAATTCAATGATTTTAGTTCTTCAATAAGAATTAAAGAATAGTTTAAAAAGCCTAATTGGTAAATAATTCCAATTAGGCTTTTATTATTCATTTTCTTTAAGGCCAATTTTTTCTCTGATTTTTCCTTCGATTTCATCACAGATTTCTTTGTTAGCTTCAAGATATTGTTTAGTTTTGTCTCTACCTTGTCCAATCTTGTCTCCATTATAAGAGTACCAAGCACCAGACTTTTCGATAATATCAAGATCAGTTGCCATATCAACAATTTCACCTGTATGACTAATACCTTTTCCATAAATAATATCTACAGAACAAGTCTTAAATGGTGGCGCTACCTTATTCTTAACAACTTTAATGTTAGTTACATTACCGATGATATCTGTACCATCTTTAATAGCTTCTCCCTTTCTAATTTCTAAACGAACTGAAGAATAGAACTTTAAGGCTCTACCACCTGTTGTGGTTTCAGGATTACCAAACATGACACCAACTTTTTCTCTTATTTGGTTAATGAAAATGGCAACACAATTAGTCTTATCAATAATACCAGCTAACTTACGCATAGCTTGGCTCATAAGTCTAGCATGAAGTCCCACATGATTATCACCCATATCACCATTTAATTCAGCTTCAGGAACTAATGCTGCAACAGAGTCTACAACAAGGACATCAATTGAACCAGAACGAATTAGTGATTCAGCAATTTCTAATGCTTGTTCACCACTATCAGGTTGAGATAAGATAAGATTATCAATATCTACACCAAGGGCTTTAGCATATGTAGGATCAAGGGCATGTTCAGCATCAATAAATGCTGCAAAGCCACCTTCCTTTTGAGCACTTGCAATAGCATGTAATGCGAATGTTGTTTTACCTGAAGATTCAGGTCCATAAATTTCAATAACTCTACCCTTAGGATAACCACCAACGCCTAGAGCGTGGTCAAGGCTAATTGAACCTGAAGGAATAACTTTAATATGTGTATCAGCTTCATCGCCAAGACGCATAACAGATCCTTTACCATATTGTTTTTCGATTTGTTTAAGTGCTTGCTCTAAAGCTTCTTCTCTACTATCCATTTCTACACCTCCGTATAAATAATAGTTCTTAGTTTTTATTTTTTCTCATATTAAATACTTTCAAATACTACTTTTCTATTCTTAATCAAATATTCCATACCAGAATAGATAGTTAATAATACAGAAATGTACAATGCAACTTGGCAAATAATAGTAGCAACATCACTCTTAAATACTCCATTTAAGAAGCAAAGAATGATTGTAACCATTGTAAATGCAGTCTTAATCTTACCAGACCAACCAGCCGCAATAACCTTACCATGTTCAACTGCAACTAGACGAATACCAGATACCATCAATTCTCTGATTACAATTACACAGACACACCAAGCAGGAACTACTGCTCTAAAATCAAGCTTATCGCTAAATTTTAAATAGTCTTGTAATAATAGAATTAGAGATGAAATAACTAACATCTTGTCAGCTAGAGGATCTGCAAATTTACCAAATGTTGTAACTTGGTTATTCTTTCTTGCAAGATGTCCATCCAAAAAATCTGTTAAACTTGCTACTACAAAGATAATTAGATTAACTAAATTTGCAATGCTAAGTTTTGTACTTCCGATATAATTGTTATTCAAACTATCAATTACTGATATTACTATCATTACTGGTACTAAAAGCACACGAAGTAATGTTAATTTATTTGGCATATTCATATTAATATACCTCCTCATTGCCTAAATTATACCATAAACAATTCTAAAAATAAAATCGTATAACTATTCTCTTATCTTACTTTATAAAATAATTATGCTATAATTTATATTAAGAAATATTTATCAAGGAAGTGTATTAAAATGTTCATATTTGACAACAAATTTTTTAAAAGAATTTTAACGTTTTTTTTAAGTCTTTTAGGCTTATTGTTAATCCTAATTTTTGCAAATAATGGAATAATAAGAGAGAATTCAAATCAATCAATTCTTTCAATCTTATTCAATAATCCAGCATCTAGTAATGCATTCCATGTAAGTGTATCAATATTAGTGACCTTAATTTTATACATTGGTGGAATTGTGACAACAAGTCTAATACAATTCTCTAGCACTAAGAATAAACCAGGAATCATAGGATCTGCTATCAGCCTTGCTAGTTCGCTAGTCTTATTAATTATAGATATCATCTATTTTCAATCATTTAAGAGCCCAGGATTACCAATATTTACATCCATATTAGAAGGAATCAAACTTGCATATCTAATCATGTGTAAAATTAAGTCAACTGATGTAGACGTCGTTGAATCAACAGTTGATTTGAAAAAATTAGTAATCATAAACATCATACTTGGAGTTATATCACTTTTAAGTCTTATTATAATATTCTTTATACCTATTTATAGTATCAACGAAATTAATTCGAATACACTATTTGATTCATTCACAAACACTAGTAATTTATCAATCTATATTGGCTTTGTATCATTCTTCTTTGTGTATGTAGCATTAGTAATACTTATAAGCCAAAATTTGATGTATGTGAATAAAGATAAGCAAAATTTCTGTAAGAAATCCCGTACTAGCTTATTCTATTGTTTAGGATTTAGCGTAATATATTACATCTATTCAGTTGTGTTATTATTTATCCAAATCCGCAAAGAAACTGCGCCTATAGAATCAAGCTACACATTAGCTTATATTCCATTTATCATTGAAGCACTTACTCTAGTATTCAATTCCATAGTAAGTGCTAAATATGAAGACAATGTTTCCAAAACAAATTTTAAAATCTCGAATAGAATCATCGTATTAATATTCTCCACTTTATTTATTGTAATAGCTAATGTAGCATTAACATCTAATATTATTAAAGTAACTTACATCATTAACAACACACCATACGCAAGAATAAATATTAATGGCTTTGAAATACTTAAAAACTATAAGAACATGTCTGAAGGATTTGAATCTATTGCTTTCCTAATCTATTTATCAATGATGGTATCAGCCATATTCTTAGTGTCAAATATCACACTATTCTTTAGAAAGAGTACCGAATATTATAAAGTTTCATTAATATCAATCATTGTAACTTATTTATTATTATTTGCACTATCACTATTTGGTAAATATTATGAAATAGCCGAACAAATTCATAAAGAATCTATTGAATCACTTCTTGAAACCTATAACCTTAATATCAATGCTTCATACACATATAAAATTGATAGTGAAACTATGCCATATTTCATTGCAGGAACCATCTTATTGATTGCTATGTTTATCGTAAGACCTTTCTCAAATCAATATAAAGAAGACGCTATTGATGTAAATATTACAAACGATAATCAAAGAACAATTGATACAAACACATCAAACGAAATATCAAACCCAATTAATGAACAAAATAAAGATTATGATCAATGTCCAGCTTTCAGTGAGATTGATAAACGCGAAGACGAATTCATTAATATATATCATGAAAAGCTAAAATATAGTCTTAACGAACCAAATCTAAATAAAATATGCTCATTCGTAGTTGAATATGCTAAGAATTCTCGTTTACATCTTTCATATACTAAAGAAGATATTGCCACATTTATTGCAGGTCTTGGTTCAACAAGACTAGAAATTTTACAAGGTATGTCCGGTACAGGTAAAACTAGCTTACCAAAAATATTTGCAGAAGCTATTCTTGGCAATGTAAACATCATTGAAGTTGAATCAAGCTGGAAAGATAAAAACGAATTGATTGGTTACTACAATGAATTTAGCGAAAAATTCACTCCAAAAAAATTCACTCAAGCCTTATACGAAGCCAAATTTAGAAGTGATGAAATTACATTCATCGTCTTAGATGAAATGAATTTATCACGTATTGAATACTATTTTAGTGACTTCTTAAGCTTGATGGAAAACGAAGAAGATAAAAGAAATATAAAATTATTAAATACTCCTTTATCTAAATCAGAAAATGGTGTTATTACATCTTATAAGATGCTAGAACACGGTCACACATTGTATATTCCTAAAAATGTATTCTTCATTGGTACAGCCAACAGAGACGAATCAACATTTGAAATAAGCGATAAGGTATATGATAGAGCTAATACAATTAACTTCAACAAAAGAGCGAAAAAGATACGTGATTACCAAAACCCAATCGAGCCTCGTTTCATCTCATATACTACATTTAACACATTAATCAATAGAGCTAAAGAATTAATTTCATTTGATGCAGAAAATAATGATTTAATTAAATCATGCGAGGAACTCCTAATTCCATATAACATTTCTTTTGGTAATCGTATCTTAAATCAAATGGAATCATTTGTTAAAGTATATGTATCTTGTTTTGACAATCCAAATGAGCATATAAATGAAGCAGTTGAAAAAATATTATTATCAAAAGTAGTAGCTAAACTTGAATATAAATCAGTTGAAAATAAAGATGAATTAAAAGACAAATTCTCTCGTCTTGGCTTATACGAATGTGCTCACTTCGTTGAAAAGTTAAACGAGGACTTCTAATGAAACCAAAAACTTATTCTTATTTTAATAACTATATTACTGATTACAATAATATATCCACTCTAAAATTTGATAATTTAACGAGCACTAAATTCAACTTATTCGCATCAATAGATTCATTTGATTTTCTTGAATTAGAAAAAAACATCGAACTTATATATAAAGTATTACCAAGCTTAAAGCACATCTTTATTAATCCTATTATTCATTTAAAAGAGGATAGTGAGGTTTTACCAATCGAGATGTCTAGAAACATTTCAAATAAATCATTTGAATATTTATCATTTCATAGTGAACATTGGTCTAACATTGAAAAAGGTAAGATAAGACCTAAGAAAATATTAACCAAAACATATCAAGACAACTATTCAATTTATGAAAATATCGTATTTACTAAATGCGTAAATGATATCTTATCATACATAAGAAAAAATTTGCATGAATTAAATGATATCATCTACTCTAATAAAAAGCTTGAAATAGATTTGCTAGAGCACACAAATCATGAGAACTATTATGTAGCCTTAGGTAAACTTCAATCAGGCTACATAAGAATATTTTCAAAATATTCTAAACAAGCTATTAAATTAATAACTAAATTAAACGAAATAAATGATATCTTAACATCAAGATTGAATAAAAAAGTATACCAATTAAATAAAGATAAAAACTTAAATATCAAATTACATAAATCAAATATTCTTTTAATGGATAAAAATTATTCTAAAGTATATAAGTTTCTTAAAGCTTTTAAACAAGAATCTAGCCAAGATATAAATGACGATCCGGATTATCAATACTTCTTAAAATTCTTATTAATATTTAGCACTATTAACTTTAATTTTGAATCAAATGATAATATTGATTTTGATAATCTAAACATTAATTTCAAATATAATGTGTATAATCTAAATATTAAATCCATAAATGATAATATATTATTAACATTTCAAAATGATACAATATATAAAATATTGTTAAAAAAATTCTCAAGCAAGCAAGAATTTATGTATTATGACGAGCTAATAAATGTATCTGACATTGAATCAACAAATAATCTATTCATATCAGTTAACAATATTGACTCATTTAGACGTCTACAACAGGTTCTTTTAAAAGGTATGATTTATTCAACAAGAAATTTTAAAATATGTCCATTTTGTGGTGATTTACTCATTCAAGAAAATAATTATTTTTGTCCAAACTGTTATACAATAATCGAAGAGAAAACAATTAATAATAACCTCTACTTTATCACAAAAATAAAGGCCAAGAACAAATTTCTTCCACTTATTGAAAAAACTAAAGATAAGTTTTTACGTAATCGTTTAATCGAACGTCAGTTCTACTTTAGAAACATAACAAGGCTAAATAGTCTTGGTGAGCCAATAATAGATGAAAAAAAATAAAAAATTTTTAAATATTGCATATCAATTTATAATTTTATTTATTGCAATTTAAAAATAATTTTGTTATAATTATGTAGCATTAAATCAAGCGGAGGTGAAATAATGGCAAACATTAAACAACAAATTAAGCGTGTAGGTACAAATGAAAAGGCTAGATTAGCTAACGCTTCATTCAAGTCTGGTATGAAAACTTCAATTAAAGCTGTTTTAGGTTCAACATCAAAAGAAGAAGCTACTTCTTTATTAGCTGTTGCTTACAAGAAGTTAGACAAGGCTCTTGCTAAAGGTTTCGTTCAAAAGAATTTCGTTGCAAGAAAGAAGTCACAACTTGCTAACCATGTTAACAGTTTAAACTAATTGTTTAAATAAAAAAAACACCCTTGAGGTGTTTTTTTTTGTCTATAAGAGAATGAACATTTCAAGTTCTTGACTTAAATTGACCAATCCAGTCTTTGATTTAGTATCAATATCTAACAACCTATTTAATTTATCAATTAAATCTTCACTACGAACATTAGATACATTCTTAATCATGTAATATGCTCTACCTTCCTTGACATTTAAAATTTCAGCAATTTGAGCTTTATCACATTTATCATTTAATAATACCTTAGTCATAGCCATCTCTTTAAATTTATAGATTAAGCTACCTAATATTAAAGATTCATCTGTGTTTTTCTTTAATAACTCTTTGTAAATGTCATAAGCTTTATTTTTATTGTTCTTAATAACCTCTTCTACAAGATCAAAAATATTATCATCAAGATCTTTTGTGATAAGTTGATTGATATCATTTAAATTAATATTCTTAGAATCGTATTTATAACTAAAAATCTTATCTAAATTATTGTTTAAAAGAGTGTAATCCTCTAAACTTCTTTTAGCTAATTCACTAGCTGCATCATTATCAATATTATACCCAAGCCTTTTAGCTTCCTTTAACACATATTTTAGAAATTCTTCAGGCTTTAAGACATTGTTTTCTATAATTAAACTATTCTTCTTTAATGATTCATAAATCTTATATTTATCATTTTTAATTGAAATAAATAAATAATTGCTAGGATTTGGATTCAACAAATATTTGATAAGTCTATCATCATCTAAATCTTCTTTAACATTGTAAGCTACGATTACTTTGTTAGGTTCAAAGAATGATGAAGTATTTAGTTCTTCAAGTAAAGAGAATACACCATTCTCACTTAAATCAAACTTAATTAAATTACTTAATTGTAATTCCTTAGCTTTTTCATCTATTTTGATTAAATTATAATTTTCATCTTCGCCAATGAATGTGTATATATTTTCCATAGGATCACCAACTATATCTTAAAATTAAATAATGGCCTTGTCAATTTATCAAGAGTACTTAATAATATTTTATTATAAATTGAAGGATATATAAAACATTTATTTTGATAAAAATAAATTTTTACACTATTCATATCTTTAGTCATATAAATTTCTTTTCCCTTAAGCTTATTAATAGTCTCTATATCTGGGTGATTATATTTATTATTTTCACCAACAGATATCAAGGCGGTATCAAAAGATACATGATTCATAAAATAATCACTAGTGCTTGTTTTGGAACCATGATGAGCTATTTTAACAATATCTACATTATAATTATTATCATAAATATCCATCTCTTCTTCTAATTCGCTGTCCCCAGTAAATAATATCTTTTTCCCTTTAAAATTCAAAATAAAGACTAAACTATTGTTATTGATATTATCACTTTCTTTAATTGGCCCCAATACATCTATTCTATTTTTACCAAAATATACAATATCTCCTTTTTTTAAATACCTTGTTCTTTTAGCATATTTAGTTAATTCTTTTGCAATATCGCTAGTCTCATAATAATTGAAATATAAATTATTTATATAATGTCTTTTTGCAAGTTCTAAAGCGCTGCCGATGTGGTCATTATCACTATGCGTAATAATCATAGTGTCTATTTCTTTAACATTCTCTTTTTCAATATATTCAATATTTGAATTGTATGAATCAATGACAAGATATTTATTATTATCATTCACTAAAAAAGAATCTCCCTGAGAAACATTAATCATTGATACATATGAGATATAATTTTTATTTAATAAAATGAGTGAAGATATATATATTAAAAAAATAAATCTTTTCTTAAAACTTTTCTTCTCTTCTATTTCAACAAGAGTATAAAATAACAATAAATAAAATATTATTATGAATATAGGATTTAATTCTTTTACATGTATAAGAAGATTGTTTATAGAAGAAAGCTTACTTATTACAAAGCTAAATAAATTAAATGGAGCCTTAAAAAGATTATAGAAATTAGGATTAATAAGTAATAAGACTAGTAAAGGCATTACAATATATGTCAAATACATCAACAATATTGGACTTATTATAAGACTTAATAAATTAACATAACCATTCATATTTACTACAAGAGGCAAAGTAGATGCGAAACATAATATGGTTATTAAATATTTATTTAATAATTTATTTTTAGTAGTAATTAAATCATGTGCAATTATGATAAAGAATGATGTAATGAATGAAAATTTAAAGCTTGTTCTAAAGATATATAGGGGATTAATCATAAGCACAATTAAAAAAGTAAAAGAAATAATATCTAGACGCGTCAAATAATAATTCTTATGCTTATTGATATCTTTCAATATATGACTTAATACAGCTCTTAAAATTCCTAAAGGAAACAATGTAAATATCAAATATATTGTTAGTATTGAATCAATTATAATATCTTTTATTAATTGATTCTTAACACGATTTAATAATTTATCTATCAAATAAGCTAGTAAGCTAATATGGAATCCTGATACTACAAACATATAAGAAATACCAAGGAGATTAACATTATCTTTTAAATCATTATCTAATAAATTGTTGCCTAAAATTAATGAATTAAAATAGACAAATTGATTATAATCTAGCAATCTATATATCTCACTTATTTTATATCTCAAATAATATAAATCATGATTGTGCCTTATAAATTTAATATCTTTAGCATATATTGTTTTAAAAATATTATGACTTTTCATATATGTTTTATAATCAAAATCTGAAAAGTTTGATATATCTTTTATTTCACCATTAAAAAGTATATCATCTCCTGGGATTAATTCTTTTTTATTAGCATCATATATAATTATCTTTTCATCAAATCTTTTAGCATATATTTTATTGTAATCATCCTTAGATTCTACACTGATAATCCTAAATTCTTTATCAAAATCTATATGGCTTTTATATGAAAATCTTAATATAAATAAGCTTAAGAATATAACTGATACAATTATAAATGATTTATTAAATAATTTAGTCTTTATTAAATAAATAATATATACCACAAGACATATTGAATACATATAATGAATAAAAGGAAGGTACAAAAATAAGATTAAAAGCGAATAGAAATGTACTCTATTCGCAAGTGATAAAATCTTTGATCTTA
>Ga0247611_10005374_pt1 | contig 17014 bp, 8 predicted proteins | sample 177DNAGHGhighgp2_FD_192422 | JGI IMG/M metagenome (GOLD analysis project Ga0247611, IMG submission 192422) | Sheep rumen microbial communities from Palmerston North, Manawatu-Wanganui, New Zealand - 1770 DNA GHGhigh gp2 | ecosystem: Host-associated > Mammals > Digestive system > Stomach > Rumen ... | reverse complement strand
GCGACGAGGAAGACTTGTCAGGTCAGAAGGAGGATGTATATACCATCGGCGCTACTGACTTCTCTACAGGATGGTGGTCTACATGGTCCAAATACTATGTGATTCCTGAGGCAACGAAATGGATTGCTCAGTTTACGCTGAACATCAACCCCAGTGCTCCGAATACCTACAAGAACTATGCGATGATTATCTGTAATGATGAGGATCGTGGTGCTGCTAATTATAAGGAGTATGGCGCTATCCGTTTCGATAATCAGCCCAGTGGTAACTCTGAGTGGGGTGATTATATCGACCGTAGTTTGGTGGAGAGTAACCTAACCTTCGAGACCGACACTGACGCTGGTGTTGATAAACTCGGTGGTAAGGTGACACTGACTCTCGACCGTACAGAAGGTGGCTTGATTGTTAAGATGACCAATGGTACTGTGACAAAGACTTACAAACAGACTTCGGCTCTTGCCAATCTGAATGCAGACCAGTCTAACACAAATATTCGTGTATTCTTGTGTCCTGAGGGAAGTTATATTGACTGGATCTCTACGAATATCGAGCCAATTGGCGGATGCACGGAGGCAGGTGACAAGCAACCATTGAAGATGACGCTGAATGGTGCTCCTAAGAAGGTGCTTCTGGGTACAACTATGGAGGAGGCGTTTGCCAATGTTACCGCTACTGTTGAGTTTGAGCAGGGTGTTACAGCGAATGTAACTGCCGCAGACCTCACATTCCAGGCTGTTCCAGACATGAATAGTCTCGGAACCAAGACCTTGGTAGCAGCCTACAGCAAGACTTACAAGGGTGAGGGTGCTACTGCACCAGTCATCGCCTCTGTACAGTTCGATGTTGTTGATAAGATGTACACGCTCCTTGGTGCTGCAGATAACTCTTCTGGTTTCTGGAGCGAGCATTCTACAGCCATTAAGGTGGCTCCAAAGGAGACTTTCGTTTCTACTTTCACTAACTATTGTGGTGGTGCTAACTGGAACAACTTCGTTATGGTTCTTGCCTCTCAGGATGGCTCTACCGAGTATGGCGTGCTTCGTGCTGATAACTGGGGCTGGGGTACCGGCTGGGCTGGTGAGGATCTGGCAAGCAAGTGTACACCAAGCGGTGGACAGAGTGACTGGGCAGCATGGCTTGCTGCGATGAACGGTGCTAAGGTGACTATCTATGTGACTAACAATGGTGATGGTACTGCTGATGTACGCTGTGTCATGTTAGGAACTGACGGTGTTGAATACAAGCAAGACTATATTGGTCTGAACACGGTAACTAACCCAGACGACTTCTATTTCCACCTGACCATTGACAACTGTCACCTTGAGTTCGATGACTTACTTGGTGCTGATGACAATTCAAGCGGCTTCTGGAGCGCACACTCTCCATATATTAAAGTGGATAAGGGTCAAACAGTAACTCGCCGTTTCCGCAACTACAGCGGTGGCGCTAACTGGAACAATTTCGTTACCGTACTTACTAATGCTGACGGTTCTACCGAGTATGGTGTGCTCCGTGCCGACAACTGGGGCTGGGGTACCGGCTGGGCTGGTGAGGATCTGGCAAGCAAGTGTACACCAAGCGGTGGACAGAGCGACTGGGCCACATGGCTTGCTGCTATGGATGATGCCATGGTGACTGTTTCTGTTACTAACCATGGTGACGGTACTGCAGATGTACGTTGCGTTATGGTGGGCAACGATGGTGTTACCTACACTCAGGACTACATCGGTCTGAATACCGTTACAGATCCTGATGCACTCTACATGCATTTCACTATTGACGGATGTCACTTGGTATTCGAATAATCATTTAAATGAATTGTATTATGAAATATATATCTAAACTATTAGCGCTGTTTGCCATCGGAATGATGGCAACAGCCTGTAGCAACGACGTGAATGAGGTGAATAATCCATTGACGATTACCACTCCTTCGGTTACTTCTGTTTCTGGAAACTCAGCCATTGTGACAGCAACGGCTACGGGTTCGCACATCACCTATCGTGGTGTCTGCTATTCTACTTCGCCTAATCCGACGATTAGTGATGGTAAGGTGTATTCCACCAGTAAGGATATGGTACTGACCATCGGTGGTCTTTCCAAGAACACCACTTACTATGTTCGTGGTTTCGCACAGACCAGTTATGATGTGAAATACTCTGAGGAGGTTTCTTTCACGACAACGTCTTCGGAATCTGTTGAGGACGACCCACAGACAGAGGGACCGTCAGCACTGAAGCGTGTCAGTGTTCATGACCCAAGTATTGTATGGGATCCTACGACAAGTAGTTATTATGTCTTTGGCTCTCACCGTGCAGCCGCTAAGTGTAACAACATGATGTCTTGGGAGGCATTTACTGCTCCTTGGGCTACGGCTACCAGCAATGATGCTGCCAACGCTGATGCGTTTACAACTCCTGAGGTGACTAAGGTGAAGAAGGGTGGTACAGAATATGACCTTAACTTCAATGCCTTCGCTTGGTCTGCACGTGGAAGTGCCGATTATAATGTTGACGGAATGATGTGGGCACCTGACGTGATCTACAACAAGAAATTGAATAAGTGGTGTATGTACCTGAGCATCAATGGTGACGGATGGTATTCAAGCGTCATCATGCTGACCGCCGACAATATCACGGGTCCTTATCGCTATCAGGCTCCTGTTGTCATCAGTGGTTTCCGTTCTGGCAACTCTTATAAGGATACCGATCTGGAGATTGTATTGGGTGAGCAGGCTTCTCTGCCTTCACGTTATGCTCCAAGTGACAACTATGGTAATCACTGGCCTAACGCCATTGACCCCTGTGTCTTCTATGATGAGAAGGGTAATCTGTTGATGTCCTACGGCTCATGGAGCGGTGGTATCTTCATGCTGGAACTCGACGAGGAGACGGGTCTGCGTGACTATGATGTGACTTATGAAGAGAGTGCTACTTCCGATCCTTACTTCGGTAAGAAGATTGCTGGTGGTTATTATGTGTCAGGTGAGGCTTCATACATCGAGTATATCGGTGGTTACTACTTCCTGTTTATGACCTATGGTGGTCTGGATGCCGCTGGTGGTTATCAGATGCGTGTGTTCCGCTCACAGAATCCTGACGGACCATACGTTGACAGCAAAGGCTCTACCGCTCTTTATGATTCCTATCAGTTGAACTTCGGCGCAGGTGAGAATGACGGCAACCGCGGTGTCAACATCTTCGGTGCTTACTCTAAGTGGGGTAACCTGCTGACAGGTGGTGCAAATGAAGCATCTGGTGAGCGTGCACAAGGTCACAACAGTATTATTGCCGCTGAGGACGGACGTACCTATCTGGTATATCACACTCGTTTCCAGGAATGGGGTGAGGGTCACCAACTCCGTGTTCACCAAGTTTATCAGAACGAGGAAGGCTGGTTGGTTGCCGCTCCATTCGAGTACACTGGTGAGGGTGTGAAGAGCGCCGGTATCGCTGCTGCCCAGAAGGTGGCTACTGCTGATATCGCCGGTAACTATAAGTTGCTTACTCACCGTTACGGACTGGATCATGCTGCGAAGGAATATGCTGTTCCTGTTGACATTACACTGAATGCTGACGGTACAATCTCTGGTGATGCTACCGGTACATGGTCTATCAAGACTGGTACTTCTTATATCACGATTAATCTTGGCTCTGACTACAAGGGTGTGATGGTTCCTCAGACCTTGGAGCCAACAGACACGAAGGTACCTTGCTTCACGGCTCTTGACAGTAGTAGTGGTGTTACCATCTGGGGTTACAAAGTTCCTGCAGAATAGTAAATAGTCACTAATCGATGAAACGATTTCTCTCTATAGTAGTGGTGCTCACAATGAGCACCACTCTATATTCTCAGTCTCATCACAAAGGGCATCCACCTAAGGCTTTCCAGACGGAGACGCCGATGGCACACGACCCTGTGATGGCTTACGAGGATAGTACTTACTACCTGTTCTGCACGGGGATGGGCATCCAGCAGATGACCTCCAAGGACCGCAAAACATGGACGGTACTGCCTGAGCCGGTGATGACGGTGATGCCACAGTGGACACGTGACTCGGTGCCGGGTTTCATGCATCATGTGTGGGCTCCGGATGTCATCCAGTGGCATGGTAAGTGGTGGCTTGCCTACAGTTGTTCGACCTTCGGCAAGAATGGTTCGGCTATCGGTCTGCTGAGCACTCCTTCGCTGCGTTTCCCCATCTGGAATGATGAGGGTTGTATCGTGACTTCCCGTGCGGAAAGGGACAACTGGAATGCCATCGATCCTAACTTCGTCATCGATGAGAACGATAATCCTTGGCTGGTATGGGGCTCTTTCTGGGATGGTATTCAACTGGCACGATTAGATACGACGATGCATATCGCCAAAGGGGAAAAGCCTCGCACGATAGCCCGTCGTTATTCGCCAAAGAACCAGAACCGTATGCCGAATCCTACTTCGAAGTATGCTGGTACAAACGCTATCGAGGCTCCTTTTATCATGAAGCATGGCGGGTATTACTATCTGTTTGTGTCATGGGACTACTGTTGCATGGGTAGCAAGAGTACCTATCGGGTAGCGGTAGGTCGTAGCAAGACAGTAGACGGTCCATACGTGGATCGTGATGGTGTCGACATGCGAGAGGGTGGCGGTACACCAGTCATCGCAGGCGACAAGAAAACCTTTGAGGCTATCGGACACTGTGCTGCCTATACCATGAACGGTGAGGATATCTACATCAGTCATGGCTATAGTGTGGAGCACAAAGGAGCAGCCATTCTGGTACAGCGTCCTATCCGATGGAATGCTGACGGATGGCCGGAGATTTAGTTTAGAGTTCATAGTTCATAGTTAAGAGTTCATAGTTATGCGACAAATCTTTATATTGCTACTTACCTCTTGTCTCTTTCCGCTTACCTCTTCCGCGCAGTCGTGGACGGCTGATAATGGGAATGGGACCTATACGAATCCGTTGTTCTATGATGAGTTCTCTGATCCGGACATCTTACGGGTGGGTGATGACTACTATCTGGCAGGTACGACCATGCATACAGTGCCTGGGCTGGTAATCCTGCACTCTAAAGACTTGGTGAATTGGGAGAATATCAGTTACTGCTTCGACCGCTTCGACTTCGAGGATGATGCTTTCTCACTAAAGAACCATCAGGAGATATACGGTCAGGGTATCTGGGCTCCTTGTATCCGTTACGCCAACGGACAGTTCTATGTCTATTCGAATGTCAATGGAAAGGGGTTGCAGTGCTATACCTCAAAGGACATCCGTGGACCATGGAAGCATCATAACATGCAAGGACGTATCTATGATCTGAGTGTGCTCTTCGATGATGATGGTAAGATCTACGCTATCCATGGCTATGGGGAGGTGAAGTGTACGGAACTCAAACCGGATATGAGCGGACCTGTCGAGGAGACGGAGCGTACCATTATCCCTGAAGGGAATGCAGTAGGAGAGGGGCACCACATGTACAAGATCAATGGCATGTACTACCTGATCTCTACTGACTATAAACCCAATGGGCGTACGCTATGCTCTCGTTCCAAGAGTATCTGGGGACCTTACGAGACGATTACCATCACTGCTGATGAGACTTTCGGCTATCATGCGGCACCTTTGACACAGGTGCCAAAGGATGAGCGGTATCGCATCGGACAGGATGGCACGAAATTTGGTATTCCTGAGGTTGATGAGGATGCTACCGCTTGTTCGAATATCCATCAAGGGGGTATCGTACAAGACCAGAGCGGACAGTGGTGGGCATTGCTGATGATGGACTTCCACTCTATCGGTCGCACAGTGACCCTTGCCCCCATCACGTGGAAAGACGGATGGCCCATGCTCGGCTTGGAGGGCAACCTCGGTCGTGCTCCCCGTACGTGGCTGAAGCCCAACGTCCAGTCTGTTGCTGTGCCACAGCAACAAACAGACCAGCAACAAACAGTCCCCCACGCTCCCTACCAGCGCAGCGAGGACTTCAATGGCAAGACCCTTGGCAGGGTATGGCAATGGAACCATAACCCCGATGATACGAAATGGAGTCTGAAGAAAGGCAGACTGCGTCTGCAGTCTATGCCTGCCGAACAACTGATGTGGGCTCGTAATACGCTGACCCAGCGTGCCATCGGACCTACCAGTATTGTGACTGTCGAACTCTATGTCAAGGGTATGAAGGATGGGGATGTCGCAGGTCTTGGTAATATCAATGTGCCCTGCTCGTGGATAGGTATCGTGAAGGACGACTCAGGTCTGCATCTTCGCTGCTATGAGCAGGCGACGAATGATACTATAGTCCCTATAGTTCCTATAGTCCCTATAGAGAAAATATTCCTCCGTCTCGTGGGCGATTACGACAACGACCATGCTCATTATGAGTATTCGTTGGACGGTGTCAACTTTAAGCAGTTGGGTCGCGAGATGCCCTTGAGTTATCAACTCATCACTTTCCAAGGCTCGCGTCCGTCACTCTTCGCTTTCAATCACAAGGGAAAACAAGGTGGCTATGCCGAGTTTGACAACTTCACGGTCCAAGAGCCGAAAGCGGATCGTAGTGGGAATATCCCTTATGGTAAGACGTTCCGTATCATCAACCTGGGGACAGGGAAGCCAATGGCTGCTCTGGAGCATGGACTGGTTTATGATGCCGACAGTACGATGACTGAGAAGCAGACTCAATTCCGTCTGATTGATAAAGGACAGGGTCAGGTGATCCTGCAGTGTGCGGACGGACGTTATGTGTTCTGTGCTGGCTATGGACTGGCTGGCGATGTCCGCTTAACCACAGATGCGTCGAAAGCGGAGGTCTTCCTGTGGCAGGACTATCTCGACCATGAGTTCATGCTGATGTCCATGCGTACTCATCGGTATATCGGCAAGAGTCCGACGACGGGTAGTCCTTACTCGATGGACTTCGCAGGAGCAGACCCGGCGCGTCGGAACGGCGCTGTCCTTAGGTGGGAGTAAAGTAAATACACTGAATTTACTCACTAAATTCAGTGTATTTACTTACTAAATTCAGTGAATTTACTGAGTAAACACACTGAGTTTACTTTCTAATAGAATAGGAGTAACCCTGCTACGGCACTATAGCATATCATGCGGATGGGGTTGATCTTCAAGACTCCAGTGCCGAAAGCAGTAGCAAGGAACAAGGCTACACTGATATAGAACTGCCAAGGATTCTCTGAGGGAGCCGAGAAGTTATCACGTGTACATAATAATAAGGTGGCTGCGGCAAGGAGTCCTACGACTGCTGGTCGCAGTCCTTTGAACACAGACTGTACCGGACGGGTGTTCATATACTTCATGAACATCTTGCTGATCAATATCATCAGGATCAGCGAGGGTAATACCAATGCGAAGGTAGCAGTAGCCGAGCCAAGGACCGCCATAGGTGCGCTAAAGCCTGCGTTCTTGATAGCCGTATAGCCGCAATACGTAGCAGAGTTGATGCCGATAGGTCCAGGGGTCATCTGTGAGATAGCGACGATATCCGTAAACTGCGACGCTGTCATCCAGTGCCAGTGTTCCACTGTCTCGTGCTGAATCAGCGACAGCATACCGTAGCCCCCTCCAAAGCCGAAGAGCCCAATCTCAAAAAACGTGATGAATAACCAAAAGAATATCATTTCTTCATTTCTTCATTTTCATTTTTCATTCCTTTCATTTCTCATTTCTCATTTTCCCCCAAAGATACCCTCCTATCCCCGCGGCAATGATAATCCATATAGGCGAAACGCCCAGCAGCCAGATGGCGAGTGCCGATACGATGGGAATCCAAATCGTAAACCAGTTCAGTTGGGCTCGACGAGCAAGGTTGAATGTCGGAACAGCGATCAGTGCCACCACAGCAGGACGGATACCCTTGAACATGGCGGCAATCACCTTGTTGTCCTCAAACTGATGGAAGAAGATGGCGATGGCAAGGATAATCAGGAAAGAAGGGAGTGCCGTACCTATTGCCGTAGCAATGGCTCCATGGGTCTTCCTCAACTTATAACCAATGAAGATACTGATATTGATAGCAAACACACCCGGACAACTCTGGGCAATGGCTATCAGGTCGAGCATCTCCTCCTTGCTGACCCATTGGTGGCGATTGACGACTTCCTCCTCTATCAAAGGAATCATGGCATATCCACCCCCAAGGGTGAACATGCCAATCTTAAAGAAAGTCCTGAATGCGTCCCAGTAAATATTCATTGCTTCTCAATCCATTTGCGGGCATTGACGAATGCCTCAATCCATGGAGTGACCTCATCCATGCGACGGTCGCGTGGATACCATGCACACTGCCATGGGAAGATGGCACGCTCTAAGTGGGGCATCATGGCAAGATGACGACCATCAGCAGAGCAGATACCTGCGACATCGTAATCAGAACCGTTGGGGTTGGCAGGATAGCCATGGTAGTTATACTTGGCAATCACGTTATAAGCACTCTCTGCCTCTGGCAATGAGAACTTACCTTCTCCATGGGCTACCCACAGACCGAGTTTGTTGCCACTCAAGGAGCCGAACATCACACTGTTGTTCTGAGGAATAGCCAGACTGATGAACTCACTCTCGAACTTATGGGAGTCGTTATGCAGCATCTTGGCACGACGAGCGGTAGCAGACTCTTCATTCTTCATTCTTAATTCTTCATTCTCGCAGAGTCCCAGTTCTATCATCAACTGGCATCCGTTGCAGATACCAAGGGAGAGGGTGTCCTTACGGGCATAGAACTTGTCGAGGGCTTCTTTTGCCTTGGGGTTGAAAAGGAAGGCACCTGCCCATCCCTTAGCGGAACCAAGTACGTCGGAGTTGGAGAATCCACCACAGAACACAATCATATTGATGTCCTCCAAGGTCTCACGACCACTAATCAGGTCAGTCATCATCACGTCCTTCACATCGAAGCCGGCAAGATAGAGAGAGTAAGCCATCTCACGCTCACCATTGGTTCCTTTCTCACGAATGATGGCAGCCTTAATGCCTGTTGACTCACGGCGGTCGGCAGAGATGCCGTATTGCTTCAGCATACCCGTGAAGTTTTTGTTGAACTTCATCTCGATAGGTTGCTGCTTGTAGTTCTCATAACGTTCCTTCGCCTTTCCGTTGAAACTCTGTTTGCGATCGAGCAGATAGGAGGTCTTATACCAGGTGTCGCGAAGGGCATCGATATCGAAGGTGTGCTCCTCGTCACCAGCCTTCACCACAATCGTGCGGCTGTCCTCTACGGGATAACCGATCTTGGCATAGCCGACACCAAGGTCCTCCATGAACTCCTTGAACTCAAACTTATGCTCGTCGCTGACCTCGATAACCACACCAGGATTCTCTGCAAACAGAATCTTCACAATGTCAAGAGTTCCCTCTCCTTTTGGAGAGGGTTGGTGAGAGGCTCCAAAGTCGTGCAGGTTAATATGCATACCTCCCTTGGTGTTGGCGAAGCACATCTCTAACAGGGTGGTAATCAGGCCACCGGCAGAGATGTCGTGACCTGCCATGATCCATCCCTTCTCGATCATCTGCTGAACAGCCATGAAGGCATCCGCAAAGTATTCTGCGTTCTTGACGGTTGGCACATCACTGCCCACCTTACCTAAACTCTGGGCAAAGGCAGAACCACCGAGTCGCTGCTCGTCAAACGAGAAGTCGATATGATAGAGTGAAGCGTGTTTGTCGTTAACCAAGACAGGACTGACAACCTTGCGGATATCAGAAACCTCTGCTCCAGCACTGACAATGACGGTGCCTGGAGAGATAATCTTCTCACCATTAGGATATTGCTGACTCAATGAGAGGGAGTCCTTACCTGTCGGCACATTGATATGCAACTCACAACAGAAGTCGCTCAATGCCTTGACAGCGGTATAGAGACGGGCATCCTCACCTTCTTGTGAGCGACAGGGCCACATCCAGTTGGCTGACAGGGACAGTGACTCCATACCGTCGGCAAGGGGAGCCCATACGATATTCGTCAATGCCTCGGCAACAGAGAGGACACTACCTGCCTCTGGAGAAGCAAGTCCTGCCTGTGGGGCATGACCGATGGCGGTGGCGATACCCTTGCGACCACGATAGTCGAGGGCTACCACACCACAATCGCTCAATGGCAACTGGATCTCACCCTGACACTGCTGACGGGCAATCTTACCAGTCACAGAACGGTCTACCTTATTCGTCAACCAGTCTTTGCAGGCAACAGCCTCCAACTGGAGTACTCTTTTAACTAGTTTATCTAGGTTTTCTAGTTTCCCTAGGTCTACATCTTCATATTTCCGCTCAACGGTATTGTCGCGCATGATGGTCTTGGGAGAGTGTCCGAACATCTGTGCCACGTCGAGGTCGAAGGGCTTTACACCATCTCCCTGTTTGAAGGAGAAGTGGGCATCACCTGTGGTCTCACCAACCACATACATCGGAGCACGCTCACGCTCAGCAATCTTCTGGACATGCTCAATATGTTTCTCGTCAATGAGCAAACCCATACGCTCCTGACTCTCATTGGCGATAATCTCTTTACTGGAGAGGGTCTTGTCACCAATAGGCAGTTTCGTCATGTCAATCTCACCACCACATTCCTCTACCAACTCGGAGAGACAGTTCAGGTGACCGGCACTTCCGTGGTCGTGGATAGATACAACAGGGTTGGTGTCTTCCTCGCAGAGGGCACGGACGAGGTTATAGGCTCGTTTCTGCATCTCTGGGTTGGCACGCTGGATAGCGTTCAGCTCAATACCGTTGCTATAACGGCCGGTATCTACGGAGGATACACTACCGCCACCCAGTCCGATGCGGTAGTTGTCACCACCGACGACGACAATCTTATTACCCTTCTGGGGCTCTTTCTTCAGACAGTCACGCTTGGTACCGTAACCGACACCTCCGGCAAGCATGATGACTTTATCATAGGCGTACTTGGTCGTGTTCGTGGCTGTGTCACAGCCACATGCGGTCTCTTGGTGCTCAAAGGTCAGCACTGATCCGCAAATCAGGGGCTGTCCGAACTTATTACCGAAATCAGAAGCACCGTTTGATGCCTTGATCAGAATCTGCTCTGGAGTCTGGTAGAGCCACTGACGGACAGGTAGGATATCCTCCCAGTCACGCTCCTCATCCTCAATACGGGGATATGCAGTCATGTAGACAGCAGTGCCGGCAATAGGCCATGAGCCTACACCACCCCCCATACGGTCACGGATCTCACCACCTGTACCGGTGGCGGCACCATTGAAGGGCTCTACCGTGGTGGGGAAGTTATGGGTCTCTGCCTTCAGCGAGATGACACTCTCAATGTCCTTTATACGGAAATAGTCACTGGTTGACTGGTCGGCTGGGGCAAACTGCTCCACAACGGGACCTTGGGCAAAGGCTACATTGTCTTTATAGGCGGAGAGAATCTTGTTAGGATTCTCCTGTGTCGTCTTCTTAATCATCGCAAACAGACTCGACTCCATCTCTTTGCCGTCAATAATAAAGGTACCACCAAAAATCTTATGGCGACAGTGCTCAGAGTTAATCTGCGCAAAACCGAAGATCTCGGAGTCTGTCAAAGGACGACCGTTCTCCTTCTCAATCTTATGGAGATACTCAATCTCCTCAGGGGAGAGGGCAAGTCCTTCTTGCTCGTTATACTCTTCCAGATTGTCCACATACTTAATAGGCTCTGGCTGGATATTGATCGTGAAGATATCCTGGTTCAGTCCGTTGTACATACGCTGCAGCATGGGGTCGTGCTCTGCGTCCTCTGACTCAACAGGGAAGTATTCCTCAATACGCTGAATACCTTTCAGTCCCATGTTCTGGGTGATCTCTACGGCATTGGTGGACCATGGGGTCACCATCTCACGGCGCGGACCTACATAATAGCCTGTCAGTGTCTCGTCATGGAGTAACTCGGCTTCACCATAAAGCCAACAAAGTTCCTTTACTTCGTCTTGATTGAACTGGTGGTCTGCCTGTGTGGCAATCACGCTCTTTTGGGGTGTTTTGAAAAAGAGAATCATATCTTTTACCTTATTAATTTTTTAATTTGGGTACAAAGATAGTGCAAAAAATCGATTTAGCGAAGAGAAAACGAATTTATTCGCTTGCTGATGCGTTAGAAAATGGTCTTAGTCGGGCGAAAAGACATAGTTCTGGTATTTTCCTATAGATTTCCTTGGAAGTTATGAGAACTTTTCGTAACTTTGCGGATAATTAAGTAGACATTATGAACAATTAAAAACCTGACACTATGAAAGAGAAAATGATAATAATGTTGGTTGCGATGTTTTGTATCGTGGCAAGCGTAAAGGCAGATAACTTTACCTTTGGTGATATTAACTACAAGATTCTTTCAGATGAGGAAGTGGAGGTTATTGCACCTGTCTCAGGTAAATATGCTGGTGATATTGTCATTCCAAGGGATGTCCTTTACAACTCTAAGACCTATCGGGTGACTGCGATCGGGGATTATGCTTTTCAGGGTGCTACGGTGACGAGCGTGAAACTTCCTTCAAGTGGCATCGTGAGAATTGGCAAGTTTGCATTCAACGATTGTACAGGACTCACGGTGTTCACACTACCGGAAACCATTACGAGTATCGGTTATAGAGCCTTTTATTGTTGTGACAAGTTGCAACATTTGTATGCCTATGCCAAGGATCCTAAGGCTTATCACCCAGAAAATGAGGTCTTCTCTTATATCAATAGGGCAGGCAATGTCTGTACTCTCCATGTCCCTTCTGACTGTTCCAGAACTTATCAGGCAGATGAAACGTTCAGAATATTTACCAAGACGGAGGAGTTTGTCTATGATTACGCCTTGATAATCGCAGGGAAGAAGGTGACTGACAATAACAAGTCTGATGTATTAGGGGATGGAGCAGTGAACTACGACCCTACGACAAAGAAACTGACCATTAAGGGGAATATTACGGGAAAAAGTTTTCATGGTATAGATAATGATATCGACGGACTTACCATCTACACGGCTTCTGACACCAAGGTGGAAGCGGGAACAATGGTGCCTGTGATCTCAAAGGGAAGAGTGACAATAGCAGGAACTGGTAAGTTAACCTTGTCAGGGAGCGGATATTATGCGCTTCAGGCTGATGGAGACGTTACTATTGACCATGCCAATCTCATCCTCTCAGGAAGTCGTACAGGTATGATGGTCGCCAATCATAATTTGTCCATCAACAGATCCTCATTGGATGTGAACGTACAATCTACTGCAGTCATCGTGGTGGGTGCTGGTAAAACAATACAACTGACTGACTGCTATCTCAAAGAACCAGAAGGTTGCTATATCCATGAAGGCTCTGACGAAACCGTGATAATGGACCAGAATAATGCTCGTAGTAAAAAGGTGGTCATTGCTCCAGGCACACCACCTGCCGATAACGGTCTTGCCATCTCGGCTACAGAGGCGACAGCAATTTTAGGAAAGGATTTTGAGAAACCCACAGTAACAAATCCCTATGGACTTTCACTTGAGTGGAAGAGTTCTGACGTGAGCGTTGCTTCTGTCGATCAGGCTGGTAATGTGTATCTGAGTGCTCCAGGAAAGACGACGATAACCGCGACCTTTGCCGGTGATTCCGAATATAAAGCAGGGAGTATCAGTTACCAGTTGAAAGTAACATCTTATTGCAGGCTGGAGTTCGGAATCAAAGATATGACAGTGACGATGGGCACACCGTTTACGTTGCCAGAACTGAATAATCCTTATCACTTGGCATTGACCTACGCCAGCAGTTATGAGAATGTAGCCACAGTGAATAAGACGACGGGAGAGGTGACACTCGTCGGTCCGGGCGTTACTGCCATCACCGCTTCATGGCCTGGTGATGAATTCATCATGGAAGGTTCTGCCACTTATTATCTGACCGTCAAAAAGCCGGATCCTGTTGCCAACGATCTTGCTTTCTCTGTAGATGAGGTTACGGCGAAGATTGGCGTGGAGTTTGTAGAGCCTACATTGTCGAATCCTCATGCGCTACCCTTGGTGTGGACGAGCAGCGAACCGAGTGTTGCCACCCTTAACCAGTCTGGTAAGGTGACCTTGGTCTCTCCTGGCAATACCGTTATCACTGCTGCCTTTGAGGGTAACGACGACTATGAGGCAGGCAGTGTCTGTTACTTGTTGATGGTGCAAAAAGGAGACCCAGTATCTAACGGACTGGCTTTCTCGTTGGAGAAGGTGACAGCGGTGTTAGGTGCAGCGTTTGAAACACCTGACCTGATTAATCCAAACAACCTTCCAGTGACTTACAGTAGTAGTTATGTGAACGTAGCCACGGTGAATGAGACGACGGGTGAGGTGACACTGGTAGGGCCAGGCACCACGGCGATCTCCGCCTCGTTTGCTGGTAACGATGATTTCCTTGCCGGTGAGGTGATCTACTATCTGACCGTGCAATATGGTGATGCCGTTGACAACGGTCTTGCCTTCTCTGTCTCGGAGGTCACTGTGAAGATGGGAGAGGGATTTGATACTCCTCTGCTGACGAATCCTCATGACCTCAAGGTAATCTGGACAAGTAGTGATGGAAATGTTGCTGTGGTCGATGAGAATGGAGGCGTCGATCTGGTTGCTCCAGGCATCACGACAATCTCCGCTTCCTTCGCTGGTGATTACCAATACTTGGCAGGCAGTGCCAGTTACGTGCTAAAGGTGCTAAAGGGTGCCCCAGTCGATAACGGACTGGCTTTCTCTCTGGAAGAGGTGACGGCGAAGATAGGTACAACGTATGAATTGCCTAAACTGATTAATCCCAACAACCTTCCAGTGACTTATACTAGTAGTTATGAGAATGTTGCCACAGTGAATGAGACGACGGGTGAGGTGACACTGGTAGGTCCAGGCTGCACGGCGATCTCCGCCATCTTTGCAGGTAACGAAGATTTTCTTGCCGGTGAGGTGATATACTATCTGACCGTACTAAAGGCTGATGCCGTTGCTAACGGTCTTGCCTTCTCTGTCTCGGAGGTCACCGCGAAGATGGGAGAGGAGTTCGAGTCTCCTCAGTTGACGAATCCTCATGATCTCATGGTGATCTGGACAAGTAGTGATACAAATGTTGCCCTGGTCGATGAGCATGGAGTCGTCTATTTGCTTGCTCCAGGCACCACGACGATATCCGCTTCCTTCGTTGGTGATTACCAGTACTTGGCAGGCAGTGCCAGTTACACATTGACGGTGGAGGAGGAATCCGAGCCTGAGCCTGTCGTGTCTGGTGATGCCAATGGTGACGGGAAGGTGAACGTGACGGATATCGTGGAGATAGTGAACTATATCTTGGGACATCCTTCGGATAAGTTCCTCTTTGAGATTGCTGATGTCAATGGTGACGGAGTGGTGAACGTGACGGACATCGTGATGGTTGTGAATATCATCTTGTCGTCGGATGCCCATGAGTTGACGGACGGTGAGGCGGATGCCGCCCTTCACATGGAATAAGGGTGGTGGAGGCATTGTAGAATAATCACTAAAATGTCACTTCAGTTACTTAAAATAATCTAAATCGGCGGGTCTTTAGAGCAAAATGATGGGGAAATCACTATCTTTGCACACGTATTCATGTTTAATTAAGACCATTTGAAATGATGAAGAAAATGTTTTTTATGATGACGGTAGCGACTGCGACATTGTTGATGAGCAGTTGCGCGTCAAAAAAAGATCTGACAGCATGTCAGGAGGAGAATAAGGCTCTGCAGGCTAACTATACAGATACAAAGGAGCAACTGGCTGCCTCAAAAGCACGTGTGGCAAGCCTGGAACAGCAACTCGCCCAGCAGGAGAAGGCTACCGACGCCTTGCAGGTGGCTCTCGACAAGAGTCTCACGAATGCCAGCCAGAACAATATCAGTATCGAGAAACTGGTCGACCAGATTAATGAGTCTAACCAGTATATCCGTCATCTGGTGGAGGTGAAGTCGAAGAGCGACTCCCTCAATATGGTACTGACCAACAACCTTACCCGTTCCCTCTCTAAGGAGGAACTGAAAGAGGTTGACGTGCAGGTACTTAAAGGCGTGGTGTATATCTCTCTGGCTGATAACATGCTCTACAAGAGCGGCTCTTACGAGATTAACGACCGTGCTTCAACGACCTTGTCGAAGATTGCCAAGATTATCAAGGACTACAAGGATTATGACGTGCTGATCGAAGGTAACACCGATGATGTGCCCATCAAACGTGAGAATATCCGCAACAACTGGGACCTCTCTTGTCTGCGCGCCTCTTCCGTCGTACAGGCTCTTCAGAACCAATACGGTGTTGATCCTAAGCGTCTTACCGCTGGTGGCCGTGGTGAGTATAATCCTCTTCAGCCTAACACTTCCGAACTGGGTAAGCAGCGTAATCGTCGCACCCAAATCATCATTACTCCGAAACTCGATGAGTTTATGGATCTGATTGGTCAGGCTCCTGACGAGGACTAAACACCTTTTATTTACGAAGCCCCGCCTTCACATTGAGGAAACAGCATCGTCACAGGCAGGAAGCGGCATCGTCACTTTGAGGAAGCGACTCCTTCACAGGCAGGAGGTATGGGCTTCGGAACAAAACAAGTTGTTTTGTTCTCAAAGAAGGCATCCCTTTCATCGATTAAGATCATCCTTATCGGAACAAAACAAGTTGTTTTGTTAATGGAGAAATCATGGGTATTTTATACCGAAAGCACCTCTCCTTGTCACCGTTGCCACCTCGTTGTTACTCGCAACTGCCTGATAACTAAATAGTTTTGCAAGGCGGCAACGGTGACAAGGGTTTAAAAAATTATAGTGCGTGCGCGCGCGAGAGAGAAACAAAATTTGTCGGTAACAAACCCTCCGTCAGTCGGTAACAAACGACCAGTTTGTCGGTAGGAAACTATCACAAATAAAACGACTGGCAGAGTCGTTGCCCTGCCAGCCGTCTTTGAGTTCAAATCGTGCCTTGCTTTAACAATACCAACCGATGCCTCTGATTGATGATGGGGATGCCTCCTGTAAGGGTAGCAGGGTTGTAGCACCATTGTAGCAGGATAAATCTTGATCGTG
>Ga0247611_10005373_pt1 | contig 17017 bp, 14 predicted proteins | sample 177DNAGHGhighgp2_FD_192422 | JGI IMG/M metagenome (GOLD analysis project Ga0247611, IMG submission 192422) | Sheep rumen microbial communities from Palmerston North, Manawatu-Wanganui, New Zealand - 1770 DNA GHGhigh gp2 | ecosystem: Host-associated > Mammals > Digestive system > Stomach > Rumen... | reverse complement strand
AACCAGTTGATCAACGTGGACGTGATGGGTGAGTTCAACTTCTTCCGCTTTGGCGCTGCGGCCTACGACCGCCGTATCAAGCAGCTGACGCCCTATATCTTCCTGGGAGTAGGCGCCACGCTCTACGGCGGAGAGAATGACCGAGGCGAGTGGAAGCAGTTCTCCAAGGTGACGGGTTATATCCCACTGGGCTTGGGACTGAAGTGGAAATTCTCACCATGGGTAGGACTCAACCTGGCATGGCAGCACAATATCTACTTCACCGACGCGCTGGAGGGACGCCCTACACTGAAAGACCTGCACGAGCTGAACGGATCGAACTGGTTCAACTGCGACCTGACGGGTCAGATGACCCTCGCCGTCGTGTTTGAGTTCGGTCGCCTGAAGAAGGGCTGCGTACGGTGCGACTACGCAAAGTAGAGGAGTGAAGGAGTAAACTGACGGCTGACAGCTGAATGCTGAAAGCCCCAAAATAAAGAATATGGATTTGAAGCAACAAATAGACAAGGCGCGTATGCCGCGACATATTGCCATCATCATGGATGGTAACGGTCGTTGGGCGAAGAAGCAGGGTCTGGCGCGGGTGTTTGGTCACAAACGCGGCGTGGAGACGGTGCACAATATCACGGTAGCCGCTACCGAATTGGGTATCGAGTACCTGACGCTCTATACGTTCTCCACCGAGAACTGGAATCGTCCGAAGGAGGAGATTGATGCACTGATGAACCTGCTGGTGGATACCATCGTCAAGGAGACGCCGACGCTGATGGACAACAACGTTCGGTTGCTCACTATCGGCGACCTGAATCGTCTGCCCGAGGCTGCGCGTCGTAAGTTTATGGCTTGCGTTGAGCAGACCGCCGGGAATACGGGTCTGAGCATGGTCATCGCCCTGAGCTATTCGGCTCGTTGGGAGATCATCAACGCCATGCAGACGGCCGTACGCCGTGCGCAAGCCGGTGAGTTGCGCGCCGAGGACGTGAATGAGCAGTTGGTAAGCAGCCTCATGACCACGGCCAACATGCCCGATCCCGACCTGCTGATCCGTACGAGCGGTGAACTCCGAATCTCCAACTTCCTGCTGTGGCAGTTGGCCTACTCGGAGCTGTATTTCACCGAGTGCCTCTGGCCCGACTTTACGCCCGAGGAACTGTACAAAGCCATCCTCGACTACCAAAATCGCGAACGTCGGTTCGGAAAGACGAGCGAACAGGTCGTTGGTCGTTAGTCGTTGGAATAATTGAAAATTGAAAATTGAAAGGTGCCTCCGGGCACTCCGATATAAATAGTAGATTGAAATTGAAGAATAGTAAGTACATAGTGTGGTTGCTCCTGGCATGGGTTTGTTTGCCTTTGGCAGCACAGGAGCCGGCAGATACGACGACGGTAGATTCGGCACAACTACCGCAGATAACGTATGGCCTGCAGCGTCAGACCTACGAGATAGCAGACATCAAGGTGACCGGTGCGGATAGCTATGAGGACTTTGTGCTCATCGGCTTTTCCGGCTTGGCAGTAGGTGATCAGATCGAGGTGCCGGGCGACCAGATCACCAAGGCTGTAAAGCGCTTCTGGAAGCAGGGGCTGTTCTCGGATGTGAAGATCAAGGCCAACAAGATCGAGGGCGACAAGATCTGGCTGGAGATAGCCCTCCAGCAGCGTCCGCGTGTATCGGAGGTGGTCTATCAGGGTCCGAAGAAGAGCGAACGCGAGGATATCGAGGTCAAGGTAGGTCTGCGTGCCGGTAGTCAACTGACGCCCAATATCATCGACAATACCAAGACGGTGATCAAGAAATACTACGCCGAGAAGGGTTTCCACTCGGCCGACGTGCAGATACGTCAGTATGCCGACCAGGACCACCCGGGCTATGTACGCGTAGCCGTGATGGTGGATAAGAAGCAGAAGACGCGTGTGGGTAAGATCTACATCACGGGCAACGAGGCGCTCAGTCACCTGCAGATCAACCGCGCGATGAAGAAGACCAACGACAACCACATCACCAACCTCTTCCGCACCAAGAAATTCGTGACCGAGGAATATGAGAACGACAAGCGTGCCGTGATCGAGAAATACAATGAGCATGGCTATCGTGATGCTTATATCGTGGCCGACAGCGTAGTACGCAACCCCGAGGACTCGACCCGCGTGGATATCTACATGACGATCAGCGAGGGTGATAAGTACTATGTAAGAAATATCAGTTGGGTAGGTAATACGGTCTATCCATCGGAGGTGCTCTCCGCCATGCTTAATATCAAGCCGGGCGACCCCTACAACCTCAAGATGCTGCAAGACCGACTCATCAACGACGACGATGCGGTCAGCAAGATGTACACCGACAACGGATACCTGTTCTTCAACGTGGATCCTGTGGAGGTGAGCGTAGAGAACGACTCCATCGACTTCGAGATGCGTATGTACGAGGGCCGTCCCGCTACGATCAACGAGGTAAACATCGTGGGTAACACGCGCGTGTATGAGCATGTGGTGCGTCGCGAACTCTATACCAAGCCCGGACAACTGTACTCGCAGTCGGACATCATGCGTTCGCTGCGTGAGTTGGCCCAGATGGGTCACTTCGACCAGGAAAAACTGGTGCCCGACATCCAGCCGAACCCCGAGGAGGGAACGGTGGATATCACCTATCAGTTGGAAACTAAATCGAGTGACCAGATCGAGTTCTCGCTGGGTTGGGGTGCTACGGGTCTGGTAGGATCTATCGGACTGAAGTTCACCAACTTCGCGATACAGAACCTATTCAACAAGAAGTCGTACCGCATCGTGCCGCAGGGTGAGGGTCAGACCTTCTCCATCAACGCACGTACCAACGGTGTGTATTATACCTATGCCAGCCTCTCGTTCCTGGAGCCTTGGCTGGGCGGTAAGCGTCCGAACAGCCTGAGCGCCAGCATCTATTTTGCTTCGCAGACCGGCTATTCCAACCGTTACTATCAGGCCTATCAAAACTTGTATAACACCTACTCGGACTACTATTACTATTCCGGTAACTCCAACTACTACCAGCAGTTGGCCGAGTCGGAGTCTGACCCGGATAAGTACCTGCGCACCTTCGGTGTGTCGGTGGGCTATGGTAAGCGTCTGCGTTGGCCGGACGACTACTTCACGTTCTACGGCGAGCTGAGTTACCAGCTCTACATGATGAAGGACTGGCCCTACCTGCTCGTGTCGGACGGAACGAGCCATAACTTCTCCATCAACCTCCAGCTCTCGCGTTCGTCTATCGACAACCCGATCTATACACGTCGCGGTAGTCAGTTCACGCTGGGTCTGAAGATCACTCCGCCGTATTCGGCATTCTCCAAGACCGACTACAGCCAGATGACCAACAATGAGAAGTACCACCTGATCGAGTATCATAAGTGGAAATTCACCGGCAAGGTGTTCACGCCCCTCACGCCGGATAGCAAACTGGTGCTGATGACGCGTGCCGAGTTCGGCTACCTGGGTCATTACAACCAGAACCTGAAATCGCCGTTTGAGTCATTCTACATGGGTGGTGACGGTATGTCGAGTTACACGTCGTATTCTACAGAGTACGTGGCTATGCGTGGCTACTCGTCGGGTTCGTTGACGCCCTACGATGCCGCTACGGGACGTAACATGGGATATGTGTATAACAAGTTCACCATGGAGCTCCGTTACCCGATCTCGCTCCAGCAGTCGGCTACCATCTGGGCCCTCGCCTTCCTGGAGGCCGGTAACTGCTTCTCCGACATCAAGAATTACAACCCCTTCGACCTGAAGCGTTCGGCCGGTGTGGGTGTACGTATCTACCTGCCGATGTTCGGTCTGCTGGGTGTTGACTGGGGCTATGGATTTGATAAGATCAACGGTAGCAGCCAGTACGGCGGAAGTCAGTTCCACTTCGTACTGGGACAAGAGTTGTAATATAGACCGCTGCGCTAAAAGAATAAAGACCGCTACGCTAAAAGAATAAAGACATAATTATGAAAAAGATACTATTTTGTACGTTGTTCCTTGTCGCGTTGTCGCTTGGAACAACATGGGCTAAGGATCAGTCGGTAGCGTATATCGACCTGCAGTATATCCTGAAGAACCTGCCGCAGTATGAGACGGCTAATGACCAGCTTGCCATGATCTCCAAGCGTTGGCAGAAAGAGATTGAGGCGGTGGAGCAGGAGGCTCGAATCCTGACGCAGAACTACCAGACCGAGCAGATCTTCCTCACCGACGATATGCGTCGCCGACGCGAGGAGGAGATCGTCAAGAAGGAGCAGGAAGCCATGGAACTGAAGCGTAAGTACTTCGGTCAGGACGGCGAGTACTTCAAGAAGCGTGAGGCACTCATCAAGCCTATCCAGGACGAGATATACACGGCTATCCAGGGGCTGGCCGAAGAGAAACGTATCGACGTGGTCAAGGACCGCTCGGCCGATCCAGCCCTGATATACATGTCCTCCAAGTTGGACATCTCGGACCAAGTGCTGCAGAAAATGGGTGCTAAGTAAGGTTTGGCACTGAAATTGCATACTTATGGCTGAGCGCTGTTCGCTCGGCGAAACAGATAACGCGAAAAATAAACATTAAAATTATACAACACAAGATGAAAAAACTATTTTTAGTATTGGCGCTCGCATTGCCGATGATGGCTGCTGCGCAGAAGATTGGACACGTTAACTCCTCGGAGATCATTGCTGCTATGCCGGAACTGGCAGAGGCACAGAAGTCGCTCGAAGCTAAAGAGGCTGAGTACAAGACCGAGGTAGAACAAATGCAACAGGAACTCCAGACCCGCTACCAGGCTTTCCAGGAAAAGGCTAACATGCTGGGTGAGGCTGCTCGCAACAAGGAACTGATGGAACTGCAGGACCTGGACAGCCGCGTTCAGAAATTCGTTGAGTTCTCGCGTCAAGCCCTCCAGGAAGAGCAGCAGAAACTCATGCAGCCCATCCAGGAGAAAGTGATGAAAGCTATCGAAACCGAGGCAAAGGCAAAGGGCCTGAACTACGTACTCGACCAGCAGGCTATGCTCTATATCGGCAAGGACGCTGTAGATCTGACGCCGGCCGTTAAGAAATCGCTCGGCCTGAAATGATCTGAATACTGACGGCTGAAAGCTGAAGGCTCATTATGGCTGATGGTTTCCTGGAGACCCATTACGCGGAGTACGAACGACGCCGCGAAGCGTGGCTCAAACGTCGCAAGTTTAACCCCAAGCCTCGTCCTCAAAATCCTGAGGATGAGGCCCTATAATTCCTAAATAACTGTTATGGTACAGAAAATGCAACAAACCCTCCGCGACAGTGCGGTAGCACGTTGGGCGGTGCTGGTACTCGTGGCGTCGATGATGTTCTTCGCCTATATGTTTGTCGATATCCTGTCGCCCCTCGCTTCGTTGCTGGATAAGACGCTCAGCTGGGACCAAGGTGACTTCGGTACCTATGCTGCCGGTGAGTATCTGCTGAATGTGTTCGGCTTCCTCATCCTGGCCGGTATTATCCTGGACAAGATGGGCGTCCGCTTCACGGGTCTGCTCTCGGCAAGCCTCATGGTGATCGGTGCCGGTATCAAGTACTGGGGAATCTCCTGGGCGGATGCCAACACCGTAACGTGGCTCAACAGCTGGTGGCCTTCCATGCCGGGTAGCGCCAAGATAGCTATGTTCGGCTTTATGATCTTCGGCTGCGGCTGTGAGATGGCCGGTACGACGGTGAGCAAGATCCTAGCTAAGTGGTTCAAGGGCAAGGAAATGGCCCTCGCGATGGGTCTCGAGATGGCAATTGCTCGTCTGGGCGTGTTTGCTGCTATGTGGCTCTCGCCGATCTTCAGCGAGCGCTTTGCTGTGGATGGTGTCAACTCCGTGACGGCTCCGCTGCTGTTTGCTACGCTGCTGCTCATCATCGGTCTATTGAATTTCTTCGTCTTCACCATCATGGATACCCGCTTCGACAACCAGCTGGTAGCTATCGGTGAGGCTACGGCCGAAAAGGATCCGGAGGATGAGTTCCATATCTCCGACCTGGCTCAGATCTTCCGCTCGAAGATGTTCTGGATCATCGCCCTCTTGTGCGTACTCTATTATTCGGCGATCTTTCCCTTCCAGCGCTTTGCTACCAATTTCCTGGAGGAGACCCTCGCTATCTCTAATGCCGAGGCAGCCGGTCTGTTTAAGTGGTTCCCCATCCTGGCAATGGTGCTGACCCCCTTCCTGGGTGCGTTCATCGACTATCGCGGCAAGGGCGCTTCGATGATGCTGATCGGTGCGGTCATCATGATCGCTTGCCACTCGGTATTTGCCTTTGTGCTGCCCGCTTATCCGAGCAAAACGCTTGCACTTGTTACTATTTTGGTACTCGGCGTCAGCTTCTCGCTCGTGCCCGCATCTATGTGGCCCAGCGTTCCGAAGATCATCGACGAGAAAGTGCTGGGTTCGGCCTACTGCCTGATCTTCTGGGTACAGAATATCGGTCTGTGTCTCGTGCCGCTACTGATTGGTAAGTTGCGCGTAGCCACCCAGGGTTACCTCGTACCGATGATCGTATTCGCTTCGTTTGGCGTGCTGGCATTCCTGCTCAGCCTCGCCCTGAAAGTAGAGGATAAGAAGAAGAACTATGGACTGGAGCTTCCTAACAAGAAATAAATCGGAGCTTTGCGTCACCACAGACAGCCGCCGGGTCACTCCCGGCTGCGTCTTTGTGGGACTCAAGGGTGAGCGCTTCGACGGCAACCTCTTTGTGCCGCAGGCTCTGGAGATGGGGGCAGCATATGCTATCACGGATGCCGACCAGCCGATGACCTGCTCCCAGCGTCAGGACTATGCCGACCGTATTATCCGCGTGGATAACTCGCTCGTGGCCCTGCAAGATCTGGCCCGCGCATGGCGTCGTGAACTGGGGTTGCCTATCCTGGGCATTACCGGTACGAACGGTAAGACGACCACCAAGGAACTATGTGCGGCTGTGCTCTCGCGTAAGTACCGATTGCACTATACCCAGGGCAACCTTAACAACCAGATCGGCGTACCCCTCACCTTATTACAAATAACGCGCGCGCACGAGATGGCGATCGTCGAGATGGGTGCCTCCCATCCGGGCGATATACGCGAACTGGTGGAGATAGCCGAACCCAACTACGGCCTCATCACCAACGTGGGGCGTGCCCACCTGCAGGGATTCGGTTCGTTCGAGGGCGTACAGCGCACCAAGGCCGAACTCTACGAGTGGATCATCGCTCACAAGGGTATCGTCTTCCGCAATGCGGACAACCCGTATTTGGAGCAGATGTATCTTTCAGCGAAGCGGTCTTATAGCGAAGCGGTCTTTCAGCAACGCGATCTTTCAGGCGAAGCCGGTCTGCTTTATCACACCGGCACCATGCCCGAGGGTACGCACCTCGTAGGTGGCTACAATGCCGAGAATGTGTCGGCTGCGATCTGCGTGGGACAGTATTTCGGCGTGAGCGAGACGGAGGCTTTGGACGCTATCCGTGCCTACGTGCCGAGCAACAACCGTTCGCAACTGATGGAGACCGAACGCAATACGGTGGTGGTAGATGCCTATAATGCCAACCCCACGTCCATGCAGGCAGCGATAGAAGCATTTTGTCTTTCAGCGAAGCGGTCTTTTAGTGAAACGGTCTCACAGCGAAGCGGTCTTTCAGGCGAAGCCGGTCATGAAACAGCGTGCTGTTTCATTTTGGGCGCCATGCGCGAGTTGGGCGAGTACAGCCATACGGAGCATCAGAATATTGTCAACATGCTCCTGGAGCGCAAGGCCGACAAGGTGCTGCTCGTGGGCGAGGAGTACCGCGAGACGACGGCGCCGTACGAGATATTCAGCGACGTGGATGCACTATGCACCTACCTGGAAGCTCATCCGCTGAGCGGCTATCGTATCCTGCTCAAGGGATCGCGTAGCAATCAATTAGAAAAAGTAATTCCATTCTTATAACTGTTATGGATAAGAAGACAAAAACGATCATTATTATAGTCTCCTGTGTCTGCGCCTTGGCTGTTGCAGGCATCGTGGCGCTGCTGGTTTCGATGAACCATCTGCGCAAGGAGAACGAGGAGAAAGAGCGTGAGATATTCAACCTCAACGAGCAGGTTGCCTTTGAGCAGTCGCAAGCCGTGTTACGTTTTGACGACGAGCACGCCCTGGACGAACAGCTCCAGACCTTTGAGCACCTCAAGGTGGACAACGACTCGTTGCAACAGCTGCTTGACCAGCAGACCGAACATGCCAAGGAACTGGTGGAAGAAATCAAGAAACTGCGTAAGGAGAACACGAACGACCAGGCGCGAATAAACGAACTTCTCAAACAATTAGCCGACGTTCGCGAACTCATCATGGGCTATATTCGCCAGATAGACGAACTCAATGCCCAGAACCAGGTTCTGACGGCCGAGAACCAGCAGGTCAAGCAGGAGAATCAACAGATTCGTCAGCAGAATACCCATCTGACCACGCAAAACCAACAGCTCACCGAGACCGTCACGCGAGCTAAACAGCTGGATGTCACCAACTTTGAGATGACACCGCTCAACAAACGCGACAAGAAGACACGCTATTTGCGCAAGACCGTCAAGTTGCAACTCGACTATACCATCGGTAAGAATATCACTACCGAACCGGGCATGAAGACTATCTACTTGCGCCTCACAGGCCCCGATGACCAGTTGCTGGGCGAGCAGGAAGGTAAGGTCTTCGACTTTGAGGACGGACAGGTGCCGTACTCGCTCAAGCAAGATATTGAGTATGCCGGCGAGGTATATCACGGTACGTTCTACTGGCCCTTCAGCGGCGAAGCTCGTGAGGGCAGTTACCGCGTCGAGTTCTTTGCCGACGGCAACCAGATTGGTCAGTACAGCTTCGTGCTCGACTAATCCGGCATGACAATTTGGCAGTTCTCTTCGGCTTGGCATACTGTTTGACGTAAGACAGTTGACATCGAAAGAATTTGAATTATGAAGAAAGAACAGATAAAAGACAACGAATTGGAGCAGGAGCGTATCCTGGATGAAGAGCAGCCCCGGGAGGCTGCAGCGCCCGCGGAAGATAAGCAGGAGGCTGAGGCCGAAGCTGTGGAGCAGACGCCCGAGGAGCATATTGCCGAGCTGGAGAAGCGCGTAGCCGAACTGGAGGATAAGAACCTGCGTATGATGGCGGAGTTTGACAACTATCGCCGTCGTACCAACAAGGAGAAACTCGACCTCATGGCTACGGCCGGCGAACGTATCTTCACGGAGATGCTGCCGCTGGTGGATGACTTTGAGCGTGCTGTCGCAGCAATGGACAAGACCGATGATATAGAGGCTGTGCGCGAGGGTATCCGACTCATCCAGCAGAAATTCATCGGCTTCCTGGACAAGCAGAACGTACATGCTATCGAGACCGATGGCGTGGACTTCAATACCGACGAGCATGAGGCCATCACCACCTTTGCAGCCGGTGAGGAGCAACGCGGCAAAGTGATCGACTGCACGCAGCGTGGCTACAAACTGGGCGACAAGGTGATCCGCTTTGCAAAAGTGGTAGTCGGAGAGTAATCCAATAAACCTATAAACCAATCAACTGAAATTTATGGCAGAGAAACGTGACTACTATGAGGTGCTGGGGGTCGATAAGACCGCGAGCGCTGAAGAGATAAAGAAAGCCTACCGCAAGAAGGCCATCCAGTATCACCCGGACAAGAACCCGGGCGATAAGAACGCCGAGGAGAAATTCAAGGAGGCGGCCGAGGCGTACGAGGTGCTGAGCGATCCGCAGAAGCGCCAACGCTATGACCAGTTTGGTCATGCCGGTATGCAAGGCATGGGTGGCTTCTCCGGTGGTGGCATGACGATGGAGGATATTTTCCAGCAGTTTGGCGACGTGTTTGCGAGTGCCGGCTTTGACTTCCGTGATTTCATGGGAGGTCATGGTGGTGGCTCACGTCGAGTGCGTCGCGGTACTGACCTGCGTGTCAAGGTGCGCCTGACGCTGGAGGAGATAGCTACCGGTGTGGACAAGAAGATCAAGGTGCGTAAACTCGTACCTTGTACGTCTTGTAACGGAACGGGTAGTGCCGACGGACGCGAGGGCGAGACCTGTCCGCAGTGTAAGGGACGTGGTGTGGTCTATCGTCAGCAGCGTGGCTTCCTGGGCATGATGCAGGTTCAGACCGACTGCCCGGAGTGTCACGGCGAGGGTAAGATCATCCGCAACAAGTGCACCAAATGTCAGGGCGAAGGCGTCGTACGCGACGAGGAGATCATCTCCATCCAGATCCCGGCCGGCGTAGCCCACGGCATGACGCTTACCATGCAGGGCAAGGGTAATGCCGCGCCGCATGGCGGTGTACCGGGCGACCTGCTCGTTCTCATCGAGGAAGAGGAGCACCGCGACCTGGTGCGTCAGGGTGATGACCTGATCTACAACCTGCTACTCGACATGCCGACCGCCGTACTGGGCGGACAGGTGCAGATACCGACGCTCACGGGGGATGTTAAGATCACTATCACGCCGGGTACCCAACCGGGCAAAGTGTTGCGTATGCGTGGCAAGGGTCTGCCCCACCTGGATCAGTACGGACGTACCTACGGACAGGGCGACCTGCTCATCAACGTAGGCGTCTATATCCCGGAGCACCTCTCCAAGGACGAACAGAAACTGATCGAGGGCCTCAAATCCAGCCCGAATATCGTGCCCGGTTCGTCGGAGAAGAAGAATTTCTTTAAGAACTTATTCTGCTAAGCGAGTGAAAACTTATCGTTTACTATTGATCGGTATAGGACTGTGCCTCAGTACGCTGCTGCGTGCCGAGGCATTTCCTGTTTTTGGCGTGGACAGTACGTCGAGTCAGTATTTCCGGGATTGGTACCAGACTACCGACCTGGGGCATTACCTGGATAACGGTAATGCGTTTACCATCTATGAGTCGGAGACCACCGGCGAGTGGAACCTGGGCGACCGCAATGTATTCTCTATCTCGGGTAACTCATTTCGCCAGAACAAATACCACCTCAACGGTATGCGTATCGACAGCCGTATGCAGGTAGGTAGTACGCTGCTGCATACCCAGATGGACCGCACCTCGTTGGCGCTGGACTATCACGACGGCGAACTCTTCTTCACCGACGACTCCGTGCAGCAGCAGACGCTGCGCCTGACCGGCAACGTGGGCAACCTGGGCGGTATCTCGCCCGGTACGCGCCAGTTGATCAATCTCTTTCACTCGTCCGGCGAGGAACGTACGATGGACGACCGCCCGATGCGGATGCGCGACCATGTCGTAGGTGCCGGTACGCTGGATGCTACCTTTGCCATCCCCGCCTATGGACGCCGCTACTACCAGCATGCGTACGTTACGTACGGCCAACGCCAGCTGACCGCCTTCGACCAGACCGGTATCAGCGGTATGTTCCCGGCCGACTACTATACCGCCCAACTGGACGGTCAGATCCCTATGAAGACCGACCGAACCGATCTGCGTTATTTCCTCGTCACCAACGGACGCTCTGACTATGGCTCCGAACTCTACTACAATGCCAACGAGCTCTCCCAACTGCGTGCTTATCAGGCCGGACTATACAGTACGACCCGCTTTGAAAACGGTGGCAAATTGGTAGCGGGACTCAGCTACGAACTCAGCCAACTGCGCCACGACACCCTGGAGTTCTCGCGTAACATCATCGACCACGACGGCGAGGCCTTCGAACCCTGGTATGCCGATGGACGACTGCATAGCGTCAACCTGTCGGTACGGTATGACCAGCAGCTGTTGCCTTGGCTGCGTGTGCATGCCGAGGGCTACAACTCCCTGCTGCATTTCCGTCCTACCACGACCAGTTGGAGCAACCCCATCTACCTGCAATCCATCGAGGATGCTTCGCCTACGCCGCTCTATACCTACCACTGGACTTCCTCGCCCTTCACGTCCGGTCTGCTGGAGAACGAAGCCCTGGTCATTGCCGAGAGGCAACTGGCCAAGGGACTCAATATGTATGCCCATCTGGGTGTCTCGCTCGATGGTATCGTGCTGGGCAAGGGACGCTCGGTGGTTTCACCCAACTGGCTCGCTAAGTTTGCCATCGACTACAGCCCTTGCTGGTGGTTTCGGTTCGGCGTGTCGGTGAGCCATCACCGCATGTCCTATACCTGGGACGAGGTGCGCTACCTCAGTCGCGACTATATGAACGGCGAGGCACGCTTTGCGGATAATACGCTGCTCACCACGACGGGTGGCGCCTACCATACGCCGGATCGGCAGCTCTGGATGCACCAGCCCTCGTATGCCGTGCTCGACTTGCCTATCCAGTTCACCTTCGGCAAGAGTCGTCGCCACGAGATAGCCATTCTCAGTTCGATTCGTAAGTACTATAATATGTGGTTCACCCAATATACGGATGGCGTAGATGCCAATCTGCAGAAGCAAGGCGATACCTATTATATGCGAGAAGGGGAGAGCCAATATACAGTTACGACGCAGCCTCTCGACCTCATGTCGTCCACGCCAGGCGGACGTACGCCCTACTATATGTCCAATATCGTGCGCTATACCTACAACGGGCGTAAGTGGTACGTCTCGCTCAGTTGGCAGAGCTACCTGATGGCCGGCCTGAGTACGTTGGGTAACGGTCCGCTCCATAACAATATCGGTGTGCTCAGCGAGACCTCAGCCAATCCCAATACCTACGTAGCGCTCAGCGAAAACAACCTGCTGTATCAGGGTAACTGTCGATTGAACCAGGATAAGTCGTTCCTCCTGCGTTTGCAAGTCACCTACAATGCCTGCAAGTACTTCTCCATCGGCTTCAACGGTAAGTTCAAGGACGGTCAACCCTTTGCGCCCTTCTACGTATCGCAATATACAGACGGTACGCACACCCAGACGGCCCTCGTGCATTCCGATGCCAAGGGTATCAATATGTATAATCAGGCGTTTGGAAAACGGGAAGATGCGTTCTTTAACCTCGAGCTACGCGCTACGGGACGCTGGTGGGTGAAGGATATACCTATGTCGCTGGAGGTGCTCTGCTACAATATCTACGACTTTGGAACGGCGCTCACCGAATATACCTTCGACCAATATACCCACGCCACCTATCCGCATTGGACCGTCGATCAGAATCAGCCGACCATGCGTAATAGCCGCACCTCGATGAGTCTCTGTATCCCGCGCGGACTACTCCTGACGTTCCGGGTCGGACTGGAGAAGGATCAGCACTAATCCCACAGCCCATAGGGCAATACCGTCAAACTTGCCGAACATGCAGTCTGTCAGCATGTTGAGCATGAATAGTACGGTGATAAACACCGCCATACGGCGGCCCTTGCCGTGTGCACATAGCGGTATGCTGAGCCAGGCTAGTACAAACAGGAGCAAACCCGCAATACCCAGTTCCATCAGTTCTTCCAGGTACTGATTGTGGGCGTGATAATGCTTGAAGATGTAATAGTCAAAGCCATGCTCCTCGTATTTCTGCAGCAGGTATGCCGTGCTCTGTCCCGCCCCTAGTCCGTACGCTATATAGTCGCTCGGTTGCTGCAGGGCACAGCCGTATATATTAAATCGCACATCGTGCTCTTGACTCACTTCGCGCATCTCGGTGATGGCACGCAGATTGAATTGCTGCATACGCGGATGCATTTTCAGCAATCCGCCGCCGATCACCATTCCCAGCAACAATATGCCTACGCCGTAACGTAGCCTGTAGCGTTGGGGTAGGGCGTAGATGATACCTACGGCCAGTAGGGCCGCGCAGGTCAGTATCGACTGACGGCTACCCGTCAGCGGTATCGCGCTCAGCATCACCGGCAGACTCACGGCCAGCCATTTCCTATCCTTCCGCCATAGTTGTATGGCTAGCAACGCACCCAGCATCTCGACGCTGCATAGAAACAAGCGGTGCTTCAGGATGGAGGAGTTATTGTCGAAGTATCTGTACCAACTGCTGACGCCGTAGTTCCAATCGGCCTTCCACTGCAGCTGGTCGATGATCTCGCGGTGGTAGTAGAGCACCGTCATGACGATCAAATAGAAGGGAATCGCTACGATACAACTGACTACCAGCACCTTGCTGATCTTGCGCATGTCATACCGTCCGTTCACGCCCCATATGCCGATCGGCAGCAGCAGTCCGAAGCTGAGGTATCTTTCCATCTGCCACGCCCAAGCATCGTGGTCCGGAGCCCATAGACCCGAGATAGCTTTCCAGGCATACCATGCCGCAAATAATAGGAAGGGAATCGCCATGCGGTTCTCGCGCAAGGATTTCGGGCGTTGCATCCAGCGGCCTTCCATTGCCCAACTCACTACCCACAGCACGCAGGCATACCGTAGGAATACCTGCGGGAAAGGCAGCAGGGCTACTACGCATAGAAACAGGCCGTAGTTGATGCGCCCCATGATGTCTTGATATCGGTTCATAGATTCGTTATGCCTTGTTTTACATGTTTTTTCCATCGGTGCGTGATGATATACTCTGCCGCCTCATCCGGGTCATCCTCCATCGCTTCGGCGTATGCCCGTGCCATGATGCGCAGGGCCTCGCGGTCGATATTGAGGCGTTCGAAGTTCTGCCAACGCTCGGTGCGGCTTAGCGCCTTCTTCCAACTGATGCGGTTCAGGTCAATCACCTCCACCCGCGAACCATCTGCGTTGAACAGTATATTGCCGCCCGAGTAGTCGCGATGCAGGATGCCCTGCAGGTGCAGCCGGGCCGTGAAGCGGCCGATAGCCTCCAATATCTCGCGGCGGTGCGGGAAGTCGGGCGCACCGATCAGTTCGTTGAACGTATGGGTGCACGCCGATGCCCGGCACGCGTACCAACTCTCGCGCAGCCATCCGCACACCCGCACCTCTCGATAGGCGACGGGTTCGGGCGTCAGACCCGGCATACGCAGGGCATATTCATAACTGCGGCGTGCTTTGCTCTTGCCGATCAGGCCATACCAAAGTCCCTTCCAGAAACCCGGTGTCGCAAATTGCTTTACCACCACATCGCCGGTCTGGCGCAAGGTGTTTCGCCGTTGGAAGATCACGTCTCCCGCATACCAGCGCTCAAAATCGCCTACCTGTTTCACGCATCGGAACGCATTTAGGAATCGGCTCCAGGTGCGATGGTAATGCAGCGGACCGCCCAGATACTTCTCCATATAGTTCGGGTGTCGTAGGTTGATCTGTTCAATCAACGCATGCTTGAGCGCCCGATCCTGGATACGTTTCGATCCCTCGCGAACACGATAGTAAAGCCGTATATTCGGTAGCCTAACAAACTCACCGCCTAACTCAAACAGCGACAACCACATATCCCAGTCTTCCCGTGCCGCACAATGCTCGTTATACCCGATTGTCCGATTCCAATCCGCCCGTCGGTACATCGCGCAGGTATCAATCATATTCTTTCTTGCCAGCAGTGCATGACTAAACTTAGGGGTAATCCATTCACCTGTCCGTGCCCCAAAAAATTCGGCCCGGCAACTCACTACGCGTACTTCCGGTCTCGTTTCCAGTACCTGTACCGCCTCCTCGATATACATCGGATGAATCCTATTGTCCGCATCCACAGGCAGTATATATACGCCTTTGCTCTCGCGTATAGCGTGGTTTCGTGCGGCCGAAGCGCCTGCATTCGGTTGACTCAGTACCCGTACCTCCGGATGCTGCGCCGCATAGGCCTGCGCTACCCGGAGGCTGTCGTCCGTGCTGCCGTCGTTCACGACGACCACCTCTATCGGTCGATAGCCGGACATGAGAATGCTCTCCAGCGCCTCGGTGATATAAGGCGCTGCATTGTATAGGGGCACTATGACGGATACCAGGGGCTTCATATGCGGTCTTTGCGTTGGGTCAGTTTGCGCCAGTAGTAGAGCAGCGGATTCGTGTATTTCAGTTGCTTCCACGGCCGGCTGCTATGTGGACGGTGAATGACGGGATTGCTGACTTGCAGGATATTCTCAAATCCCAGTTTGACGGACATATGGCTAATATGCACGTCATACCAGTTTTTCTCCGGATCCAGTTGCTCAAAGTCATAGGCTCGCAGTAGCTCCTGTGTCAGCAATGTGCAGCAGAACGAGAAACGCTTCTTGCACGGTCCGTCCTTCCGAATCTTGCGGGCATACTCATACGGGAAATTCACCACCCCCTCATCGTTCACCGTCACAGCCGCCACCATGCCAATAGGTCTTTTGACATTTATCGGAGTGCCCGAAGGCACCTTTTTGCTTTCGCCTAATCGATCTATCGTCTCCGGCCTTACCAGCACGTCGCTCTCTACGATCACGAGGTCTCGGTTCTGTTCCAGCGCCTCACGTTGTGCCGTTCGGAGCACCCATCGGTAGTTGGGCGAGGGATGATCCACGTGTTCCGAGATATGCACCACGCGTATTCCCAGCTGCTCGTGCAACGCATCCAGCCGTGCGGCATTCTCCGGCGTGGAGTAGTCGTCATAGACGGTCAGGGTATGACCGCTTCGGACGATCGCCCGTATCGCCTCTTCTGCCGTCTCCAGCGAGTCCTTCACCGGCATCACTATATTTACCATTTGTTCATTTACCATTTTACCAATTACCAATTACCAACGACTAACGACCAACGACTAACGACTAACGACTAACGACCAACGACCAATTACCAACGACTAACGATCCCTTGTTTCCGTATCGTCAGCATACCACCAAACTGGTTGCCATATTGCGTACCCAGGTCGGCCGCCAGACGCAGCCCGAAGTCCAGTCCCCAGGCCTGCTCCACGTGTTTGGTCACCTCCAGCATAAGGGCCGTGTTCCGGCTCAGTGGCGCACGCTGCTTGTTGTCGTTGCCGTAGTTGCGGGCATAGCTGGCCAGCAGTCGGTAACGAAAACCGTATATATCACCCCGTACGCCCAGGTGGTGCACCCGTACGCGGCTGTTCAGCGTATGAATCGTACCGTCGGTATTCTGTATCGGCGAGGTGATAAAGGGCGTACCGATCGTGCGGTACCAGTAGTTCCAGCCGTTCTGGAACACCGAATTGCGGTAGTAACTGTCATTGCCGGCATAGCAGAGT
>Ga0247611_10005372_pt1 | contig 17017 bp, 10 predicted proteins | sample 177DNAGHGhighgp2_FD_192422 | JGI IMG/M metagenome (GOLD analysis project Ga0247611, IMG submission 192422) | Sheep rumen microbial communities from Palmerston North, Manawatu-Wanganui, New Zealand - 1770 DNA GHGhigh gp2 | ecosystem: Host-associated > Mammals > Digestive system > Stomach > Rumen... | reverse complement strand
AGTTCGTCGATAAATGGTTCTCAATAGAAGAGTTTAAAGAGTGAATGACTATTTAATATTGGGAGGATTTACGTGAGGTATTTGAACTCTGGCATATTTCAACACGAAGTACTGGAATATGTAAAAGAGAATAATGATGTCCAGAAAGATGTCCTGAAAGAACTGTCCGAAAAACAGAAAGTGATAATTGAAATGATTATTGCTGATCCTTTCTTATCGGCAAAGGCAATTTCGGAAAAGATGTCGGAAAAGGAAGGTGTCAATGAGAGAACCATCGAAAGGGATATTGCCAAACTGAAGAAATTGGGTGTTCTCATTCGTGAAGGTAGACGTAAGGAAGGCTATTGCTAATGGTCTTGTAATTGAGGGAGAAGAAAAACGGTCACAAAAAAGGTCAGATTTGACCATTTTTGATCAAAAACCGTCAAATATGACGGAAAATGATGAAGGAAAAGTTCAGAAACCGTCATTTTTGACGGAAAATGAATTTCCTTCAATGATAGTAAAGAATGTTTATGAAGCCCTTAAATTAAATCGTAAAGCTAAATATTCATGGCTTCAGGATAACTTAGGCGTAAGCGAAAGCACTATTCTTAGGGCTATAAACGGTCTTAAGGAACTCGGATATATAAATCCAGAACACTCGAAAATAAAAGGTGAGTGGCAATTGCTGAAGTAATAGCAGTATCAAATTAGTATCAAATTTGAGATGATAAAAAAGGAAAAGCCTTGTAAGTTGTTGACTTACAAGGCTTTCGAAGGGTGCCCGGACGGACTCGAACCGTCGACATTCAGAACCACAAGCAAGTTGTCGAATTGCCTAGAATCCCTGTATTTATCGGCATTTCGGCACTTTTGCATTTTGCTTTTGCGCCAATTTTGCGACGAATTTCCGCAGAGTTGTAATTTACATAATTTCAAATTTAGAAACATCCTCTTCGCTTGAGAATGCCTATCCCCCTCCGTTTTTGAAGGAACGATTTTCTAATCTGATTGCAAAGATATAAAAAAAGTTGTAAATGCGTATAACTTTCTAAAACTTTTTGTATCTTTGCAGCCGAGATCATCAATTAAATGGATTATGGAGCAAAACAAATTTAAACGCTACGACAGCCCTGAGCAGTATGCTGAAGCTTTCCAGCAGATGATAGATGCTCGTGAAAAATGGCGCGAACAAGTACGTGAGCAGGAGGCCCAGATCGCACAATGACACTTTCTGCAGACATACTAAACCAGCGCTCACCCTACAAGTTAAGTCAGTTGGGTGAGTTTACTTTTCGTTTTGTTACCGATCAGGATATTCATTATACAGTAGGCTTTTATAAAGACACTATCTTTATGGATGATGGTGCCTATCATTTTTTCATAGACAATAGTGAGCATGAACATGGATCGTATGATCCCAAGATTCTTGATGTAGTGACCGTCATTTTGGAAGAATTCTTCAGTCAGGAGCCTACAGTCATGCTCTATATATGTGACTCCACTGACCATCGTCAGGCTGCACGTGACCGTCTCTACCATCTTTGGTTCTACGATTATGCCCGTAGCCATGAAATGACCCTATACAGCGATTCTGTCACATTCAAGAAGGTTAACTACTATGCAGGAATTCTTATGCGTCACGATCATCCATTGCACGATATGATTCTCTCATACTATCAGGACTTCTTGAAACATGTGCCACAATTGTATACACCAAGAGATAAATAATCTTCTTACGTCTTTTTTAGAGGCAATTTCAGCACTTTAAGCAGATACAATGTGCTCACAATTGATGAGTTGCAACAGGTTGAAATCGTCAGTTTATGTACCCATAAAAGAAGAGCTCTACGCGCCAACAATATTTAGAAGGAGAGCGACCTGTGTGGCTGGTATCTCCATATTGTTTGTAAAGTAGATAAATGTCTTGTTCTTTTCAGTTGCATATTATGTGAAGTGACGATAAATGGCAGGATATTTCTGTTTGGTAAAGTAATTCGTAAAACTGAGAACTTGGTCAGAAAGAATACCATCAGCATTATGAATGGTGTCACTTTCGCTAATGATCTGATATTGAAGATTTCCTCTCTGCCTTATTACAAAATAGACTTAAATCTCATTGATCTGATAGAGTCTCTTCAGATCAAAGTATCCTTAGTCAAACGTAGTAAGCTCCCTGTTCATAAGGAATTTCGTCCATCGCGCATTGGTCATGCACCGCTTTTGGATTGCAAAGGTAGTCAATTCAAATCGTCACCGTCAAATTTTCGCTCTAAAACTCGATATTTAAGTAATCTACAATCATCTCCGCTAATTTTTGTGGACAATAGTGATTAATTATATACTATAGATTATTAGTTTGTCCAAAATGGGCAAAGTTTTGTCTGATTTGTTTTTTGTATATAGGGTAATTTGAACTAATTTTGCTGCCAATAACATTTTTTTAAACCTAAAAATATGAAGTTCAAACAGACGAAAACATTGATGCGCTCATGGTTGCTATTGTTCTTGTTGATGTTCTTTCCTGCAACTTTATTGGCCCAAAATGTCAAGAAGGTATCGGGAACGGTATATGATGAGAATGGTGAAGCACTGATCGGTGCTACAATTACCGAGTTGGCTAGCGCAAAAGGAGTGATTACGGACTTTGATGGAAATTTCTCTCTAGATGTAACTAGTGGGGCAAAATCCATTCAGGTGTCGTATGTTGGTTACAAAACGAAGACCGTCAATATTCCTGTTGCAGGAAAACTGACCATTCGTATGGAACCCGATGAAACCGTGTTACAAGAAACGGTGGTCATCGGTTATGGTGTTCAACGCAAGAGCGACCTGACTGGTTCTGTCTCAAACGTGAGCAGTAAAGATTTTAATCAGGGAGTGATCAACTCACCCGAGCAATTGATTAATGGTAAGGTGAGCGGTGTGCAGATTGTCAATGGTGGCGGCTCACCATCAGCGGGCAGCACTATCCGTATTCGTGGAGGTGCTTCGCTGAATGCCTCCAATGACCCGCTGATTGTACTTGACGGTGTTCCCATGGAAGTGGGTGGCAGTGTCAGTGGTAGCGGAAACTTCCTGAGTTTGATTAATCCGAACGACATTGAGAGCATGACCATCCTGAAGGATGCATCTTCTACTGCTATCTATGGTTCGCGCGCGTCTAATGGTGTCATCATCATTACGACCAAAAAAGGAACTGACTCAAATAGGCCCAGAATCAGTTTCTCGACAACCAATTCGCTACAGACTCGTACAAAGACTGCGGATATGATTAGTCGTAATGATATGTATAATTTGGTGAACACATACGGAACAGACCGTCAGAAGTCGCTACTTAATGACAATGTGAATACCGACTGGAATGACGAAATATTCCGAACAGCTTTTGGAACAGACAATAACCTAGGAATCTCAGGCAAAATATCCAATTTTCTACCCTATCGCCTGTCTTTTGGATATAGCAATCAAAATGGTATTCTGAAAACAGATAATATGAAACGTTATACAGGTAGCCTTTCACTGACACCTACACTGTTTGACAACCATCTGAAACTGAACATCAACCTGAAAGGTACATACAGCGACACCCGTTTTGCCAATACGAATGCCATTTGGGGCGGTGCTACTCACAATCCCTGTTCTCCTATTTATTCCGGAACAGACGCCTTCCTCGGCTATTATGAGGCTGCTGATGCCAATGGAGTACCCATTACCGGTGCTACAGGCAACCCTGTAGGGCTATTGAACAACTATAGTTCGACAAGTGATGTGTATCGTTTTGTGGGAAGTTTCGATGCAGACTATAGTATGCACTTCCTTCCTGACTTGCACGCCCATCTTACCTTAGGTTACGACTACTCTAAGGGAAAGGGTAAGATCTATGTACCAAAAGAAGCATATCAGTATTATAATACAGGTGGACGTAACTACACATACGGTCCGCAGAAAAACAACAACCGCCTGCTAACATTCTACCTCAATTATAATAAGTATATAGAAAGTATAAAGAGTAATATTGAGATAACGGCAGGTTATGACTATCAGTTCTGGAAATACACTAATGCTGCCTATTTGGAATTGAACGACATGACTCCCGCAGAGCAGCAGGCTGCATCGGCTGCTGATGACCAGCGACATGTTTTGCTCTCTTATTATGGACGATTGAACTATAGCTATGATGGCAAGTACCTATTGTCAGCCAGCATTCGCCGAGATGGTTCTTCACGTTTCAGCAAGGATAACCGTTGGGGTTCGTTCCCGTCTGTTGCTTTAGGATGGAGAGTGTCAGAGGAAGGTTTCTTCAAAGGTCTGAAACCTATTTTCAACAGTTTGAAACTACGTGCAAGTTTTGGTGTGACTGGCCAGCAAGATGGTATTGCTAACTATAGCTATTTACCACTGTACACAGAAAGCCAAAGTGGAGCCTACTATATGTTTGGCGGCACCCCCATACACACTTATCGCCCAGCAGCCTATAATAGCAATCTGAAATGGGAAACTACTAAGGCCTGGAACTTCGGTTTTGATTTTGGTATCATTGGTGACCGTGTTACAGGTTCGTTTGACTATTACAATCGTAAGACAGAGGATTTGTTAGCAACGGTTCCTGTTGCAGCAGGCACAAACTTCAACAAGCAGATGCTGAGTAATGTCGGAAATATCAAAAGCAAAGGTGTTGAGGTGTCTATTTCTGCCACACCCATTAAAAAAGAAAATTGGGAGTGGAATATGAGTGCTAATGCAACCTATCAGAAGACCGAAATTACAAATCTCCGTTTGAACGACTTAGCAGAATCGCCAAACACCCCGGCTGGTGCCATCGAGTCACACTATGTTCAGGTACTATCAGAAGGGTATGCCCCATACAGTTACTATGTATATAAGCAGATTTATGATGAGAAAGGAATGCCCATCGAAGGTCTTTATGCAGACCTCAATGGTGATGGTGTGGTCGATTCCAATGACCTCTACCACTATCACTCTCCTGCTCCTGACTGGATTTTCGGTTTTTCTACCTCTCTACGCTGGAAAAAACTGACGCTGAGCACTTCACTCCGTGCAAACGTGGGCAACTACCTCTACAATGGTATGGCTATGAATACAGGAGCTTGGGAAACCATGTCATATAATGACTATCAACTGAACCGTCTGAACAACAGCTATATGACTACACGTTTTCAGAAACGTCAGCATGAGAGTGACCATTATGTGGAGAATGCTTCTTTCCTTAAAATGGACAATATCCAACTCTCTTACAATTTCGGACAAGTATGTAAGTGGTTCTCCATGAATGCTTCTTTGATGGTTCAGAATGTCTTTACTATTGCCAATTACAAGGGCGTAGATCCAGAGAATCAAGGTGGTATCGACATGACTGTTTATCCACGTCCACGGATCTATTCACTTACCATTGGTCTTGATTTCTAAAAATATGAGCAATATGAAAAAGATATATTTAATACTATTTACAGCCTGTGGACTGATGTCTTGCACAGGCGACCTGGACCAACAGCCCCAGACAGACAGTCAGACTACCGCAGATGTAGTTTATGGCTCAGAGCAAGGTTATAAAATGGCTTTGGCCAAGCTTTATGCCTCATATGTCATAGTGGGTCAAGAGCAAGGCGGTGGTAATGCAGATATTTCGAGCAATAATGGTCATGATTTCCTGAGAGGCTACTTTAACCTACAAGAAGCTCCTACGGACGAGATGGCTGGAACATGGCTTTCAGGCGATAAGATAGAAGGATTGACCTATATGACTTGGGATGCCAATGATCCTTGGGTTGCTGACACATACTATAGGGCATACTATACCATCGCTCTATGTAATGAGTTTCTTGGTCATGCCACGGCAGAAAGTGTTTCCGGCAATGCAAACTTGACTGCCTATAGGGCAGAAGCCCGTTTCTTGCGTGCTTTGGCATACTACTACGTATTGGATTTATTTGGCAAAGGTCCTTTTGTAGATGAAACGATGGGAGTAGGAGCTTATACACCAGAATGCTATAGTAACAGTCAGCTCTTTACATTTATAGAAAATGAACTGAAGGATATTGCGACTAATGGCCTGCTCGCTCCCAATGAGGTAGAGTATGGACGCGCATCTCAGGCTGCAGCATGGGCATTGCTCGCCAAGTTATATCTGAATGCTGAAGTTTATCATGCAGGGAACCATTATACGGACTGTATTACCTATTGCAAACAGATTATGAGTGCTGGCTATTCATTAGAGTCTGATTACAGTAAATTGTTCAATGCTGACAATGACAAGCGCACTAATGAGATTATTTTCCCATTCATAGTAGATGCAGTAAATACGGTATCATGGGGAGCTACCACCTATATCGTTTGCGGTGAGTGTGGCAACTCCAGTTCTCAGGATCCTGCGAAGTATGGTCTGACAGGTGGATGGGGAATGTTCCGTGTACGTGGTGAACTGCCTAATATGTTCTCTGGAAGCGAAACAAGTGACAGCCGTTATATGTTCTATACTGACGGTCAGGAGCAGTGGCTTACAAAAGCTATTGACGACCAAAGTCAGGGATTCTTTGGAGAGAAGTTCTCTAACTTGACAGATGCCGGAGAGGCAGCATCTAATACTGGTGCCGTAGGTGCAGACATCGATTATCCCGTATTCCGTTTGGCTGATGTATATTTGATGCTGGCGGAGAGCGTATTGCGTGGCGGAACTGGTGCTACCCGTGATGAGGCTTTGCAATTAGTGAATAAATTGCGTGAGCGTGCTTTTGGCACTACTGATGGTAACATTAACGAAGCTCAGTTTACCTTGCAGTTTATCCTTGACGAACGTGCTCGTGAACTCTATTGGGAGAGTTGTCGCCGTACTGATCTTATCCGTTTTGGTCAGTTTACCGGTGGTTCTTATAAATGGCAATGGAAGGGTGGTGTTGTTGATGGTCGTGCAACGGAAAGTAAGTATAACGTTTATCCCATTCCTACAGCAGAACTTTCAGCAAATCCGAATTTGAAGAATGAAAACTATTGATAACCGTATGAAACAGATAAAATATATCATAGCATCGCTTTTTGCTGTCATGTTTTTTACTGTATGCAACAAAGACGGTGACACCATCACCACATCAGGTGCTCAGCCTGTTGTGCTTAGTGGCTCCGGTGATGTCGTCATCAACAAAGATTATGCCACAGGACTGGCTTTGACTCTTAATTGGACAGACAATAGTCACTTGACAACGAATGACGAACGTGTGCAGACTCCTATTGGAATGACCGTCAATACGCTCCAGTTCGCTAATACAAGCTCCTTCGATACTCCTATCGAGATTCTGACAGAGGCAGGTAGTACTTCTATGCAGTTTACTGCTGAATATCTGAACTCCCTTGTGGGACGAGTTGGTCTGGAGAGCGATGTTGCATCCACATTATATATCCGTATGCGTTCTGTATTAGCAAATAATTTGGATCCCCAGTATAGTAATATCTACCAAATTCAAGTAACACCTTATAGCATCGATATGACTATTGGATTCGTTCTTGATGCGAGCCGTGCTGATACTGGCAATACGTTGGCATCTCCAAACTCAGACGGAGTTTACAGCGGATTCCTTGGCGTGGGCGGCTGGTACAACTGGTGGCTGCAAGAAGGTAATGGAGTGTTATGGGGTAATATTGGCGATGATGGTGGAGGCAAGCCTTTTGTCATCAGTAGCAATGACCAGCATTGGAATTTCTGGTATCCGGGACAGTCTGGCTGCTATTATACTGTTGTCAATACCGTTCGTCAGGAATGGTCTGCGCTCTTTATTCCATCGCTGACTGTAAGTGGTGATATTACTGGTGAGATGACCTATGACCGCAAAGCCAATAAGTGGACACTTGCTTGTCAGGCTTCTCAAGCAGGAACTGCTATAATCCAGATAGCAGGAACGGGTAAACTGTATAACTCACAGACAGGAACTGATGATGCGACAGCTATTGATACTCCTGTAGCGTTCGGTTATGAGAATGGGGAACTGACCTTTGGCGAGACCGCATCGAATATCACGGTGAACATTCCTTCTGCAGGAGATGTAACCTTGTCTCTTGATCTTTCCAATCCTAAGGAATGGAAGTGTGAGGTAACTGAAGGTAGTGAAACTCCTACACAAACACCACAAATTCTCTATATCCTTGGTAATGACGATACATGGAACTTCGATCAGTATTTGACACTCTATGACGAGGATAATCTCTGTTATGCTGCTGCTGTTAACTTCAACTGTTCATGGGGTTATTACTTCTCTCAGGCTAAAGATGACTGGACACACGTCAATCAGGATCCCAACACTACAGAGTGGAAACTGATTATCGGCGGTACAGATGACAATAACATCCAAGCACCCGGCAAGGGCTTATATGTCACGATAGCCTCTTTAGGCTGGATGTCGTACTGGTATGGTATGTCCGATCCTATCACACAAGTTTCCTATACGGGCTTCAATGATGACTGGAATCTCACGGACATGACAGCAGTAGATGGACAGCCTGGCGTCTATACTGCTCAGGTAACCGCTACGGGAGATACTCCCTGGGGCGCACAGATCTTGCTCAATGGCTCTTGGGACTACTGGTTTGGTACCTGTAGTGATGGTTCTCTGCGTTGGACTAAGAAGAACGACGGCAATCCTGTTGGCTGGGAGGCAGGCAAGACCTATACCCTCACGGTTGACCTGTGTAAGTGTACCTATACATTAACAGAATAAAACGATAAAAGATTATGATTCGAAAATATTTTGGGATAATAGTATCTTTAGTGACTCTCTCTTGTGTGCAGGCTTCCTGCACACAGGAAAGTCCCATCACGAACCCGCGTCAAGCTGAAAACACTATAGAAATAGAACGTGGCACGTTTGCCAAAGGTGCTGATGTCAGCTGGCTCACACAGATGGAGAGCGAAGGCTTGACTTTCACCAACAAGAAAGGTGTGACCACGGAGTGTATGAAACTCCTAAAAGAAGACTGTGGCGTTAACTCCATCCGTCTTCGTGTCTGGGTTAATCCTGTCGAGGGATGGAACAATATCAGTGATGTGCTGGTAAAGGCACGGCGGGCCAATGCGCTTGGACTGAGGCTGATGATAGACTTCCATTTCAGTGACACATGGGCTGACCCTGGCCACCAGGATATTCCTGCTGCTTGGGCTGACTATTCGCTCAGTGAGGCTAAGACCGCAGTTGCAGCCCATGTCACAGAGATGCTGTCGTTGCTGAAGCAGTATGACATCGATCCCGAGTGGGTACAGATAGGCAACGAAACTCGCTGGGGCATGATGTGGCCTTTGGGCAATCTTGACAATGGGAGTAACTTTGCAGAATTAGTAACATCTGGCTATGATGCTGTGAAAGCCATCTTCTCCGATGCTAAGGTTATCGTACATCTGGACAGTGGTGACAACCTCTGGTATTACACCAACATCTTCGACAACCTGAAAGCCAATGGTGGAAAGTTCGATATGATAGGCATGTCTCTTTATCCAGGTGAGGACACATGGTCTTCTATGGTGGATGCCTGTGTGAGCAACATTAATACACTCTATCAGAAATATAATGTCCCTGTCATGATTTGTGAGATTGGTATGGACTATAATTTGGCAGAAAAGTGCAAGCTATGCATCTCAACACTCATGGACAAAGGAAAAGCTACAGGACATTTGGAAGGTATCTTCTATTGGGAGCCTCAGGCACCTGCAGGATATAATGAAGGTTACAATAAAGGTTGTTTCGAAAACGGTACACCTACAGTGGCTTTAGACGCTTTTGCAGAATAGGTTAACCTGCTTCATCATTACAATGGTTACTTATTCCGAGGGGAGGTTGTCGAATCCTCCCCTCATTAAAATAAATGAACAATATGAAAGCTAAAACTATTATCAGTTTGCTGTTGGTCATGATGGTCATTCCTTGTTTTTCACAAAGCAACAAGATGTTCTATCCAGGGAGGGAATGGTTAGACGATGAACAGCATGTAATTAATGCACATGGAGGCGGATTGCTGTATCACAACGGAATCTATTATTGGTACGGAGAATGCAAGTTAGGTAAAACCATATTGCCAGACTGGGCAACATGGGAGTGCTATCGTACTGATGTAACAGGGGTAAGTTGCTACTCATCAAAAGACTTGCTTAATTGGCATGATGAAGGAATTGTACTCAGGGCAGAGAAATCTGATTCACTGCATGACCTACATCCGTCAAAAGTTGTTGAGCGCCCTAAAGTTATTTACAATGCCCAAACCCGTAAGTTTGTCATGTGGATGCACATTGATAGTGCTGACTACGGAAAAGCATGTGCTGGTGTTGCTATTGCGGATTCACCTATTGGCCCTTTCGATTATCTTGGAAGTTTCAGACCTAATGGAGAAATGAGTCGCGACCAGACTTTATTTGTAGATGATGACGGCAAGGCATATCAGATATGTTCATCGGAAGACAATGCGACCATGTATATTCATCTGTTGACAGACGACTATTTGAAACCCACCAAAACATATACACGAAACTTCGTAAAGAAATTCCGTGAGGCTCCTGCAGTATTTAAACATGAAGGGAAATACTATTTGCTTACTTCTGGTTGTTCTGGATGGGACCCAAATGTGGCAGATATAGCTGTGGCTGACTCAATGCTCGGAGAATGGAAGCCTTTGGGTAATCCCTGTGTGGGCGAGAATGCAGATAAGACTTTCTATGGGCAGAGTACATACGTACAGCCTGTCATCGGCCATCCAGATTTATATATCGCGCTCTTCGACCGCTGGAAGAAAACGGATCTTCCAAACTCACGCTATATATGGCTGCCACTGCGTTTTGAGGGTGGAAAACCAAAAATCGCCTGGAAGGAAGCATGGAGTTTCTGATATTTTTCGTATTTTTGCAGCATGATTGGTGCTCGGCATAGTCTTTACAAGTTATTAGTGGCAGTGGTACTCATTCTGTTGCCACTTGCTTCATACGCCTCTGATGTCAGACAGATGCAGTTTGACAAGATCAGCCTTCCCTACGAGGCCAACGTTGTAGAACGTATCCATAAAGACAGCCAGGGCATGATGTGGTTTGCTACCAGACGCGGTCTGTTCGCTTACGACGGCTATAACATCCGACGCCTCTATGAGGGCAACTATCATGCGATGGCGGCTATGGATGACGACATTCTTTGTTTAGGCGGTGACGATGGCCTAAGATGGCTGAGCCTGAAAACAGAACAGCTCGTTTCACCATTAAATGATGTTCCTGCTACCGGTGAAGTACGCTCTTTGGCATGCCATAATGGAATTCTGTATGTCGGAACCAAGTCGCAAGGACTATTCTGCTACGACTTGAAAAAACATACTTGGCAGCATTATGACCTGCCAGGAGGCAAAAATGACATCATCTTCTCATTCGAGCCTGTAGATGCTTGTATGTATCTGGCTCATTACAATGGGCTTGCCTATTTGGATTCTCATAATCGAATACAGGATGCAGGGGTTAATGACAATGTCTATGCTGTTTGGTACGACAAACCAGGAGGAAGTATATGGATAGGAACAGAACATTATCTACTTTGTCAGAGTAAGTCAACTGGAGAAATTAAAACCATCAGTTCCGGTAGTACCTTCAACCAGATAGTCCCCTCTCCATCTGGCGACATTCTCTTGGCATCTGAGTTTGGCTTGAAGATACTCAATCCCAAACTAGGTAGCATTCATACTATCGGGCATGATGCTTCAGCGCCTCATAAAGGGCTTCCCAGTAATACTATCCACCAGATATTCTGTGAGGAGCAGATGATTTGGATAGCCACCGACAGAGGGGTTGCCGTCACTCAGTTAGGGAATATTTTCGAGACGATGCCCCTTCCTTCCATTACCCATTCAAACGACGGAAATATCTTTAGCCGGATTCTTGTTGATTCCAACGGAGGTAAATGGATGGGGGGCGACAACGGTCTTCTGCATATTACGCAAAATGGCACAAAATGGTTTAAAGTCGGTAGTGGTCTGAAGAAAAGTATCATTAGGAGCATCTATGAGGATCGAGACAATGACATTTGGATTGCTACAGATGCCAGTATTGCTAGATATGACTCGGAACGGGATGAGTTTGACTACTTTACACTGACCGACCAGAAAGGACGGAATGCCAACTGGGCATACGATATCTATGAGGATGCTATTGGACGATTGTGGATAGCAACCTACATGGGAGGTCTCTATGTAGTCAACAAGAAAGACTTGCTTTCATCTGGCGGAACATTTACGATGAAAGAGAGTCCTTTTGAGAGGCAGGATGAGTTAGTCAGCACTATCTACAGGTTCATTCCTGATGAAAAGGGCATCCTGTGGACATATACCAGCCAAGGACTGGCATCCGTCAATACGAACACGATGGAGGTAAAGCTACTGATGAAAATGTTTATCGACAATATGATACTTGCCGATGACATCATCTGGTTTGATGCGCAAGGTCGTTTGTACAGATACGACATACAGAAAGACATCAAGGAAGAAACTTCGTTTCGTATCAAAGATGGCATGATTCAGGCCTTCGTCTATGAGAATAACCGTCTGTGGATGTCCACTTCAGAGGGGCTGTTCTATGTTAATACGGCTGACGGCTCTGTTCATCCCTTCAATAAACCCGACGATGGATTTACAGCCGGTATCTATGTGCCTGAGGAGGATGTGATTCTATGGGGTGGTGAGGATCTGATATGCAAACAGAGTCTCCAAGATCAGCCCATGACAATGACTCCTTCAAAGGTATTCATCTCCTCTGTAATGGTTGGCGACTCTGCTGTCGAGAATTGTGTTCCAAGATTTGAAAATGTAATCAAGCTGAATGGCCGTGAGGACATTGTGCTTGATTTGGCAACATTTGCATACACTCGAAAAAATGCCGAAATATTCTGGTACAAGATAGGCGGTAATGGTGAGTGGCATTCACTTCCAAACGGTTCAAACAGAATCATGCTATCTCACCTTTCTGGCGGTGAATATAAGTTGTATTTGACCACTGATGCAGAGCATGCTGATGAGTCAGTAACAGAATACATCCTGAAGGTTCCGTATCCTTGGTATCTTAGATGGTGGGCATGGATGCTCTATCTTATGGCTGTTGTTATTGTAGTGTGGCTGATTCTGAACCGCTACAAGAGACGTGAGCAATTGCTTTTTGAACAGCGTGAACGGGAACGCGTAATGTCTCTAACCCAGCAGAAGATGGATTTCTTCGTTGACATGTCACATGAACTGAAGACACCATTGAGTCTGATTATTGCACCATTATCTAAACTACTGTCAGAGACTTCAAATGCCAAGTTCAGGGATAGTCTGAAATCCATTCACGGCAATGCCTTGCGACTGAACGACCTAATACATCGAATCCTTGACTTCAAGCAGCTGGAGGCTGAAGGTGAAAACCAAATACTTCCTTCGCATGTTGACCTGTGCAGTCTTGTCTCTGGATGCATCGATGAGTTTGCTGCATCTACCGAAGAACGAAACATCAGCATCATAAGGGAGTTGCCCGAAAATCCATTGCTGATAGATATAGATGTGGTAAAGGTTCAGATGGTCATTCGTAATATTTTGTCGAATGCGTTGAAATACGTGGAAGAAGGCATAGGCAAGGTTGTTGTCCGTGTAGAGAAAATGCAATCAGAAGCTATCATTTCCATTAATGACAATGGACCTGGTGTTCCAAATAGTGATCTATCAAAACTCTTCAATCGTTACTATATGGGGCAGAATGCTCATGACGGTTCCGGGATAGGTTTGTCTGTTGTCAAGAAGTATGTTGAGATGCATGGAGGCGAGGTAAAGGCAGAGAACAAAGGTGGTCTGAAAGTAACTTTTACGTTGCCACTTAGTGCTACCCCAACCATTGAAGCGGACAAAGAAAAAGATGTTTCTGAAAAGCAGACTGTCTTGATTGTTGATGACAACCGTGAGATTCTCGATTTTCTGACAACCGCTTTGGAATCTTCCTACCAATGTCTTACGGCACAAAGCGGAGAGGATGCTATGAAGCTGATAGAGACAACTATCCCAGACATCGTGATTACCGACCAAATGATGCCAGGCATGGACGGTACGGAACTCTGTCACCGCATCCGTCATAACCACTCGACTGAGTTGATTCCTGTCATTATGCTGACGGCAAAGGATGATTCAAATACAGAGTTGAAAAGTATTCGTAGTGGAGCTGATGTGTTCATGCCGAAACCATTCGACCTTCGTAAGCTACAGCTACACATCGTACAGCTACTGAACAAGCGCAAGGCCATCGAGCAGAATACACGTATAGAGACTTTAACGTCTGTATCCCATGAAGAATTAGCTTTGACAAATGATGAGGAACTCATGGAGCGTATTGTCAGCCTGATTAACTCCAATATGCAATCAGAGGAATTCAACGTCACCAAACTATGTAACCTGCTATGCATGGATCAGAAGCAACTCTATCGAAAATTGAAACAGCTCACAGGTGAAACTCCTGTAAGCTTCATCCGTAAACAGAGATTGCAGAGAGCTGCTGTCCTTTTGAAACAAGACAGATTTACCGTATCTGAAGTCATGTATCAAGTTGGTTTCAGTAGTGCTTCTTATTTTTCAAGGAGTTTTACTAAGGAATTTGGAGTTTTACCCAAAGAGTATCTTTCTTCTGATAACATTGCTGTCCACTAATAATCGCTAAGCGTTCTTTGAAATGCTTCATGTATTTGTTCCCTTCGTATTTCATTGCAATTCGTCAAAAAAATCTCTGCGGCAAGAACTCTATGAACTGGGCGAATAGATATTTTCCGGTGTTCATCGAATGGCTAATTTGCTTCTGGATTGCAAAGGTAGTCAATTCAAATCGTCATCGTCAATTTTTCGCTCTAAAACTCTATATTTAAGTAACCTACAAACATCTCCGCTTATTTTTAGTGGACACTAGTGAAATATTTGTATCAATAAGCTTACGGAGGGTCTGAGTGTCGCAACATTCAGAATACACGTCTGAATGTCATGCTTGGTTATTGATAAGTCTTGAAAATCAGCAGTTTATATATCTTTTTGATAATGCGTGAGTCTTATTTTAGTAGTTCCACTTTTGGATATGATTACCATTTTTGGAAATAAAATTGGCGCAAAATGTTTTAGATATAATATATAAGTCGATTTCTTAGTATTTTGTAATGATGTAATTACTTAAGAATCAGATATTTGTAACTGGTTTCTATCTAAAGATTCTAAATTTGATTTTGCGCCAATTTTGCGCCAATATTTCCTGTTTTAACATAAAATCGTTGGAATTTAAGTTAAATTTAAGTTAATATCTTAATTTAAGGATAAAAAGAAAAACCTTGTAAGTTGTTGACCTACAAGGTTTTATGAGGGTGCCCGGACGGACTCGAACCGTCGACATTCAGAACCACAAGCAAGTTGTCTAATTGCCTAGAACCCCTGTATTTATCGGCATTTCAGCGTTTCTGCATTTTGCTTTTGCGCCAATTTTGCGACGAATTTTCGCAGAGTTGTAATTTACATAATTTCAAATTTAGAAACATACTCTTCGCTTGAGAATGCCTATTCCCTCCATTTTAAAGGAACGATTTTCTAATCTGATTGCAAAAATAAAAAATAATTTTTAAATGCGTATAACTTTCCAAAACTATTTGTATCTTTGCAGCCGAGAACGTCAATTAAATGGATTATGGAGCAAAACAAATTCAAACGCTACGACAGCCCTGAGCAGTATGCCGAAGCTTTCCAGCAGATGATAGATGCTCGTGAAAAATGGCGCGAACAAGTACGTGAGCAGGAGGCGCAGATTGCACAATGACACTTTCTTCAGACATACTAAACCAGCGCTCACCCTACAAGTTAAGTCAGTTGGGTGAGTTTACTTTTCGTTTTGTTACCGATCAAAAGATTCATTATACAGTAGGCTTTTATAAAGACACTATTTTCATGGATGTGCATATAATACTCTTCCATCGAAACCGACGACGTTCCGTGGAAAGATGTACCCGCGACTCTACGACTTCAAAATGCCATTCCCCCTACGCAAGAACCACACTCATAGCACTATGCAGCACCTTCAGAAGTCCGTCTCAGCGCGACAATAGCACGAAGTAAAGTATAAAAAAAGAATTTTGCAAATTATTCTGTAATAATTGACGTTATCTTTATAGAAAATGTGTATCTTTGCAAAGAAATGTGTGTCTTGCAAAAACTATCTTTACAAGTAAAGATACTATTGAGACGAGAGAAACGAGACTTGTTTGATTTAAGTTTATAGCATGTCTATAGCAACTCTATAGCAACTCTATGGGTTTAGGTAGGATTCAAGCGGGATGGTGGGAGGTAAGAAGGGTGGTGAGAGTCTGAAGGTGGCCCCAAGGAAGCAGATGGGTAGTATAATGATTCGAGAAACGAAAAGAAACGAGATATATGGCAACGGAAAGAAGAAAGAAGAGCAGTTAGTTGGGCAAGATGATCAAGAGTCCGTGGCTTGGACGTGAGTATGAGCGACGAATGCCAGAGACGGTGGCTAACCCTAGGACGGAGGCGCAGCAGGCACATCGCACAGCGTTTGGTGAGGTGTCGAAGTTATCGGCGGCCATGAGGGAGGCTCATGAAGTGGGCCTGCATTGGAAGGCGATACGGGAAAGGTTGAACACGCCCAGCGTTTTCAAGAAGTTGAACAAGAACTGCTATGGGCCTGACGGTATCATCTATTCGCGTGTACGGATGAGCTATGGTACTGTGAGTGAGGTGAAGATTACGGCTGTGGAGGTCGATGAGCAGGGTAATGTGCATGTGGAGTTTCACGACCATTATGTTACGGATAAGAACAAGAAAGACACGTTCTGGTTGTTTGTGTTCTGCCCGGATTTGCGTGAGGGGCATTTCGCACGGCCAGTAGAACGGACAGTTGGTGTGATTAATGCCAAGATACCTGATGAATGGCAGGGGCATGAATTGCACCTCTATGCGTTTATGAAGAATGTGAAGGGGCAGACTTCCGCCACAATGTACCTGGGAC
>Ga0247611_10005371_pt1 | contig 17021 bp, 13 predicted proteins | sample 177DNAGHGhighgp2_FD_192422 | JGI IMG/M metagenome (GOLD analysis project Ga0247611, IMG submission 192422) | Sheep rumen microbial communities from Palmerston North, Manawatu-Wanganui, New Zealand - 1770 DNA GHGhigh gp2 | ecosystem: Host-associated > Mammals > Digestive system > Stomach > Rumen... | reverse complement strand
GGCTTTCGTGGCCCAAGTCGACCCTTCGACAGGTAACCATGCGGGTTCCCAATAGAAGACGCCTTGCCCATAGCCTTCCTTCACTTCGGAGAGGGTGGAGACGAGGTCGGCCATCTGGGTGGTCTGTCCTTGGACGGAGGTCAGATATCCGCCCGGGGTCTCGAAGGTGGAGGAATGGTAGGTGTTGCCGCAGTTGGGGTTCGGCTCATCGGTGTTGCCGTAGGAGGTCTCGACGATCCACACCGGGCGGTTATAGTCGTCATGGATGCGGTTCATGACGTTAAGTAAGCCTTGCCTTCCGCCATGCCAATAGGGGTAATAGGAAAGCCCGACGATGTCATAACCGACCTCGCCTTCTTGCATCGCGTTAAGGAAACGGTAGATGGAGGCGGGGGACTTTACATTAGTGAGGTGGACGAGGGTCTTGATCTCGGGGAAGACGGATTTGGCCGCCTTCACGCCGCTATCGACCATGTCGACCATGACGTCGAGGGCCTCGACGGAGTTATATCCGGCGATGCCGATGTTGGTCTCGTTTCCGATTTGGACGGCGTCGATGTTGACGCCGGCTTGCTTGAAGGTGGAAAGGACGTTCGCGGTATATTCGCCTAAGATGCGGCCGATGTTGCCGGCGTAGGTCTTTCCGCGCCAATCCTTCGGCGCCCAGTATTTGGCGGGATCGGCCCAGGAATCGCTATAGTGGAAGTCCAAAAGGAACTTCATCCCCGCCGCTTTGGCGCGCTTGGCGAGGTAGATGTCGGTGGCTAGATCGTTCGTGCCGCCGCCATAGGGGAGCCCATCGGCGCTATAAGGATCGTTCCATAGGCGCAGACGGCAGTAATTGACCCCGTCTTTGGCGAGAATCGAGAACACGTCTTCCTCATCGCCGTTTTCGTTATAGTAGACGCCGCCATTGGCCTCGACTTCGGCGACGCTAGAAAGGTCGGCGCCATAGGCGAAGTCATCGCCTAAGGCGTTCTTGGGCGTGTTGACTTTGATGCCGTCATAGTCATATTCCGTGTCGTTATGGCCCGGCTCATGGCTTTCGCTAGAAGGGGTATAGGGGTCATAGGAGATGACGCTGCCTTCTTGGCTGCTCCCCTCCGAAGAACTGGAGGGGGTGGGGGTGGGAGCGGGTTTGTTGCCGCAAGAAGCGAGGGCAAGGATCGCGAGGAAGGGAAGATATTTGTGTTTCATGGGGTTTCCTCCTTGAATATGAAACGGGGGGTTAGCCTTTGACGGCGCCGCCGGTGACGCCACCGACGTAATAGCGCTGGAAGATGATGAAGAGCACCGATAGCGGAATCGCGACGATGACGCTGCCGGCGATGTACATGCCGAAATTGGAATAGATCAGATCGCCGTCGATCATCTTGATGAGGCCCATCGCCACGGTGTAATCGTAGACGGTGGCGCCGTTGCCTTCGATGATGTTGGCGAAGACGAAGTCGACCCACGGGCTCATGAAGGACGTGATGATCGTGTAGACGATGATCGGCTTGCTTAAGGGCACGAGGATCTGGAAGAAGATGCGGGCCTTAGAAGCCCCATCGATCCTAGCGGCCTCATCGATTTCCAAAGGAATCGTGTCGAAGAAGCCCTTGGCCACGAGGTAGCCTAGCCCCGCCCCGGCGGAATAAGCGATGATGAGGCGGATAAGGGGAGCCTCGAGCTTGAAGACGTATTGGAATAGCTCGTAGGAGACGAACATCGTAAGCATCCCCGGGAAGAGGGCGATGACCATCGAGAGGTTCATAAGTCCTTTGCGTTTCTTGAAGCGGAAGCGCGAGAAGGCGAAGGCCGTCATCAAGACGAAGAGGGTGGAGACGATGGTCGAGCACACCGAGACGATCAACGTATTCAAGAACCAGCGCGGGAATTGGTTGTTGTAACCCGTTTTGGTGAAGACGTCGATATAGTTATCGAAGGACCAATAGCCTGGCTCTGGGAAGAAGGAATATAAGGAGTCAGGGGCCGCGTCTTTGGTAAGGGACACTAGGATCAGCCAGAAGATCGGGATCAGCCAGATGAAGACGAGGGCGAAGATCAATACGTTATGGAGGACCGTTAAGGTGCCTTCTTTTCCTTTATGGAAACGCATACGCGCGAGGTTGCGTTTCTGCAGCTTCGCCGCCTCCTTCGAGGCTTCGTCGGGGGCGAAGATCGAAACGAGCTCCGCATTCGGGACGGAGGTATCGAGGTGGATATCGTATTCTCCGTCTTCCTGGACGAGGATATAGCCCTCTTGCTCCGCGAAATCGCCGCGTCCCCCATAGAGGTCGGCGTAACCAAGCTTCTGCCCGCCTTTTTCGACGAGCAGCAGGTCGCCTTCTTTTAGGTAGACGCCAAAAGCGACGAGTTCATCTTTGCCGATGCCGCCGAGCAATTTGACGTGGCGGGTATGGCCGTTAGAGACGATGGTGAGGCGCCAGATCTTGGAAGGTTTGTTTTTCATGATCAGGCCCCCTTCTTCGCGGCGTTGCGCTGCGAGATGTTGAATGCGATAAGCGTGAAGATGGTCGATACGGCGAACATGATGATGCCGATGATCGAGCCGAGGTAATACCGAGGCGAAGAGCCGCTGGAGATCATGTTATATAGCCATGTGATGAGCAGGTCGCTTTGCCTGGCGCTAAGCTTGCCATAGGTCGCGTCAGGGTCGACGGTGTCCATGGTAAGCAGATAGATGACATTGAAGTTATTGATGTTCGAGACCAAGCTTGAGATCAGATAAGGCGTGCACACTTGCATGATGTAAGGCAAGGTGATCGAGAAGAACATGCGCGGCTTGCTCGCCCCATCGATGGTCGCCGATTCGTATAGATCGCCGGGGATATTCATCAAGATGCCGGAGATCATCAGCATCAAATAGGGGAAGCCGACCCAGCAGTTGACGATGATGATGGTCACCTTGCTGATGAAGGGATCGGTCAAGAAGGGGATCGGGCTTTCTAGTAGATGCCAGGAATAGACGAGGAGGTTATTGACGATGCCATCCTTCGCCAAGAAGAAGCGGATGAGCATCAAGGAGACGAACTGCGGGACGGCGATCGTGATGACGAATCCCGTGCGCCAAACTTTCGTTAAGCGCGTGCGCTTGGAGTTAAGCAATAAGGCCAAAAGCAACCCGCCGAAGAAGCAGGTGAAGGTGGCCAAAACCGCCCAGATGATCGTCCAGAGGAACTGCTTGAAGAAGACTTCGGCAAAGCCGTCGCCCCCAAAGCCGATGAGGTTCCCCCAGTTGGACCCGCCTACCCAAGTGAAGCGCTCGGCATCGATGCCGGAAGCGCCATAGTTAGTGAAGGCGATGAGAATCATCATCACCGTCGGCACGAGGGTGAAGACGAGGATCCCTAAGACAGGGAGGGCCAAGGTGGTCAGATAGAAATGCTCATCGATCAGGTCGTGGAGGTCATCCTTCGCCCCTTTGATGCGCTTGTTCTCCTCGATGAGGCATTGGCTAGCGTAAACCCCTTTGATCGAGGAGAGGTGGATGAAGAACCAAAATACGAGGACGAGGATCGTGATGATGGAATTCAAAACGATTAAGAAGGAATTGTCCTCCCCCTCGACGAGGCTTCCTAAACCTAGCCTAGCGAAGTTCGGGATGCCTAAGAATACCAACACGAGCACCGCGGCGGCTTCGATGGCGAGGTAGAATAGCCCGCGCAGCCACTGATTGACGTAGCGGCGGGTCTTGCTTTTGACGACGTCATAACGGCCGTCATCGAGATGGACGACTTCCTCGTTAAGGACTTCTTGCTCTTGCCCGCGGAAGAAGTAGCCGATCCCAGAGAATAGGAAGGAAAGATAAGTGAATACGTCGCCGTGCAATACCGCCTGCCCCAAGGGGCGGAAATAAGCGGTAATGGATTGCCAAATAGAGGCGAAGAAGGAGGGCTTATCGCTCTTTTTCTTCTCCGCCCGCGTGGCGATTCTAGTCGGAGAACCCATAGGTCAATGGCCTTATTATTGGGGATGCTCGAAGGAGGAGACGCAGGTGTCGAGGGCGGCTTGGATCTCTTCGTCATTCAAGACGATATCAGCGCTTCCCTTGCCCGAGGTGATGAAGGAATGTCCATCGCCGGCCGTGCCTTCGCATAGCTGGGTGGAGAGGAGGTTGGAGGGGTTCCAGAAGACGCCGTTGACCTTTTGGACGAAGCCGCCGATTTCCCGTTGCTCGGCGATCGCTTTGACCGCCGGGTTGGCGTCGAGGTCGCACTGGGCTAAGGAAGCGGTGTTGGTCGGGGCTTCGGAAAGGTTATCGAAGCGGACGATCTGCGATTCGTAGTTGCTATAGAATTCGGCAAAGCGCATCGCGGGGAGGACGTTGTCCTTCTTGTTCTTGTTGACGACGCCGATCTTGAAGCCCTTGACGGAATTCATGCGGAATTCCTTAGAGCCGACATTAAAGGTCGGAAGCACCGCCGCCCCGGTCTTGCCTTCGCCCCAATAGCCTTTGAGGGCGTTATAGTTCCAGGTGCCGGAGATCGTGGCGATGACGCGCTTATTGCGGTATTTGGAGGAGGCGTGGTTAATCAAGGTCTCCTCTTTGTCGCTAGTCCAGTATTTCTCATATTGCCCATGGGCGAGCTTGACGAGGGCCCCGGCCACATCGACGCCTTTGACGCCGCCAACTTCGCCGTTCCAGTCGCTTTGGATCGTCTCCCCATCGGCCTCGCCGGTCGCGGAGAAACCCGCGCCGTGGAACCAGCCGTCTAGATACCAGCCGGAGTTATAGGGGAAGCCGAACGCGTAGTCGGTGTTCTTTTCTTCGGAGACGCGTTTGACCGCGGCGAGGAGGGTGTCGAAAGAAGTGACATCCCTAGGAGAAAGGAGCTCGCTATTGTAATAGAGGATATAGCCGTTAGAGGCGCTCACGGGGAAGCCATAGAGGAGTCCTTTATTGGTGACGGCCTCGATGGCGTCCGGGCTATTGCGGGTCTCGACGTTCTCGGCGAGGGCCGGGATATCGAAACTCAAGGAATCGAGGTCCTGCAGGCGCTTATCCTGGATCATCAAGGGGAATTGGTCGTCGGCCAAGACGGCGAAGTCCGCCGCGTTATTGGGGTCCTCATTCCAGGTGCCGCGCACCTTGGATTCGGAGACGGCTTTGACCTTGAAAGTGTAATTGGAATCGGGGTTGGCTTTCTTGAAGTCGGCGATGATCGCGTTTAGATAGGCGATCGATTCCTCGGAGTTGCCCGCCCAGACGCTAAGTGTGGCGGTCTCCTTGGCTGTTCCGGCATAGGGGTTTTCCCAGACGATATCGCGATGGATGATCGAAGCGGTGGCGGAACCCCCGCCGCAAGAGGTGAGCAACGCCAAAGCGAGAGCGATGGGTTTGCCGTGTTTCTTCATGTTATATTTCCTCCAAAATTGGGTGTGCGTTGCACTAGGCGGGTGAACTATACCATGAAAGCGGTTACATTTGTAAATTAAAAAATCCCGTTTTCTTAAGAAAAAGAGGCAAAAGAAGCCCAATATCTTACTTTCTCTTCCCCTATGCCCTTGATGGCCCGTCGATATCCATGACGGAATCTTTTTTACCCAACCAAGGCAAAAAGAAAGGCCGCCCCTATATGGACGGCCCTTCTAGATAAGGGATGAAGCGATTAGGCGACGTCCCAGACGCAAGCCACCGTGGTCTTCGCGGGATCGAAGGTGTAGGTGCGGTTATCCTTCTTGTCTAATTCCCAGGTGACGGTGCCTTCTTCGTCCACCGTGACAAACTTAAACTCAATGGTTTCGTTCTCTTTTTTGGTGATCTGGGTCATATAGAGGTTGTCATTGGAGGGCGTTAGCTGGATGCCAGTGTTCCAACCACCATCCGCAAAACTACCGCGAATGAAGACGTTTTTACCCGTGAGGTCGACGCTGGTCATGTCGACGGTGAAGGTGGTGGTGACGTCGGTGTCCCCGATGGGGGTCAACGTGATTTCGCCATCATCCTGCTCAGTGATGCCGGCAGTGTAGGTGTAGGTGCGGTTAGCGGTGCCCGTGTAACCGGGGTTCAAGCTGGCCCAATCGGAGCCGTCAAGGACGTATTTATATTCGATGGTCGCCCCGGCAGTGGAAGCGAAGGAGAAGCTATAAACGTCATTGCCTTCCGCTTTCAATGGGGTGGCGGTGGCGTTCCAATCGTTGATCTCTTTACCGGCGACGCTGATAGTGCGATTACCGAGGTTATGGACGGTGAGCTTGAAGGTGACGGTGAGGTCGGTGGTCGGCAAAGTGATTTCGCCATCGTCTTTCTCGGTGGTTCCTTCCGCGTAGGTGAAGGTGCGGTTGGCGGTGCCTTCGTAACCGGGGTTCAATGTGGCCCAATCGGAGCCGTCGAGGACGTATTTGTAGGAAATGGTGGTGCCGGCTTCCGCGGAGAAGGAGAAGCTATACACGTCATTGCCTAACGAAGTGAGCGGGGTGGCGGTGGTGCTCCAGCTATTGATTTCTTCGCCGGCGACGGAGAGGGTGTGAGAGCCCAGGTTATGGACGGTGAGCTTGAAGGTGACTTCGATCGTGGCGGCTTCTTCGGAAGTGCCTTCTTCAGAGGTGCCTTCCTCAGAGGTGCCTTCCTCAGAGGTGCCTTCCTCAGAGGTGCCTTCTTCGCTCTCCCCTTCGGACGAGATCACGGACTCTTCGCTATCCGATGAGACGATGGAGGTGCCTTGTTCGCTGTCCTTAGAAGGAGTCGGGGTGGGGGTGGGTTTGGAACCGCCGCAAGCGGCCAAAGTGGCCATCGCTAAGAAAGCGGCGCTCCAAGTCAAAAGATGATTCTTCATTCTTTTCTTTCCTTTCGGTTGCTTACTATTTTGTTCTTCTTTGTAAGCGCTTGCAAGATAGGAAAATAGGCGCTTTTCGCTACTCCTGTGCGCTTTACCCTAGGATTAAACGGACCACCAAAGCCACCAACACGGTCAGGAAGCCATTGGTGATGATCGAGACGGTGGCGATCGCCCCGGCTTGATCGGAATAATCGAAGGCTTTGCTCGTCCCGATCGCGTGGGAGGCAGAACCTAAGGCTAGGCCCACGGGGACGTCATCTTGGTTACGGAATAGTTTCAATAGCAATGGGCCGATAAGAGCCCCGACGATGCCGGTGATGACGACGACGGTGACGGTGATCGCCGAATAATGGGAGACGTTAAGCAAGGCGGCGATTTCCTTGGCGATCGCCGTGGTGACGCCGCGGGGGTAAAGGGCGAGGACGAGGTCTTGCTCGAGTCCGAGGATATGGCCGAAGAGGATGACGCTTCCAATAGAGGTGCCGACCCCGACCACGGAGGCGACGAGGATCGCGAGCCAATATTGCTTCAATATGTGTCTATTCGCGAACAAAGGAATCGCCAAGGCGACCGTCACGGGACCTAGGAGGATATCAAAGATATTGACCGCGCCTTCATAACGGCTTACCGCGGCCTGGATATCTTCTTCGGCGACCCCGCCTTTATCGATCGCGACGATCAAAAGGATATACCCGACCAAGAAGACGATCGTCCAAAGAAGCGGATTGAAGATCGGGGTCTTGAATCGCTTCTGCAAGAAGGCGAAAAGGAAATAGATCGCCACCGTCAAGGCGAAATAGAAAAGCGGGGAGGTGAGGAACTCAATCATGGGGCGCCTCCGCTTCTTTCTTCTTTTGATGACGGGCTTGGAGATATAAGGTCAGGCGCACCGCCCAATAGGTCGCGGTGAAGGAGATGACGAAGGTGGCTAGAATCAAGACGATCAATTTCCACCAGATCGAGGAGAGGAGCTGCAGGTTATTGAGGATCAAGATCGCCCCGGGGACGAAGAAGATCCCCATGTTGTCGATGAACCATTTCCCGACGTCTTCGACGTGCTCGCTTTTGACGATGCCGATAAGCAGGAAGACGAAAAGCAGAATCATCCCTAGCAAAGACCCCGGGAACGGCACATGGGCGAGGGAAAGGAGATAGGAAAGCAAATTCCCCGCCAAGGCGAAGACGCAGATGATGAGGAGTTGCTTCAAAATCTTCATCGCCTCTATTATAAAGAAGAAAGAAGGGCAGGTGCGTCAACGAAAAAGACCGAGGCGCGGAACCTTGGTCTTTCTAAAATTATTGGAACAATGCGTCGAGGTCGGCGATGAAGGCGTCTAGGTCATCGAGCGACTTGATCTTCGCCCCAGAGGCCTGCGCGTGTCCGCCGCCTTCCCATTTGACGGCGACCCCCGAGATGTCCTTGGCCTTGGAACGGATGGAGATCCGCCAGCAATAATCCTTGGGATTCGGGTCTTCGGTGATCGAGCACCAGGCGTTGATCCCTTCGATATTGGAGAAGGTGTTGACGTGCTCCTTGCCTAGCTCCGGGGTGATATGGAGCTCTTCTTGCACTTCTTTAGGAAGCGTGTAATAGGCCACCCCATGCGGGGAGATCTTGAAATGGGCGAGCACATAGCCAAGCCCACGGAGGCTATCGATGTTCTTTTCATACATCGCGAGGTAGATCTCGTGGATGTCGATCCCGGTCTCCAATAACGCCTCGGCGATCTCGAAGGTGTGGGGGGAGGTCGAGGAGAAGAGGAAGCGTCCCGAATCCCCGACTAGGCCGATCCAAAGGTGCCTGGCGGCTTCCTTAGAAAGGATCATGCCTTTCTGGTTGAGGATGAAGTCGGCGACAATCTCCGCCGCCGCGGCGCTTTCGAGGTCAACGACCTCGGCCTTAGCGACTTGCTTCTTATAGGGGTGGTGGTCGAATTTGGCGACGAATTTGGCTTTCTTATAACGCGGGTCGGCGATGCGTTCATGATCCCCGACGTCGACGACGATCGAAAGGAAATTCCGATCGGCGAAGAATTCGTCCCCGAGCTTCTCCGTCTCCGGGAATAGGCGCGGGGTGAAGGAGACGTGGTTGTCCCCGAGGAAATGGACGTCCTTGTTGGGGAAGTTGTCCTTGATCCATTGATATAGCCCCATCTGGGTGCCCATCGCGTCGAAGTCCGGCTTGATGTGGCGGAAGATGGCGATGCGGTCATACCGCTTGATCGCGGCTAGGATGCGGCGATACGCGGCCTTATGGGCCCCGCCATAGGCTTTGATCTTCGGGGTGGGTTTAGCAATGACCATTTTCGATCCTCTGATAGCCATAGCGGGCGATCATCACTTCCTCGTCGGTCGGGATGACGGCGACCTTGATCTTGCTCTCGGGGAGGGAAAGCAAAGCTTCGGTGCCATGGATGGTCTTGTTGAGCTTGTAGTCGATCTTCAGTCCGAGGGCCTCCTCGACATCCTTAAGGATCTCCTCGCGGAAGTAGTCGCTGTTCTCGCCGATGCCGGCGGAGAAGATGATGAGGTCGGCCCCGCCTAAGCGGATAAAGTAAGAGCCGATGAAGTCGGCGATGCGGCGGGAGAAGAGCTTGCCGGCGATGATGGCGCGCTTATCGCCTTTGAGGGCGGCGTCTTCGACGTCGCGGGTGTCGTTGGAAATGCCCGAGACCCCGAGGAAGCCGGATTTCTTATTGAAGAGGTCATAGAGCTCATGGACGTCTTTCCCGGTGCAGGTGGCGAGGTAATCCATGACGGAGGGGTCCATATCGCCGGTGCGGGTGCCCATCATCACGCCGCCTAACGGGGTGAGGCCCATCGAGGTGGCGACGCATTTGCCGTCTTTGATGGCGCATAGCGAAGAGCCCGAGCCGATATGGCAGGAGATGATGCGGGTATGTTCCTTATCCTTTAGGAAATCCTCTTTGCCCTTGATGGCGAGGTATTGGTGGGAAGTCCCGTGGGCGCCGTATCTACGGCAATCGTATTTCTCAGAGAGTTCGTAGGGAATCGGGTAGAGGTAATCTTCCTCTTCCATCGTCTGGTGAAAGGCGGTGTCGAAGACCGCGATCGCCGGGACGTTGGGGAGCGCTTGCTTGAAGGCGCGGAAGCCGACCAAGTGGGCGGTCGCGTGGAGCGGATCAAGCGGGGTCAGCATTTCGATCTTAGAAGCGGTATCTTCGTCGAATTCCGCCGGGCCGGAGAAATATTTGCCGCCTTGGACGACGCGGTGCCCGACGCATTTGATTTCATCAAGCGACTTGACGATGCCGTATTTGGTGAGGGCCTCGAGGACGAGCTCGACGCCTTTGGAATGGTCCATGATGGGCAGGGTCTCCTTGATGGATTGGCCGTTGAATTTGATGCCGAAGATGCCGTCTTCGTGTCCGATACGCTCAACGTTGCCGGAGCAAAGGACTTTCTCCTCGGGCATTTCGTAAAGCTTGTATTTCAGCGAGCTGGAGCCCGCGTTGACTGCCATGACTTTGATCATAAGGTGATTCTCCTTGTTTTTGCTTAGCAAGTTTAAACCGATTTGACCTTTAGGTCGATAGATAAATCAGGAAGGTTTTCGCCAATTTATCGTTTTGCTGGGTATAGGAAAGGTGAGGAGGAAGTTTCGTGCAAGAACCCATCGCGATCATCTTTGATAAGGACTACAAAAACTGGCTGACCCAAATCAAAACCGATTACCGTCGATCGCAGATCAAGGCGGCCGTCAAGGTCAACGAAGAACTACTCCGATTCTACTGGAGGCTGGGCCGGGGAATCCATTTGATGCATGAGAAAGCAAAATATGGATCGGGCTTTTTGAGCGCCCTGTCTAAAGATCTAAAGGGACTCTTGCCAGAATCTCAGGGATTCTCCGTCACCAATCTGCATTATATGGAGAAATTCTATGAGTTCTTCCCAGAACGAATTCTTCCACAACTTGGGGAAAAATTGGAACCGATTCATTTTGGTGGGGCCTTTGAAAGAAAACCGAGTTCCCGCAAAAAAGATGACCAATTGCCCCTAAAAGGGGCAGAAGTATTTATGGTCCCTTGGAGCCATATAAAAGCGATCATCGACAAATGTGGAACGAATCAAGAAAAAGCCCTGTTTTATATCAAAAACGCTATCAAGAATAACTGGTCAAGGGCGGTCCTTCTGACCTTTTTGGGCACGGATTTGTATGAACGCAGTAACGGAGGCATCAACAACTTCGACCTTTCCTTGCCCAAGGAAGATGGGGATTTGGCGAAACAAATGATCAAGGATCCCTTCCGTTTCGACTTCTTGATGCTGCGAGAGGAATACGATGAGAAGGAACTGAAGGATGCCTTGATCGGAAACATCGAACGATTCCTGCTCGAACTAGGACAAGGCTTTGCCTATCTTGGTAAGGAATACCGTTTAATGCTGGGCGAGGAGGAAGAATTCTGCGACATGCTTTTCTATAACACGAATGCCCACGCTTATGTGGTTATTGAAGTGAAAACGGAGAAATTCAAACCCGCCGATATTGGGCAGCTAGGGACGTATGTCGTCGCAGTGGACCACACCCTCAAAAGTTCGGAGGATAACAAGACCATTGGATTGCTCATCTGCAAAGACAAATCGGAGGTGACCGCACGATATGCTTTGGAATCCTCAGCCCAACCGATGGGCATTTCGTCATTCGAATTATCGAAACTAATCCCAAAGGATTTCCAAGGGAGTTTGCCTACGATCGAGGAAATCGAAAACCGAATCGCCGGTGGAGCCGCGAACAACCCGACCGTCAGCAAAAGACCCTTTGAAGTCATCAAATCCAGGCGGGAGGCCATGGGGATGACTCAGCGGCAGCTCGCAGAACTTTGTGGAATGCCCCAATCAACCATCGCCCGTTTCGAATTAGGGGAAAGCTATCTTAATCTTAGGACGTTCGAAAAGATATGTTCCGCGCTCGGGTTAAGGGTGAGAATCGAGGGATAGGCTATCAATCCGTTTTGAAAGGCGTAAAATGGCCCTAGTTTCCAAGGAATGGCTTTATGAAAACCGTCACCATTGAAGAATTGAGAAATGACCTTGAGGCCCTGCTAGAAGAAGCGCATGAAGGGGAAACCATCATCATCAAAAAGGACAACCAGGAAATCTGCTATATCCTGCCTAGCAAAGAAGCCCGCTTAGCCATTTTTGATTCGCTCACCGGAATCGCTTCAGACGTTGATCCCGAAAAGGCAAGAGACGAAAGAATTGAGGCTTTGCGCGAATTCCAAACCGCTTTATCCACGGATATGGAACATATGGGTTTCAAAACCGAACAGGAAGCCATGGACTTCGCCATAAAAGCGAGGAAGGGAAAGTAGCTTTTTCAACTGCCATTGGATAACAAAAAAACGCCGAGCTCATTGGGCCCGGCGTTTTCATAAGTCTTTGTTTAGTCCAGGTTGGTTCCGTGGTCTTTGTTGTAGAGTTCGCGCATTTTTCCGATCTTTTGGGCGAAGGTGATGTCGTCTCTGGGTTCTTCGTTGTCCTTCGTAACGGTGCCAGAACGGGCCTTTTCATCGCTGGCGAGATAGAAATCCACCATCAACTGCGGGTAGGCATTATAACCATTGGCATAAGAAGCGCTGCAGGTGTTAAAGAAAGAGAGAAACCAAGCGAGTTGGGAAGAGCTCATCCCGGCGGTTCCTTTGCTGACATTTCGGTTGTAGTTCGGAGATTCGTTTGTGCCGCTGTTCAGATAATAAACATCCCCGGCGTTGGCCAGTTTAGTGATCGGGTCGGAAAGAGTGAGGTTCACCGATTGGTTCTTCCAATCTGCGGCGGGCTTAAAAATGATAGTGGTAAAGCGAATGGCGATGTCCACATACCCAAGACCATGAGAATAATCGGTCATTATCCAGTTGATAGGGAATTCATCATGGTCGTTTTCATCAACAAAAGCGTAAACATGAGCAGAATCAGATTGTTCTAAAGTTGGGACCCACCAATTGTCATTGTTGACGACCCAAATGCGGCGAGTGGTTTGCACAGTTTCCGCCTTAGTGGGAGTGAGATTGGCCGCGGAATTGGCGACGGCAACGCCGGCAAGAGCACCGACGGAAGCGACGGACAAGCCAGCCATCGCGCCTAAGATTTTCACTTTCATAGCTAGAAATTTCCTAAGAGTATTTAGGCCATTTTCGGTTCGAATAATGGTCTCTTATAGCGCCTACCATACTACGCGTAGAGAAAAACAATTGAAGAAAGCGCTTACAAGAGTATAATTTCATCCATAACGCGAATTATTGAATGCGTTAGTTAGAAGGTCTAAAGCCATCGGATAGGAGGGCTTCCCCATGAAAAAGAAAAACCTGATCGTCATCGCGCTTGCCTCGACGGCGCTTGCCATCGGAGGAGGCGTGGCTTTGGCGTCTTCGATGTCTACAAAAGCGGTTGAAGTTAAGGCCGATGTTTTTAAGACGTTCGGTTTTGTTAATTCCTCGAATTGGGCGTCGGTAAATGTTCATAAATGGCGCCAAGGTGGTTCTGGAACTACATGGCCTGGAGAAGCCGCCTCCTTAATCGATGGGCGAACCTATGACGGCAAAACGATGTATCAAAGCAGCGTTAACGTTTCCACGTATGATTGGGTTATTTTCAATGACGGCACCCATCAAACCGATGATCTTGATATTCGGAATATTAATGATGGAAGTTTTTATCATTCTGGTTCCAAAAAATGGTTCAATTCTCATTCGTGGGCCCTTTGCGGTGAATTCGATGGAGCTTCGTGGGCAGACAACGTTAAAACTGGCAATACGACGGCCCTTTCTTTTACTGACTGGACTTTCACGGTGACGCTTAAAGAAGGAGACTCTTTTAAGTTCCACGCCGACAATGCTTGGTCGTTCCAATTAGGGGGGGCCATTATTGCTGGAAGGCATGGTGATTACTTCAGCACTGCCGATGACGGCAACGGCGGCACCAATGCCGTTGTTAGAGCCGGAAAAGGTGGCACTTACACTTTTACTATCAATTGGAACGTCGAGAACTACGACGACAAAACATATGGTGTCTCCGTCGACTCCTATATTCCGGATTCCACTGCATGGAAGATGGTTGGAAACGGTAGCCTTTGGGATGGCAGTTTCGTTTATGCAAACGGCTTGGCGATGACGCCAGAGGATGCCGCCCAAGTTAAGATTGTTAACGTCTCCTTGGCGGCTGGCGACACATTTAGATTCTACGATCAGTCTAAGACGCTTGGTTGGACCGATGTTAAAGCTGGATCGCCCATTAATGGAAATTTTGAAAACGACAGTGGAAACATCAAAGTCAAAACCGGAAAGGCCGGCACTTACACTTTCTATGTCGATACAACCCAAACCGCCGGATCCGCCAATTCCATCTGGATTACCCAAGACGCTTATGTAAAGCTTGACGGATGGGCTACTGCATTTATCAAAAATGATATTGATTTCTGCGATGCCGACGACACAGATTGGGCTACCTTTGCCTCCCGGTTTAATAGCGGCGAATTGAGCGAGGAAGCCCGGGACATTTTCAGAGACGTGACCGCGAATGCCAGCGGGAACAACATCGAAAAGGCTGCTGCCCGTTATGACAACGCCGTTGCCAACCACGGAAAGACCCCGTTTGCTGGCAGTGGGGGAAAGCGTGCCTCGGCCGCTCACATCATCACCCCGATGAAGGACATGGAAGGAGGTGTCGCCACGGCTATTACCGTCACCGCCGCCATTGGCGCCGCCGCGGCCGTCGGATTCTTCTTCATCCGCAAAAGGAAAGCCATCTAATCTGGCTTAGATAAGAGTGGGGCGATTGGGCAACCAGTCGCCCTTTCCTTATATATAAATATATAGATAAGAGGCCACTCTTAGGAAACACCCAGGAAAGTAAGAAAAAGGGGTATGGTAAGCGCTTACAAAAAGGGTATAATTATGCCAAATAGGGTTTTCCCTACATATATGAGTTATCCCCGGATCTAGCCGGGAAGGAAAGGAAACAAAGACTCATGATGAAAAAGAACATCCTGGCCGTCGCGTTGCTCTCCAGCGCTTTGGTCATCGGAAGCGGCGTCGCTTTGGCGCATGGTATGCGTGGTGCAACCGAAGTCGAAGCTGCCCCTGTTGTCGACGGAACCAAATTGAACTATGTTCAGGTTATGTTCCAACTCTCCGACACCAACAATACCGACTGTGCGGATAATTGGGAGGGTGCGTATTATTACCTTGAATTGACTGGCGGCGCAAAAGACACGACCGCTCCTGGTATTGAACTCTTCCACCAACCCGGCGAGAGCAAAATGAGCGCTATCATTGATGCCTCAGAATACGTTGGTTGGACCTCCGTCAAAGTTCATCGTGGAAGCGCGGGCGGTGAAATCTACCAGTCCACTGCCGCGAAAACGGTTTCCGCCAACACAAAGAACTTCTTCAAGTTCACCTATGGTCGAGGCACCGATTGGGAAGCTATTTGGTGGCGTGACGAGACCCCGAATGAAGAAAGGTTTGCCCGCATTGAAGAATACGCCGTTATCGGCGGCGAAGTCGAAGCAGAAGCGCTCGCGACCGAATCCTGCTGGAACAGCGATACCTTCAATCCGACGACCCCGAGCCGTGCCGGATATGTTTTCGATGGTTGGTTCACGGACACCGCCTGCACCCTTCCATATGCTCCAGCCAACATTGTCGGTGATAGCAAGATCTATGCCAAATTCACCCCGAAGCCTTGGGATATGCGCGGCGAAGGAACTGCCTTCTCAGATAAAGATGGAGACGGCAACACCAGCTTCGATGGCGATGACGCTCTTGTCATGACCACCGTCAATGCCTCTGAAGTAAAGATTGAGAACGTCAGCCTCAAAGCTGGGGACATCTTCAAGTTCACGGACACCTCCAAGTGGTTCGGCTATACGGACATCAAAACCGCTTCCCCAGATGCCGACAAATTCGAAGATGACGGTACCGGCAACATTAAAGTGAAGACGACTGGCTCTTACACATTCTTCGTTAACGTTACCGCCAACGTGGGCGAACAAAACGCCATTTGGGTCACCTCCACCAACGCTATGGCCCTTGATTCCTGGGCCCAAGGCTTTGTTGAAGCCGAAGACCTTTGCAATGGCATTGGCGATGAATGGTCCACTTTTGCGACATCCTATGCCGCTTTGAGCGCCGACGTGAAAGCCTACTTTGCTGCCACGAAGATTGAGGCCAGCAACGAAGAGCATGCCTCTTGGGTTGCCAAAGCCGCCTATCGCTATGAGAAGGGCGTTGTCCTGAAGGATCGGGCCAAGTTTGCTGAGGACGAGCGCCCGTACGATGGTTACAAAGATAAATACTCGACCGCGTTGAGTCTCTTCAAAGTCGAGAAGAAGAACAACATCCCGGCGATCATCATTGCCACCGTCTCCCTCGGCGCTATCGCCGCGGCGGCCGGGTTCGTCTTCCTCCGCAAGAAAAGGAATAACGCCTAATCCTCGATAAGGCAAAACCAAGGCGCTGGACACCCAGCGCCTTTTTCATTGTTTCGGAAAATTGAAATGGTTTTCCGTTTCTTCTATACTTTGAACAATACTAAAGAAAAAACATAAAAAAATTGCCTAACTTTAATTGACATGAAAGCGCTTACGCTTACAATAAAAGGGCATGTTGCAGAGGAGAAATACTACGAATGCGAATCTTTAATATCAAAGATGTTGTTTTGAACTTGCCCCAAGAAAAGCTCGGCCTCACCGTCGCGGCGATCAAGCGCCACGAGGCTGCGGTCGAGAAAGCTGGGGCGCTTCCCAATGTGGAGAAGATGCGGAACATTGCTCGGCGGAGCGGCGCTGTCAATTCGTGCGCACTGGGCAATGTTTTTCTTTCCGAAGACGAGGAGATCGAACTCTTCGAAAAAGGCGCTGAGCCCCATAACTTCGCCCAGCGCATCGTCAAGGGCTATTGCGACGCCCTCGACCTGATCGACCAGGTCTATGACCAAACCGAGCTATCGATCAGCTTCATCTCCACCCTCCATTATCTGATGTACAAGCCCGAGAACCCCGCGGTCGGCGGCAAGTTCAAGGACACCCAAAACTACATCCAGGAACGCTTGCCGGATGGCTCCTACCAGCCCGTCTTCACCCCGGCCCCGCCAGAAGAGGCCTATGCGCTTCTAGATAGCCTCGTCTATCAGTTCAACGAATGCGCCAAAGACCCCGAGGTCGATAAGCTCCTGCTCATCGCCGTCTTCATGTGCGATTTCCTCTGCATCCATCCCTAT
>Ga0247611_10005370_pt1 | contig 17028 bp, 19 predicted proteins | sample 177DNAGHGhighgp2_FD_192422 | JGI IMG/M metagenome (GOLD analysis project Ga0247611, IMG submission 192422) | Sheep rumen microbial communities from Palmerston North, Manawatu-Wanganui, New Zealand - 1770 DNA GHGhigh gp2 | ecosystem: Host-associated > Mammals > Digestive system > Stomach > Rumen... | reverse complement strand
GCTTGCGCCGATGGATGACAACAATTTAGCCTCCATCTATTCTTCGTCCGAGACGTATGGTGTAGGAGAGCTGTGTGTCCACGACGGTCAGCTATACAGCTGTTCCACTGCGATAACCGCACCCGAATCATGGGATTCTAGCAAATGGACGTTCACTAGCGTATCAGACATCGTGGCGGACATAAACAATACGGCCGCACTTAAATCTGAACTGAACTACAGCATATCCGCAGTATCGAACGGAATCCTATCAGACAGAACGGTAAACACGGCTACGGTGAACGCGACGAGCTATGAACCTACATTTCCGACAGAGACAATCGGAAAGTCCTGCGACTTCTACCTAGCAGCCACGTCAGACACGGAAGGAACCGTTTCCATATCCGGCAAGACCCTACTGAACTCAAAGGGTGAGAGCGCGGACATGACCTATGAAGCAGGAAAGACGACGACATTCCGCTTTACGCAGACAAGCTCTGATACATACCTCGTTCAGGGAGGCAACAACGGAGGTGGTTCGATAGACCCTTCCGTACTGGATTCGAAGCTTAACTCGACATCTGTCGCGCCTGCGTTCAGCACATCAGACCCGAACATGAACTATGCCGTAGGGGAGTACGTTACGCACCAGGGAGACCTTTATGTATGCTCGAAACCGACATCTGGAGGAACCTGGGACTCCTCCGCATGGGCGGAGAAGGACATGACAACCCCTGACGCAACGCTTGACATAGCGGCGAACGGAGAGCTGAGGGTCGTCGCTGCGGACGGAACGGAGATGTGGAGAGAGGGCTACAACCTCGGAACGACATCGACGACTACCCTCACCAGCGGAAGCGTCAACATGTACGACTTCGCGGTGAACGCCGCAGGAGCCGTCACGCTGACACTTCCGTTCATTCCGAAAGGAAAGGTAACGGACCTGATACTCGACGTAACGAATCCACCTCTTTCGAGCACTGCGTCGGACTATCCGTCCTCGTTCAGCCCGACAGCTTCATCTTATTCCGTAGGGGACAGGGTTCTGTACGACGGAAAGGTCTGGACATGCGTATCGGCGTTGACAAGCACAGGAAGCGGAGGAGACTGGGACGGTTCCTGGACAGGTTCCGACAACTGGGCGACTGCGCAGTTCTCGATGGACCTTACGAACAACCGGTTCGTCGTCTCCAAGGGTGAAGACCTGCAGGACATGCTTGTAATGGAGCCAGACACGATGGCAAGGTACTACTTCACCCTTACGGCGTTCGGAATCGATTCGCTTCCGACATGGCAGATTGCGAAGGATGTCGTTGAGTCCGTAACATCAGGAGGGGCTTCATGATAAGAGGTCTTCCATACGACGCTGAGGTGGAGTACCTTGAGTCCACGGGGACGCAGTGGATTGACACGGGCGTTGAATCTACAAATGTCGATACAATTTTTGAAGCGACATTTGCCATGCGAAATATTCCAAGCGGAAATTCGTTTTTCGGAGCTGATTCTATTTTGACAGGCGCTCAGTCAGGCAAGATTGCTTTGACGCAAGTCGCAATGAACGCCAATACTTTCTACACCACAAAACTGGTTTATACGGTTGGTTCAAACAGGCTTGTTTACGTGGATGGCGAGCTTGCGGCGACCGCTTCAAACTATCATGTCGTCTATCCTATAAAGCTCTTTGCGCTTGGAGCTGGAGGTTCCGATGCGTCAATCGGAAGTTTTCTTATTAGCCATGTGGAAATATGGTTAGACGGCGTCCTCGTCCGCGACATGATTCCAGTTCGCAAAGGCGGCGTCGGCTACATGTACGATAGGGTGAGCAAGCAATTGTTCGGCAACCAAGGAACAGATGATTTCGTTATAGGTCCTGACGTATCGAGACCTGTCATGGGTCTTCACTTCTACAAGCCGACTGCGGCGGACTATGTGCAGTACGGGCTTGTGGCGATGTTGGACGGCATAGAGAATGCAGGATGGGGCGTACATGACGCGAACGCGACCGTGTGGAAAAACCTTGTCACGGGAGCCACGGCTTTGTTGCCTTCTGGCTTTGCCGTTGGAACGGACTGCATTTCCGTGTCTGACGCAACCAAGAATCTTGTTGTCAGTGATTACAGCGGCTCGGACTTCACCATCGAATACGTGTTTGCCCTTGCCGATTCCAACACGGGGCGCGAGTGCCTGTTCGAGTCATTGGCGGGAAATTCCGCTTTTCGATACAAGGCAACCTCCTCGGTGCAGGATTTTTGGTCGGCTAATGGTTATACCAAAAACCTGCTGACACGCACGGGGAATGTAGGCGTTCGACACCACATTGCGTCATCGTTGTCGGGAATATATGCAAGCGGAAGCATCGGAAGGGACTATGTGGACGGCGTGTACATTACTGGCGGTTCGCTGTCCAGAGTACCTGCAAGCCTTGGCGGATTCCGCATAGGTCGAACCGGCTACACGACCTACCAAGATGTCTGCTGTATCCGCATCTACTCACGCGCCATTGCCGCCGCCGAGATAGTCGCGAACTACGAGATAGACAAGGTCAGGTTCGGAATTGGAGGAGCTTCATGACGTTTCCAGCACTTAATATTCCAACCCTAAATCCCCAGCAAACCGCAAAGATAGACTTTATCAAAGGAACTTTTTCGACATGAAAACCATAAACAAGAACTTCGCAAAGCCTGAACTCCTTCCAAACGGTACCCTCGACTACGCACCTGCAATCTTGGATGTTGTCATACACCATCACGAGGAATATGACGAACCTGTCTTCGACCCAGAAACAGGCGAGCCTGTAATCGACCCTGAGACAGGCGAACAGAAGACCGAGCACCATACGAGAGACTGGGACACCACAGAGACGAAAGCGTGGCCTGTCAAGGAAGACTACCTTATCATGGACTACATTCCGGTAATAGACAGGTATCCATCAGAACCCGCCACAGAAGGGTTTCATTACGAAGGAAGAGGATGGGAGAAATCGGACAACCGTTGGTGCCGTGTGTACGAAGAGGTCGAAAACCCTCCTCCACCTCCAAAGACGTACTCATGCCTGTATCTTGAGGCGGCGTTGCTCAAGAGGGGGCTTCTGGATGCGTTCGACGCGCTGCTGGACTCGCAGACGATAGAGGACCCTCCGGACAGCGGAAACGTCATGCCTCTCAGAAGGGCATACGAGAGGGCGAATGACCTGAGTTCGGCACATCCTCTGTTCGGGAAGTACTTCAGCGCGGTCAAGGCCGCTCTCGGAGCGGACGACGAGACCGCCGAGGAGATACTTCGCGAAGCGGAGACAGGAGGACTGTGACATGCTGATTGCGGCAAGAAACTCGATACTGCAATACAGCAAGCGTCTGCCGTATGATGCAGAAGTCGAATATATTGAATCCACTGGGACGCAGTGGATTGACACGGGTTTTGCTTTCCAAGATGATTTTGCTTGGGAGATTTGTTTTTCGGGCATAAAATCAGAAGAGACAATCTTTGGCGGACGTACAGCCTCAATCAGAACGAGCATTCTATATCAGCCATATTTTGGGATATCAAACAATACTGCAATACCGATAGCTGGGTACAATGCTCAATCAACACCATTCCAATTGTCAGATTTGCGTAATGGAACACATACAGTAAAGATGTCTGTAAAGACAAACACCGCAACAGTGCTTGTAGATGGCAATGTCGTTTATGACAATGTTTCGTTTAGTGGTGAGTACATATCTGGAGTGACACAAGCATTGTTTGCAGACAACTTCGGAAATGGTGACATACGTGAATACTCCACAGCTAAAGTGTATGCACTGAAAATGTGGCAGAACGGCGTCCTTGTCCGCTACTTCATCCCAGTCCGTAAAGGCGGCGTCGGCTATATGTACGATAGGGTGAGCAAGCAGTTGTTCGGCAACCAAGGTTCAGGGAACTTCATTGTCGGGCCTGATGTTGTCGAGATTGAATATATAGAAGCTAATAATGTAGGTCTTGATTCAAATCAGCAGGTAAGAGGCGTTATAGATACAGGTATTATTCCGAATCTTGACACAGACGTCTGGGAGTGCGACGCTCAATTCGTGCAGTTCGGAAATACTGCTGGCTGTTGGGGCTGTGCTGGTAACAGGTTTGCGTTTGGAAGAGGAAGCGAAAGCTGGAATGATTGGTATTTCGGCCTTGGAAATACCAACAACCGGACTGGAGCTAAATATGACAATCTCAGACATATATTCCGCTTGGATGGTCCGAACAGAACGCTTACAGTCGATTCAACTATATATAACGGTTCTGGAACAATAGAGTCTGGATATAATCTTACTGTCGCTATATTCAACCGAAACAGCCAAAATGGAATTACATATCGCGCGGACAACGCTCGTTCAAGATGCTATTCGGCGAAGTATTACAGAAACGGTGTTCTCATTCAACATCTTGTCCCCGTCCGCGTCGGCATGGAAGGTGCGATGAAAGATAAAGTCACAGGCAAGATTTACCGCAACCAAGGCACAGGCGCGTTCAAGATTGGAGCGGACAGGAAAGAAACGCCGTTGATGTGCAATTCGTATGTCAAGGATGGATTGGTTGCTATGTGGGATGGAACGGAGAACGCAGGATGGGGAACGCATGACTCGAACGCGACAACGTGGAAGGACTTGATAGGGACTAATGATTTGGTATGCGGAGACCCGTTCGATTCAAATTCTCTTGTGGCCAATAAACACAGTACTTACAGAAGTAATACATCACTTACCACCGATGGCATTCTTCAGGCTGAGATATGTTTGAATTGGCCGTCTCCAATAACAGGCGCATTGGTTGCGTCTTTTAGAGGGAACACGAGAATCTTTGCGTATGCGATTCCAAGTAGATGCGGAATATGTGTAGCAAGTGGAGAGACTGGATATGGCACATGGCCATCAGGTCAGCATACTTTTTCAGTATCATATAGTGGTAGCCAATCTACGGGGCTTGCAATCGACTCAATTCCAAGGGCGAGAAGTTCAGGTACGGACGGATGGCAAACCACCGGGGGCATTCAGCTTGTTCGAAACAGCTATAGCTCTGAATCACAATCGTTGGACGGGAATATATATTCCGTCCGTCTCTACTCCCGCGCCTTGACAGCAGAAGAGATTGCGTGGAACTGCGAAATCGACAAGCGGAGGTTCAACCTGACATGACGGACGGCAACATAACAGACAGTTCTTCTGTAGAGACTATAGAACCATAAGCAAAACTATTTTTATTCAATAATGTGAATAATGATGGAAAGATAGCAACAAAACAATAATGTAAAATCCACCGAGAGGAGACGACTGGTTCATCCGATTATGTTCGGTTGAACCTTTTTCTTTTTTGTGTTATAATGTTGGCATGTTTAACAAAAGGGGTGTTTTGACATGCTGATGGTTTCTCTATGTGGTGCGCCTGGTGCAGGCAAGAGCACTGGAGCAGCTTATATATTTTCCAAGCTGAAGATGCTTGGAGTCAACGCAGAACTTGTTACGGAATATGCGAAGGATAAAGTGTGGGAGAAGAACGACAAGGCACTTGAAAACCAGGCATACATGTTTGGGAAGCAGTATTTCAGAATTTCCAAGTGTGCAGAGGGTGTCGACGTAATAGTTACCGATTCTCCGTTGTTCCTTTCAATAATCTATAATAGAGATTCGCGACTTGGAAAGGATTTCGACAATACCGTTGCTAACGTCTACAAGAGTTTTAACACATTGAACTATTTTGTCAATAGGGTGAAGAAATACAATCCGAATGGAAGATTGCAGACCGAGGAAGAATCCGACAGGCTGGTGGATGTCATCAAAGATACGATGTCCAAATATCAGATTTCCTATAAGGACATCAACGGAGACATTGAAGGATATGATTTTATTGTGGACGAGGTGATGGAAAAGTTGAGAGAAAATAAAAAGGAGAATAATTGAAATGTTCGGATTAAAGACCAAAAAAGACGATGAAAGGAAATTAAATGTCATTATTGTCGGCCCGAGCGGCATGCTTGGACATGAGCTTTATGATTTTCTTACAGAAGACGCTCATAGCAAGTATGGAAGCAGAATAGGAAAGATTAAACCTGTATGGCATTCGGAGATTGACGCTACGGATTTCCATGACTTTGTATGGTATTTCTCGGATTTGGTGCATTCAAACACCAAATGGGATTATGTTGTGAATTGTGCGGCGTTTACGGAAACATTGTCATGCGAGGAATGGAATAACAGGGAAAAATCTTACAAGGTCAATGCTCTTATACCTAAAAATCTTGCCAGGATATGTCATACACACGGAATAAAGCTGATACACGTCTCGACAAATGAGGTGTTTTCGAATTCCCTCTCCAACAAATGCAGCAATGATACTCCGAATCCAACATCAGTATATGGGATGCACAAGTATCTAGGGGAGCTTTTCATAAAGGAAAACATGGATGAAGGAGAATATGCCATTCTCAGGACCTCATGGCTCTACGGAATGCACAATTCCAAGTCGTTCATCCACAAATGCGTGAAGACATTTGTGAACCATGAGCGAAACGGTTCGGAACTGTTCGGAATCGACGAAGAGATTTCGATTCCTACGGACGTATCCTATTTGTCTGAACTCATATTGAATGCGATGAAGAGAGGAAGAAACGGAATATTCAATGCCATCAATTCCGGAGAGCCTATGAGTAGGTTGGACTATATGAAGCTGATTCTCCTGAATTTACAGGAGCTTGGAGAATTCAAGGACATAAATCTGAATGATATAAGAAATCTCACATATGATGAGTGTCCTGCATTAAGGAAAATTGGCCGTGTAGTACTTGAATCTGACGATACAGAGCCTTTGAGGATTTTCTCATCTGTGGAATGCAGGTACCAATTGAGGAAGTTCCTAAGGAAGAATGGACTTGAAATAGTAAAATGGGCGAGAGGAGAGCATGCATAGCAGAAAAGGGATAATACTTGCAGGAGGTCTTGGAACAAGACTTGCGCCATGCACAGACTATGTATGCAAGCAGCTTCTGCCTGTGTACAACAAGCCGATGATTTTCTATCCTCTGTACACGATGCTGAACATGGGGATAAAGGATATACTGATAATCTCAACTCCGGAAACAACTCCTATATTAGAGCGTTCTCTTGGAAACTGCAATGAGTTTGGCGCAAACGTGAGCTATGCAGTTCAGGAAAAGCCAAACGGAATAGCCGAGGCATTCATCATAGGAGAGAACTTCATCGGAGATGACGACGTATGTCTTTTGCTTGGAGACAACATATTCTTTGGAGACGGCTGCGACAAGCTGTTTGAAAAGCTATGTGCAGGATGCAAGAACACAATTGTCGGATATCATGTTTCCGACCCAGAGAGATACGGAGTCGTTGAATATGATGGAAACAAGGTCATTTCAATAGAAGAGAAGCCGAAGAATCCAAAGTCGAACATCGCCGTGACAGGAATCTACTTTTATGGAAACGATGTTATCGAGATAGCAAAGGGGTTGAAGCCGTCGAATCGAGGGGAGCTTGAGATAACGGACATCAACTTGGAATATCTTAGAAGGAGAAATCTTGAAGTCGAGATACTTGGAACAGGAAACGCCTATCTTGATACTGGTACATTTGAAAGTCTTAATGATGCATCAAATTTCATAAGAACGATGGAAGAGAGAACTGGATTGAAGATTTCCGATTTAAACAAATTTAGGAAGTAAATGATTTAAAATGGTTACAGGTGATTTTACAATCGACTTGGATTTCGACTGCAAGCAATCCAAGAACAAAGAAGATTCTGTGCATGTGTTCTTTGCGAAGTCGTTTGACGACGACCGAGGCACTTTTCGAGTAGACTGGACCGATGGTTCGGATGGATTATTCGATGGCAATGACAGATTTGTCGGAATGTCGTGGGTGAAGCAGTGGAATACGTCATATTCAAAGAAAAACGTTTTCAGGGGAATGCATGCGCAAAGCGGAAAGTATTGTCAAGGCAAGCTTGTGACATGCAAGAACGGGAGCTTATTCGATGTTATTGTGGATGCCCGCCCTGATTCGAAGACGTTTATGACTGCAAAGTCATATCTTCTTGATTCAAAACGCGGAATGAGATTGTGGGTTCCTAGAGGTTTCCTTCATGGTTTTCTTTCATTGACTGACAATGTTGTTTTTGAGTATTTTTGCGACAATCTATATGAAAAGAAATCGGAAGTAGGAGTCAGCATACTGTCGATTCTTGAAAATCCAAAGATTAAAATACTTGATTTTTATCAGTCTGGTTCCTTTCGCAGTGAATTCGCAACGAGGTTCAACTGTGGTGAGGTTCTGATTTCAGAAAAGGATAAAATTTTGCCTGATTTCGAGTCGTTTCGTGAAAATATGGCAGAGGATTGGTACAAATAGTCATGGAAAAGATAGTAGATATTCTTAAGGATGTAAACAACAACCAATTTTTGGTTCTGCTGTTTTCTGGTGGTATAGTATGGACGATAATAGCTAATATACGTTCAATAATAAGCAATATATGGGGTGCGATACTTGCCTGCATATCGTTTACAGTCAATTCCGTGAACGCTGCGGACTACGACCAGCAGATTCTGACATACAAGATTATAAAAGTCCTCAGCAACTCTAAGGTATTGTGGGAGAGACATACGGAGTTGCAGCCAACATCGTCGGACTACAACGAGTCTCACCTCATGAACGCGGCTTATGGAAGAAGCTATAGATGGCTTTGGGGGCATTTCGTAATACTTGACCGTAATTATTCGATGCAGAGCACCAAACTTGTTGTTACGGTTACGGCAAGGGTATTCTTCGCAAGAAGGGGGAAATTCATAAAGAGGCTTATAACTGAAATAGAAAACTGTTCCCTTACGAAAGACCGTGACACGATTATGGTTAACATGGGTGACGGAATAATAACGGAAAAGCCGAAGAGGAGCATAAGTTCCGTATATACCGACGATAACGCAGGGCAGAGGCTGCTTTCAGACGTAAAGGCGTTTCTCGACAGCAGGGATGTGTACATAAAGAACAATTCTCCGTACAAGTTTGTAGGACTTCTGTGCGGAACTCCAGGTTCCGGAAAGACATCCACGATACATGCGATAGCGTCGGAGCTTGGAATGGGAATAAGGTTTGTGAACACCGACAAGGAGGACTTTGAGTCAATTGCCAGAATCATGTGCAGGAACGACGAGACGGAGATGTGCGGAAAGAGGAACATCATTGTCATAGAGGACATAGACTGCATGTCGATGAACGTTGACGAAAGCCGCAAGCTTCGTGGAAAATCAGATGACGGTGAAGAACCCCATTACATGAAGATAGAGGATGGAGACTGTGACGAAATTGTCAAGGCGAAAGGCGAGAACAATCGTCAGCTTAGCTTGCAGGATTTCAAGGTCACGCAGCTCTCGCTTTCGTCTATCCTCAATCTTCTCGACGGAATAATAACTCCAAACGGAATCATAGTGTTTCTCACGACTAACAATCCTGAAAAGCTCGATTCGGCATTGATGAGGGATGGTAGGATTGACGCAAGGTATGATTTCGGAAACTTCAGCGGAGCGACCGCGAACAGAATGCTTAACGACCATCTTGGTTTCACCATAAAGGATATAAGGAACGACATAACGCCGGCTTCATTGCAGAGGGATGTTCTCAAGGTTTCCATAGGAAGAATGAATAAGGATGATATAGTCGAAAAGTATTCAATGGCGAAGAAATACGAGACCGATGCTTGATTTTTCAAAGGAAATGTGATAGAATATTTACCATGATTCTAAAGGTTAAAAAGATTGACGAAAGAGCGGTAGTGCCGCAGTATGCGCACGGCGGAGACGCCTGCTTCGACCTGTCCGTTCTGATAGATTCCACACACCCTCCGATGACCGCAAGCGTGTCGACGGGATTTGTGGATGTTTGCGACAGACAGGTCGGCGAAACCGATGGAAGGGTGCTGATAAGACCGAAGGAGACTAGAATCTTCCACACCGGTCTGAAGTTCGAGACGGAGCCTGGATACAACATGAAGATATACGTCCGTTCTTCCACTGGGATAAAGAAGAACCTAGTGCTTTCGAACGGAACCGGCGTCATCGACACCGCTACGTATCGCGGCGAGGCTCTTATAGGACTCACGAACATAGGGAACGTAGACCAGTGGGTGTCGGACGGAGAGCGCGTTGCGCAAGCTGAGATTGTCAAGACGCTCGATGTGGATATTGTTGAAGTGGATGAGCTTTCCGATACTGAACGTGGAGAAGGTGGAATCGGAAGCACTGGCGGTCACTGATTTAAAAAGGAAAATGAAAAGTATGGAAACAGAAGAAAAAGAAGTAGCATTAGCATCGGTACCTGTGTCTGGCTATACGGCTTTTGCACTGTATTCATATGATGTAGATTTCCATTAAATCTGTTGTACTTTATTTATAAATGTTATCAATTTAGTATAATTTATAACATGAAAAGTAATAAAGTATTAAAACTTCTACAGGTTACACGTCCGACTTTGTGCAGATACGTTAAGGAAGGAGCCATAAAAGTCAAAAAACTTCCTTCTGGATTCTATGATTATGATGAAGAGTCGGTCTACAAGTTCCTGAACAAAGACATTGAAAGAAAGAATATCATATATTGCAGAGTTTCAACAGCAAAACAGAAGAAAGACCTTGAAAACCAAAAGAAAACTGTTGAATCATATTGTTTGAAAAACGGCATCAAGATATCAGATGTTTATTCCGACATCGGTTCTGGCATAAACTTTGACCGTAAGGAATTTCAGAGACTCGTGAATGATGTTATAAATCATAGAATCTCGAAGGTTTACATCACATATAAGGATAGGCTATCTCGTATTTCTTTTGAAATATTTAAAAATCTGTTTTCTGAGTTCAACTGCGAAATTGTAGTATTGAACGATACCGAGGATTCAAAGATTGTTGAGAAGGAGATTTTCAACGAGATTATTTCGCTGATTCACTGTTTCGCAATGAGAGTTTACAGTTCAAGAAGACAGAAGAAACTTAAGTGTGTCGAGGAAGATTTGAAGATTGAAACAGAGGACGAATGATATGACAATAAAAGAATTAAAAGAGCAACTAAATCGCTTTGATGATGATTGTGAAGTTGTATGGACTGGAGACTATGAAACGGCAGGATATAATTCATTTTGTAAAAATCATAAGATAAAAAGTATCTTTGAAATAGAGTCAGAATGGTCTGATTATACAACACGACATGATGATACAAAATTCGAATCAAATTTTCCGAAGGAATATTTCCTTAAGTTCATTGGTAAGGAATTAGAATGGGATTCAAAAACTGTAAGTAATCACAGTATTGAGATATTTGAAAAATATAAGGATAAGGCAAAGAAAGTTGTTGTTCTTCTATAATTGAAATACTTTTGCACTAAATAACACTTGAACTGAATAAATAGTATTAAAGAATGTAAATACTAAATAGAGATAACAGATGCAAAGAGTAGAGACATACATTTTGACTAAGACCAAATCAAAATCGGAGTATTCCGCTTTGGTTGATTTGTGTCATAAGTCAAAAAATCTCTACAACTACGCCAATTACATTCTTAGACAATCCGTAGCGAACAAGCTTGAAAACATTCCAGAATACACAGACCTCATAATGACTAAGAAGAAAACAGTCAAGAGGAAAGATGGAACTGAAGCAGAATATGTTCAGAACTTTATTTCGGAATTCGGACTTTCAAAACGACTTTCTCAAATAAGACAAGTTGACTACACTTCTTTAAAGGCACAGTGTTCTCAACAGGTAATCAAGTTGCTTTTCAAGAACTATAAATCATTTTACAGTTCAAGTTCCGAGTATTTCAAGAATCCATCAAAGTTCAAAGGAATACCGAAACTTCCGAGTTATAAGGAGAAGGGTGGATTGAATATTCTTGTCTATACGAATCAATGTTCGACAATTGACAAGAATGGTTATCTAAAACTCTCAAACGGACTTACACTTCATACTGTAAGGACAAACATTACTAAGACCAATTTTCAACAAGTACGAATAATACCGAAACTCGACTATTTCCAAATCGATATAGTTTACAACAAGATTGAAGGAGAATACACAAGACAAGCAAAGAAACAAAACAAACTATTGAACAATGCTGCTATAGACATCGGAGTCGATAATCTGGCAACTGTAACTTCAGATGATGAGGAAACACAACCTCTTATCATCAACGGCAGACCACTAAAGTCGATTAACCAGTTCTATAATAAGAAACTCGCTGAAATAAACGAAAAATACTCACATCATAAAATCCACACTGGAAAGAAACTTCAAAGGTTAAACTTCAGAAGGAACATGAAAGTAAAGGATTATATGCACAAATCTTCTCGAAGAATTGTTGATTGGTGTATATTGAATAACATCAAGACTGTATATATCGGTCACAACAACGGATGGAAGCAAGAATGTGATATGTCAAAGAGGAACAACCAAAACTTCATTCAGATTCCATTTAACATGCTGATTTCACAGTTGACATATAAACTTGAAGAAATCGGTGTGAAAGTTGAACTTGTTAAAGAGGCATATACTTCAAAGTGTTCATTCTTGGATAATGAAAAGATTGAAAAACATGAAGAGTATCTTGGAAAGAGAGTCAAAAGAGGCTTGTTCAGAAGTAAAGACGGTAAGATGATAAATGCTGACGTTAACGGAAGCTATAACATTCTTAGACTTGGAAGCAAAAAAGATTTCAAGGTCAAGAATTGTTTCAATCCGATAAAGGTCAGAAACGTAAATGAAATCCGTAATGTTGCCTATTTCAAATGGCAACCAGCGGATAGAGGTTCTGTGTTAGAGCCAAATGCTGTTGACTATAATGAAAAGTTATGGTATAATAGTATTAAAGATTGAAAATAGAAGTGAATAACTTTAATAAAAATCATAACATAGTCAAATATGTGATTTGTTGAAGGCGTCGATTAATATTTTGAAGGATGTATCAGGCAAAACCTTGAGCAGAGAATCGAAACAAGTTCTGATGTCAGACGTTGATTCGAGACTGAATCTTCTTTTACATGCCTTGACTGATACGAAAGACCGTCTTGAAGGATTAGAATTTAGAATCTATGAGTCTTGAAGTGAAGGAATATGTAGAGAAGCCAAAAGTCTCACGAGCCGTTCGTTGGGATGGTTTTGATTATGACGGAATAAAGTCATTCTGCAAAGGACGTGCGATAATCGGAAGCAAAGGCGGAGTAATTATCGAACAGAGCGATGGAAACGATTTCATATTGAGTGCAGGAGACCATGTTGTGGAGAAGAGCAAGGGAAAGTTTCTCTGCTTCAAGAAAGAAGATTTTGAAAACAATTATGAAGAGGTAAAATATGGTTGATGAAAACACGGTTATTGAAAACGAGCATCAGAAGCTCATTCTGTCGGACGATTTCGACAAGGCATTGACCGATGGAGCTGACATAAAGTCCGAAATCCACGGTACGATGAAGCAGAGGATAAAGAACAACTATGAAAGGTTCTACGACATAATGCTTATTTCGCGTCCTGACATACAGTCGATATGCGACAAGCGCAAGAAGGACAGGACTCCTGACGAGAATGAAACGCTAAAGAAATTCGCAAAGACAGTCAAGAAGCAGTATCGTTTCGTGAAGGACATGATGTTCCTTTCAGAAGACGAGAAGACAAACGACGACGGAACGACCAATCTTGTCCCAAAGAAGGTAGTACAACTTGTCGAGAGGCTTTCCTCAGTATATGCAATATTGAAGTATATTGGAAGCAATACTCTTGAGGACGAGCTTGAGAAGAGCGGAATAACTGTCTGCGCAACTCCTCTCGAAGTGCAGTCAGAGGCGTTCGAGAATGTCAGGATAAAAGAGGACATGGTTGAGATATTCAATGAGTCCTGCAAGATTTGGGGTGAAATCGACGATGCGGAAAGACGCATAAAGGACGACATTTTCGTAAACATGGTTCCTGAGAACTTGCAGTTCGACAAACAGACAAATCCGAGCGGTCTCAGGGATTCAGATTTCAAGAAGCTAGTTGACGTTAAGTACAAGCTTCTCAAGTCCGAGAAGTCAGGTGATGAGGAATCAAAGGAAAAGGCTTCCGAAAAGGCAATGGATGAAGCCGAGAAGAAGACTTTCGAGATAGAGCGAAACAAGACAATAAGGACTGGGCTTATTGCTCTTGGAGCGGAAGAGAACAATGATGGCGAAGAGGATTCTCAATAGGATACTTCTGCTCTATAAGAGGTTGACGTTGTGGCTTTTAAAACGAAAATGCAGAAATTGCATTTTCTTTAAGGACACGTATGGAGACGACCATATGTTTAAAGGGTGGGAAGGACGGTGCTCAGGCAGAGTCGAGGAGTTTTTTGTCAGAAGAAAGCCAGACGACAGTGCATGTGAGCAGTTTGAACTTGAATTATTTTGCTGAACATGGAAATTACACACGAGCTTACTCCAAAGTCTGAAATAGACTTGACAGGAAAATACATACTTGACGCATGCTGTGGCTCAAGGATGATGTGGTGCAACAGGGAGCATCCTAACGCGCTGTATCAAGACATAAGGGAAATCGAAGAAACTCTTTGCGACGGAAGGGTTTTGAAAGTAAAGCCTGATGTGTTCGCATCCTATCTCGATATGCCGTATGACGATAATTCGTTCTATATGGTAGTCTGGGACCCTCCACATCTTTTCAATCTTGGAGAAAATTCCTGGATGTGCAAGAAGTACGGAAAGCTCGACAAGAAGAGTTGGAAAGATGAACTGTCGAAGGGGTTTTCCGAGTGCATGAGGGTTCTGAAAGAAAAGGGAACTCTTGTAGTCAAGTTTTCGACAAGAGATATTCCTGCAAAGGACTTTTATGAAACTGTCGGAAGAAAACCTCTTTTCGGAACAGTAATCGGTCGCAATTCCGACACGTTGTGGATGGTCTATATGAAAGGTGTAGAATAGTCAAAGAAATCAGTTGCGACTGAAAACAGTTTGTGCTATAATATATGGCGTTGACGACGGAAAGAAGCGTCGTCGGCAAACAAAAGACAATCATTGAAAGAAATACATAAACAACAAGGAAAAGACAAAAATGAGCGACAAGAGCAAGAGCAATAACAACGCTAACAAGACGCATCTCAATAATGCGTACCGTATCGACGCTGGTGTGAATTCCCGAAGGTACGGTGACGGAGACCCTATCGAGATTGCGACGTATATCGATTCGAACGACAACCTCGTTTGCAGGTATATCGACCAGGAAACCTTTGAGGGTGGTGTCGTGACTCCGTTTAACATTCTCTGTAACGCGCATGGCGCATGTGCAGTAAAGAAAATCATTTTTGACGAAGACAAAGACGAAACAATTGTACTCTTCGCCGATGGTGACAAGGTTGTAGTTCATCGCCATTCCGAGGATGCAGCAGACCAGGTCACTGCCGTGCTCTGGGCACTCGGAGAGAAGGTGTTTGGAACGGATGTCGCACGACAGATTAAGAGGGCACTCAAGTATCGTGCCTCCACTCGTTCAGACCTTCACGAGAAGAAGGTTAATGAAAAGAGGGTATTCAAGGCTGAGAACAAGGACGAGAACTCTCTTTAATATAGATTTCTTTATCATGGTTGTTGTTTGGCTTCCTGTGCAGTTGCGCAGGAAGCTCTTTTGTGCTATAATTTAATCATGGAAAAATTCAGAGTCATTTCAGACCTTCACATGGACATAAACTCGAAGTATCCTTTCGAGATTGAAGATAAGGATACGTTCACTCTTGTCGCAGGAGACACTTCTGGAGAACCGTACCTCATTACATGCAAATGCGGAAATTCTGCCGTTGGAATCCATATAGACAACTGCGAAAAGGCGATGAAATTCATAGGTGAGGACAGAAGCCGAGCAAAGTTCACATATGTCAAATCAGAACTTTCGTGGAAATATGGAGAGGAAAAGGTCACATACGAAAATTCTGGAATAGACATCGATGAGAATGGAATTATTCCAAGGGGAGAGAACTGGGTCAGCAAAATAGAGGATGGAGACGAGATTTCGTTCAACATAAAAAGCGTCGAAAAATGGCTTAGGAAAAACGTAAAGAACGGGTTGATTGTAGCAGGTAACCATCTTGTATACAACAGGTTTGGATTATCAATAGAGGAGCACAAGAGAAGACTTGCAAAGAAGTTTCCAATAGGCCAGAATCTGTCGTTTCTTGACAATTCGGTCGGTGTCATGAAAAAAGAGGTTGATGGAATTCTTTTCATTGGTTCGACTCTTTATACTGACTACAAACTTCCGATTCCGGACGAGAAGATGGTTTCCGAGATTGAAACCATAAACAGAAACAAGAGATTGGCTTCTCCAAAGATGTCTGGAGGTGGTTTAAACGATTTCAATTTCGGACGTACAGAGGAGTCGACGTACAACAAGGCATGGTCTTTTGAGGGTGATTCAGAACTGTCGTACATAACTCCTACTAATTATGAAAGGTTCTTCAAAAGGACGTTCGATGAGATTAAGAGGATTGTGGAGGACAACAAGGACAAGGATGTAGTCATACTAACACACCACTGTCCATCTCCTAAATGCATCGACAGAGTATATGTAGACAGTCCACTCAACGCATCGTATGTCTCAGACCTTGAGGATTTCATAAAGTCCCATGATAACATAAAGTGCTGGGTCTGCGGACATGTCCACCATAGGGAGAATTTCCTTGTTGGACAATGCAGGGTGGTGATGAATCCTCTTGGATATTGCAAATACGGAGAGTTTCTTTCTTCAAAAGACGGAATAAGCGGAGAATGGAGTCCGTACACATATGTCAACACGAAAACCTGGGAAGTTGAAAAGACGGATTATGACTTGACGAAATTCAAGACGCAGAGAGACAAGGACGAAAAGGCTCGTGCGGCTTGGTACAAGAAGTACGGCGGAATGTTCTTTTGATTGTGGAGAAATAGGAAATATGATTATTCATAACGACGAAGACGAGATATTTTTCAACAGGCTACAGGTTGCTCTTGCCAAGCTTGATGCGGAGTTTCCGGC
>Ga0247611_10005369_pt1 | contig 17034 bp, 17 predicted proteins | sample 177DNAGHGhighgp2_FD_192422 | JGI IMG/M metagenome (GOLD analysis project Ga0247611, IMG submission 192422) | Sheep rumen microbial communities from Palmerston North, Manawatu-Wanganui, New Zealand - 1770 DNA GHGhigh gp2 | ecosystem: Host-associated > Mammals > Digestive system > Stomach > Rumen... | reverse complement strand
CACATAAGTCTTATTTGGCTGTCGATTGCACGACGTTGGAGTTGTTCGTGCCAAGTCAACCACCGCTCTTACCGTCTCATCCTCTATATTTTTATCCGAGTACGCGCGTACGCTGTGTCTCGAACGCGCAAACTCTGGGAATCCCTCCTCCAAATGCGCAAAAAACTCCTTCTTTGTCACATGCGGCTGACGATGTTCCGGAATATTCGTGCCTTCTAACAACTTATCTATATCCGCTTGCAGGCCATCTGGCAACTTATATCCCAACTCCTTATGCACTTGATCATACTCCTGCACCGCTTGCATAGCTGCCACATACTGCGGATGCTGCAAGTCAAACCCTAACTCGCGATACTTGAACAAGTCGCCGACAACTACCTCTACCCTTTCTTTCCCGTGCCCTGGTTCGAAGTTCGGCATTGCAAGACATTTCTCGATCACATGATAGTTTGACGTCAACACATAGATAAATTGCTTCTGACTTGCATAATAGTCGCAATTTGCATTACGCACATAACGCCACCAGCTGCGACGCAATCCTTTCCATCGTCCGAAGAAGGCTTTCACGCGGCGACGCATCTGAATCCCTTTGTCATTTTTACTTTGTTTCATTGTCAATTGCATTTTTTAACCATTTTAACGATCGGTTGCGGTACTGTTCTATAGCTTCTTCATCATACAACATGTCTCTGTTATTAAGAATTATGCGCACATCCTCCATATCTGTGGCATACCTATTATTTTGCTTAGTTTGTTCTAAGATGTTTTGGATTCTTCCAATTCTATTAGAATGTTTTTTTACTTGTGCCTCACAATACACAAATGGTCTGCGGAATACGATAGACAAAGCAACCCCATGAAAACTATTTGTGCAAACATAATCAGCATGATGCAATATATACAACCATTGCTCTGGTGTAGGTGCCGGATAATTACGCTTGGCCCATATATTGAATTTCCCCACTACACTCACCACAGGTAAGCCGAGTGTCCTCCCAATAAATTTTGCCGATTCCTTACAAAAAGAATCTCCTGTTAAATTAAAATATGCCACATAGTGTTTCGGAAGGCATAGTGGCTTTCGCTCTATATCAAAATAATCCCTCTCTATCAAAAGCATTGTCGGATCACAAACGTCTTCCACTGTAATTTCCACGTGCGATTGTATGTCTGGTACAGATTGCTTTTCTCGCATAGATATTGCAGCAAATTTTCTCAACTCATCCGCTTGATATTCCGTCAATTTAAGCGGATTCCCCGCTGTTGACGCCGCATATGCTATCCTCCGCGCATACTTTGGGGCAAAATCTAAAAGATACGAATCAAGGAGCTCTCCCACCACATCATTGGCCCACACCTGATCAGAACCCACGATGTATATATCATCTTTTGGTGGGTTTTGTTTTATCCATTCATGACTTTCTGTATGGATTGTCGGATTAAGCCATTTGTCTACGAACTTACCAAATCGATACAATTGTAACAAGTATTTGTATGCCACATATGGTCGACGTCCAATTGCCCATTTAGCCTCATAGTGTCCAAATGGATTATAATCTATTGTTTCCACCTCGCAGCCCAATGCTTCGCAAGCTCTTTTAAGAGCCCAACATTGCAATACAGCACCATAATTAAGAGCACGATGGAATGTCAATAATCCTATCTTTTTTTTATGATGCATTTATAGTTCCTCCTTCACTATTATACCATTCTTTTTTAGAATATACGCAGGGTTACCGACCACCACGCAGTTTGCCGGAATGGACTTATACACTACCGCATTCGGACCGATGACGCAATTATCTCCAATCGTCACATCTCCGGCAATAACAGCTCCCGGCAGTATCTCCACATGCCTGCCGATAATCGGCGTTTCCCCTTTCTTATCGCCCAAGGTAATATTGCATACTATTCGGCATCCTTCGCCGATCTCCCGTGCATTGAGTATCGTACCATACGAATGGAATAGTAACACGCCATCACCTACCTTTGTCGTCTTCGGGATTGTCAGCGTCACCTGTCCTGGAGCTAACCATGAGATCAGTTTGGTTATGCCGCCTATCCGATGGTAGAACAACGTACGGAAAGATCTATTATACGTCAAGAACCACAACAGCGAACCGCACTTATACTCCGCCTTGTATGCCTCCACATCCGCAGCGATATGCTTCCTATTCCCCGAGCACGCATAGCACAACATATGCGGCCATAGTCTCAGCAAATTCAAAACCACAAATAGTTTTTTCATTTTCGTATTATGTTCATTAGTTTACAAAATAAAGCCGGAGAGAGATTCGCTAGCATAATTTTGATTCTACCATTCCGGTTAGAACGGAAGGTAGAAAGCGGAAAGACATTCAACTCCTTTAACTGTTTGATGTACGGCTTGCGTTCCGCACTCGGATAAGTAGCCAAGATGCCTAGCACCGACATCGTCGTTCCGGCTGTTTGCCATACGAACCATGATTTATCTTTCACTTCTTTTTGTCGCTCTTTGAACCCATATAGCAATTTTATCTTATCTTCAAGCACTTTCTTTTTCTTTACCGGATTATCCGGTAATGTGATGGACCCTTCACGCCACAGATAGTTATACACTACCTTCTTCGTGGACGATACCCGCTTTGCCCTAAGCAACATTCTCGGTGTCCAATCCGTGTCCTCAAAATAGATTCCCTCGGTGAATATACAATCTTGCCTCTCAACTCTCAGTTCTTGACTCTCGACTTTTGACTCTTGGCTCTTGACTCTTGACTCTTGACTCTCTATAATCAAATCGCGACGAAGAACAAACGCCCATGCGTAGCATGCATAGCCGAGACGACGATTCAGGAATGTTTCGCCGTCTTCAATTTCGCTGCTATAATCAAAATAAGGCTTAGCGTTCTTATGTGGCTCAAACACCTCATACTTACTCTTGACTTTTGACTCTTGACTTTCGACTATTCTCACATTCTGATAATTATATCGTAACACGTCCAATTGCTTTTCCTCCATTGTTCGCACGAGAACTCCCAATACATTTGGCTCAATAAAATCATCCGAATCAACAAACATGAGATAGTCTCCTTGAGCGATTTCTATCCCAGAATTACGTGCAGCGCTCAAACCTCCGTTCTTACGATGAATTACGCGGATGCACGGCAACTCTTGGCTCTTGACTCTTGACTCTTGACTCATCCTTGCATATTCATCACATATCTGCGGGCAAGCATCAGGAGATTCATCATCAACTAATATGATCTCATATTCTGATGATGCCAGATCCTGTGCCAGCAAACTATCCACGCACCTGCGCAGATACGGAGCGACATTATAGATAGGTACTATAATAGAAAGTTTTATCATGCTTTTACTCTAACATATGCAAATTTACTAAATCATTTGACAGAATACCCGACCATACTTTTGTTCCTGCCGGAGTTAAATGTACACCGGCATTAAATATGGTTGAATCACGACATATCTCATGAGTCATATAGTTCAAATATGGAATATCGTTTGCTTTTGCAATAGAATCATACCATGCAATATATTGATTCCATTCCGGCGACATCTCCACATAGGAGTAAAATACCGGAGAAGTTACAAAAATCAACTTCTCTCCATTCTCTTGACATTTTTGCACGAAATTTACAAACATCACTTTCGCTTCGGCCTCTACCCGAGAGGGAATAGTATCAGTATAATGCAGACGAGAAGGATTCCATGAGTCATAATCAGGATGATGCCCTTTAAAAGATGGATAGTCGCAATAATGTTTAATATTTAAATATTCCAATATTCCACGTTTATTTTGAACTTGGTATCCCCAATAGCGTGCCATTGGCATATACGCATCAATCCATGTATAGCCATATAGTAGCAAATCATGACGTATAGCCTTATCATAAAATAGTGGCAAGAATTGTTCTGATTGATGTTGATGGGCAACTTGGTCTATCGTTAGAAGTAATTGATCAACATCATAAATAATGTATTTCGGATGCGGGTTATAATGCAGATAATATTGATATTTCATCAGTTCGACATTCACACTATATCCTCCCATGCCGAGATTATATGACTTAAGTCCCGTAATAGAATCGATTATTTGCGGATCGTAATGCTCCAAAGCACGTGATGTTCCCATAATGACAATATCAGATGCATACTTCCCGCTGCCTATTTCATTCCATGCCTGATGAGGATGACCGGATGAGTTAGCCAGTCCGTGACTAATCATATAGTCTAATCCCAGCGCTAACAGATAGGCTGCGACAGCGAAAATTGATATTTTAGTCAAAAACCGCTTCATCTTAGAAATACATGTATATAAAATTCTCGGTGTGACCACCAAACAACAGGATTAATATGAATATTAATGTATAAAAGGTGTATCGCATCGCTGTGTATATTGTATTGTGTATGGTGTTAGGTGTATTGTGTATAGAAAAGGTATTGAAATCTAAGCCATGCTTTTGACGACGCATAAACCATTCCACAACAAACATCAAAGCTATATTCATAAAGAGTATCGTGTTTCCTTGTAACTTCGGCAAAGTAAATAGATCTGCACTACACATCCGAGCCGTATAATCAATGAATTGCGCCATATTGTCCGCTCGGAACATCATCCAACCGAAGGTAGCTAAAACAAAGACAAGGAGCATCTGACCTAATTCTAAGAAAGAAGGCAGTATCCTATCGTACGCCACTGCGTGCTCATATTTGGTATTTCGGTTCAATAGTATCAGTAGCACTAAGAGCAATCCATGGTATGCGCCCCATGCGACGAACGACCAATCTGCACCATGCCACAGACCGGATAACAGGAACACAATCATGATATTGCGAATCGTCTTCCATTTACCATTGCGGCTGCCACCGAGAGGAATATAGACGTAATCCACAAACCATGTATTGAGACTGATATGCCAACGGCGCCAGAACTCATTCATGTTGCGGCTAAAATACGGGAAGAGGAAGTTAGCGCGAAAGCGGAAACCTAATAACTTAGCCGAACCTATCGCCATATCACTATAGCCGGAGAAGTCACTATAGATTTGTATTGTATAGAGTATTGCAGCCAATAGTAATGTGCTACCTGATTGATTGTGATAATCGCCATAAACCTGATTGACATAGAGTGCACAGTTATCGGCTATGACGACTTTTTTGAACAATCCCCATAACATTTGCCTACACCCATCAACTGCTAAATCGCATTCAAAGACGCGAGGTTTCTGAATCTGAGGAATGAGATTCATCGGCCGTTCAATCGGCCCTGCAAGCAATTTTGGAAAGAAACCAATGTATAGCAGACAATCTACGAGGCTAGTTGGTCCTATCTTATGCTTGTACACATCTACCACATACGCAATAGCTTGGAATGTAAAGAAAGATATTCCTAACGGCAGCACGATCTTCAGCAAGTGAATGCTATTTTGCAAACCAAATAGGTCGGCAAAGCTGCCGACAAAGAAATTGTAATATTTGAACACTCCCAGCACAATAATATCAAGCACGATTATTGATACAAGGAGAGATTTCTTCACGAACAGACATTGCCCCCCCCCCTCGGAGGTATTCGCGATTTTTCTTCCGGCAAGCCAAGATATAAGACTCATACCGAAAAGCAATCCCAAGAACCGCCAGTCCCACCAGCCATAGAACACATACGATGCCAGTAGCAGGAAACTATTCTGCCACTTATAGTTCTTCTGTAGTAACCAATAGATTGCAAATACTATTGGTAGGAAGATTGCATATGTCAGTGAGTTAAAAAGCATTATCTAAGGATCTTCCACTTTTCAAGTTTAAATAAAACACGTTCGATAAAGTAAACCAATCCCCATAAATGGTGTTTCTTGAGTCGTTGATATTGCAAAATCGGGAAAGAGAATGCATCGTAGTCATGCAACACAGCCGGAGGTAGAATAGACTCCAGATACTCGCGGCGCTCACGCTTAATGATATCCGCGTTCTTGCCATACGACTCGCTCACGCCATTCATATCGAAGATGGTTACATCAATATTCGTATATACCGGCTTTTCACCACCAAGCACAATAGCTCGCACGTACCACTCCCAATCAGAGCAAATCTTTATTTGTTCGTTATAGAGTCCGTATTTCTCAAAAAGATCTCGGCGGATATAGGCGCAATCATGATTGAGTGTGCCTTTGTAGAAATAGAGGAACGATTCCGGCGTGTACATGTCGCCGCCGCAGGTGTCACGATTGATAATTGTCTTGCCGTCGTATGATTTGAGCATGTTTCCGTAGAAAATAGGCACTCCCCTTAATTCGTTAACTCCTTCATTCATTAATTCATTAAGTGCAGCCATCATCCGCTCGGTGACATCAGGGGTAGCGAGGAGATCGCCGGAGTTGAGAATCTGGATATAATCGCAAAGCGATTCGTTTGATGTGTGTTGTGTGATGTGTGATGTGTGATCATCGTTGACAACACGACGTCCAAGGGCTATCTCAATACCCTTATTCTTATCCTCGACAAGCTCGGAACGATTAAAGGAATTCACGATACGACTACCTAAGGCGATCTCAATTCCTTTATTCATGGCATTGTAAATGCCCTTGTCCGGCTCCGAGAGCCACTTTACTTGAATGGTGGATTGCTCAATGGTGACGCTTTGCTTAATGGTGTCCTCGTACTCACGAATGATATCGACTGAGCCATCGGTCGAGCCACCATCGACGATGATGTGCTCGATATTCCGATACGTCTGTGCCGCTACGGAGGCAAGGGTTTTGCGCAAGCCTTCAGCGTTGTTGTAGTTTATTGTTATTATTGATAGTTTCATGCTCAGTTTATTTTTTGAACCAACTTCCTTTATGCCCGACCAAACGTTTTAGACGTTTGTTTAATCGATAGGGCAAGCGCTTAAATCCTTCATAGCCATAATTCCACGGTTCAAAGTAAATCCGCTGGAAACACAAATCCGCCTCCTTTTGTATTTGCATATCCGAGGGATGGATCAAAGGTAATATTGGTAGACTATTACAATTAGCGGCTACTGAAGACGGGTCTGTAGTATGTGTTCCTTGTTCGTCAAAACCTATATTGGAGGACAAATTGACATTTGGCATAATGCCTTTACCATGGTGAAGCCAAATAGACATCCAGAATTGCTGATCCCAACTGGAGTAATGAAGTGCATCTTTGTGAATCTCCTCCAATCGCTCACACCAATACTCACGCATGCGCATACCACAACCATAAGATTTTAAGCATTGGTTAAGTTGTTTGAGCGAGACACTCCGATGATACATATCAAAATCTTGCCATGCCCTTTTCCAAGTAGCCCAAGCGCATAAAGTGCGATTCATCATGGAAAAATAGTAAGAGCCATCTCCATATGTACGGTTATCCAAATGCATAGAACCAATAGCCCGCACATCTTTATCATTCTTGTATCGTGCCAATAATTCCTCAGCATATCCAAAAAAATCCGGATGCGGAACAGCATCATCCTCGATGATTATTCCTTGCTCTACGTTCTCGAAGAACCATGTGATACCAGCCGCTGGTCCGGGGCCACAGCCGAGATTCTTCGATTGGTACAATGTGTGAAGTGTAAAGTGTTCATGATTCGCCTTATATGCTAACGTTAGTTCATTAACGACATCACGTACTTCTTGGCATTTGATACGATCGTTGTCATTTCCTTCACGCGCGCCATCTTGGCAGACATAGAGCGATTGAGGTTCTTGTTTCAGAATCTCAGTCAGTACTCGCCGAGTATGATCCGGACGATTAAAGGTTATTAATAATATTGGGGTTGTAAACATGTGTTTTACGTATGATATTTTATGTATGATGTTTGATGTATTATGTTTGATGAATTATAGGAGTTCACGATGGATTACCTTAATTTCATTATAATTTTTCACCCCGTCTATATATATTGGCACAAGACCTTGACGATGAAGATAATCATCCGTATTGTTCGAATGGGAGCCGTATGTATAAGCCCCAAATGGGATGTAGTTCGGATGTCCTGATAATAAACCGATATTGCGTTTTACTGACTCGGCAAACTCTTCTAATGTCATTTCTGTAGTACGATTGTGTTCCCAGCCATGCGAACCTATTTCTATCAATGGTGAGGTTAATGCAAATAGTTCTTCTTTCGTCAGGTATTGCTCCTTTGGATTATCGCGGTAAGATTTGCCATCAAGGTATTTACCATTGATAAACAATGCAGCCGGAATATGCTGTTCCGCCAACCACGGTAAAATTTCCTTTAATGACGCATAGCCATCATCGAACGTAAGGACTGCGTATTTGTGATTTCTAAATTTGTCATTTGTGATTTTATTATATGCATCCGTTAAGGAAATGAACTCCACCCCATCCTGTTGCATAGATAGCACTTTTGCTTTAAATTTGTCTATATCCATCCAATCGTCATAGTACATAGTGCTTTCATCATATGTTTTACATACATGATGCAAGCAAAATACACGAATCGGTTGCAAACGGAGATGCAAGAGTTTGCGTTGTATTTTCTGTATGAATAACTTCATTTCTTTATTTCGCTAATTACAAATTTTGATGCAGGTGTAATATCAGCTACGTGGATCGAATCCAAATAACGTTCACTACCTCCACGATTCCACAAATCCACCTCGCGCTTCACATCATCTTCATCAAACGTAATGGATGATTGATTAACTATAGTCGCTCCAATGTTCTTTAACTTTTCAGAAATCTCTTTGTTCGTTGCAGTAGGATAATAGATCGCACGGAATAAATCCAAAGCTCGTTTCGAAAATTCTTTTTTCGAATCCTTAACTATCTTATCCACTACTTTCTGCAATGAATCATAAGGAAAGAACCGTTTCCCCTGCTGACAAAGATGATATATCTGTTCGCTCACTTGATTGTCATGTCGGAAGTATATTTTCTTTGCTATCGGACATTTGTTCAAATCCTTATATTTACTCATATCCATCACCAACCCTGACTGACTTCCAGGACGATTGAAATATTGCTGTCCTATAGGCAGAATATTATTTTTCGTCAGCATTTCTATATCTTCCGGAAGTTGAATGATATAAAACGCTCCGAATTTGTTTTTAAATTCATCATCCGGTTTAACACGATGGACGAAATACACTCCATCTTTGTAATCCGTAGCCGCAAAAAAAACCGCAGCCCACTTGTCGGTAGTCAAATCCAAATAACGTGTTTTGATACCATAATGTTGGGCTAATGCGTCATATTGAATTGGTATGATTATTTCAATCATTCTTCCTTGCGACAATGAAAGACGTATAGGAGTGGTGGACATAAATCGGATAACCGGATGCTGCAACATAATAGTCATCATCTCCGCCGTTTGCAGATATGACAAGTCCGTATCTTTCTCTCTTTGAATTTTATCTTCAGTACGCCATAAACTCGGCAAGCACTTATCATGATATTTAGATTCACCACGATAATAGATATCATAGCGCTTGGCTGTAGGCATAAGGACCGGCATGCCCTTGTATTTCATCAGCATGCTATGTCCAACCACAGTCATATAATACAACCAATCCGGCATATAAGTACCTGCAAGCGGACTCACCGGCATCAACTTATTCTCTTCATCTACAGCGATTGCCTCTACTATATCCATAAGCGTTGGATATTTAGCGATAGTATCCTCTGTTGGAAGCGCTGTATATTGTTCTATGTCTATCTTAGCGATCATAACGTAAGTGCAAAATTATTTATCCAATCCTTAAAGATGGTTTCTACAATTGCCATCTCTCCTTGCTCATACATCCATTTGGCTCGCAACATTTCAGTCATTTGCGTAATAAGTGGATTATGATGAGCCACAGCAATATCTGCCGCTTCACGCAATTTGTCTAATGCAATAGCCGGACGTTGCATCATATGCATAACGATGGCCATGTAATAAGTAGCCGCAGCCACAAGATTGAAATCAAAATCAAGTTTAGCATACTCGATACAATTACCAAACGAAGCCAAAGCAGCATCCGGTTGACTTTGTATTATTGATATTTTGCCCTTCCCTAAATAGCACCTGCCTATAGCATCATTATCTTTTTGTTTTGTTGCCAATTCGATTCCTTTATCGTAGACGCGTTGCATTCCTCCTGTATCTTTCTGCATCCGAAACCACTCCACCTCATTTTCAATCGCAGTCATTTGGAAACGGCAAATCGGTGAACTATACAATATGTCCAAGCACTTATGCCACTCGTCAAACCGTCTTTGACTAAGCAGTGGCATTACGATAAGTGAACAAAGAGTTGCTCTCTGCTCCGAATCCGTCAACGTTTCCAACAACGCAAGTGCATCGTCGCACACATATTTCTGCACATGCTTGTCACCGATTGCTAAACGCTCTTGAATCATATGTACCTGATTTTGCAATTCCGTCATGTATCAATTATTTTGTGTCTTTAGCAATAATTACTAATAATTCAGATTATTATCTGCCGTTAATACCGCATATTTCTTTCTTCTATACCAATTATGCTTCCACTTTTTATATGCTTCATCAAATGTTTCACTCACTTGATGAAAACAGAACACGCGTATAGGCTGCAAACGCAACTTCAGCAGTTTTCGTCTTATTTTAGCGCATATATTCATTTCGCCTTATATACCCAATTACACAAATACGTAATAGCCATAGTCAAATTCCAACTCCAGCGGTGCGCATGCAATTTGTTATATAAATTAATCTTCTTTTCTTCTTTATAAAACAAATCCCACATACGTTTAGAAAACATCTGTGCGTATCGTTCATCTTCTTCTTTACGCAGTGTCGCCCATTTCCCACTTGGGTCTGCACTTATGCCGGTAATATCAAAATAAGCGATATTGATATCTACATATAGGAACGAAGCATCTCCAAATCCAAGGCACTTGGCATAGAATACTGTATCTCCATTAATTTTGTAACTCTCATCAAAATAACCATATCGTTCAAACAATTCTCTACGGCAAAAAGATGCTTGGTGCAAGAAATGATTTTTCATCACATCTATAAACGTAATATCAGATTTGCCATATCCACGATTCAATGTTTTCACCCCAGCACATATAGAAATTACATTTCCTTGTATAATATCTGTTCCGTCTAACTCCGGCAGTATACGCTCTATCACATGCTCATCTACGAAATAATCTCCACTGTTGAGCATTAAGACGTAGCCATCCTCGTTGCCCTTGTTCTTATCCTCAACAAGTTCGGAACGATTAAAGGAATCGACGACTCTTTTGCCAGACGCAATTTCGATACCTTTGTTCATGGCATTATAGATACCTGTATCCGGCTCAGATATCCATTTGAATGCCCCTAACTCTCTAACTCCCTCACTCTCTAACTCTTTAATGACATTCACCGAATCGTCATCACTCGCTCCGTCTACCACGATATATTCAAAGTCTTTATATGTCTGCGCGAAAACAGACTCCATCGTCTTACGGAGTCCGGCTGCATTATTGCGGTTGATTGTTATAATTGATAATTTCATCGTATGTACTGTTTCCAAAAAGATTCGTATTCGTATTTTTGCCACGCGTGGCATCCAAACGGCAGAGTGTTATTATTCATTTCATACAAATATGCCGGGCTCTTTTCAAACGAGAATGGTACCGCCTCTTTTGCTGATGGTATCTTATAGTCCACCTCTAACAAAGGTATCTTCTCACACCAAAAGAAATCCTCAAAATCATCGTATGTCCGCACAAAGTAGTCGATTGTATTGTGCCATCCAAGCAAATGGCTTATAATACTTCCTAAGCGCTTCAATGGCGTAAACGTTCTCGTTTTATGCCATAGTGTGCACAATCCCATTACCGGCAGTTTGCGTGTTAATATTCGGATATGGGTATCAATTTTACGCAATGACAAACCTCCATTGCCGACTTTCCATAATTCTGCGCCCTGTTCATGACTTTTGCAATCAAAAAACCATGGAGCTCCGATATAATCAAATCCTTTGTTGCACCACATATCTAACTCATCACGGAACACAAAGGCATCCAACTGATATATCAGCATATAGTCATACTGCGTAAAACGTTGATAGAACTCTTTCGACATCATCAGCGCATTATAACCGGGTATACCGGAGAAGTAATATGCCTCAAAATTCTCGCACAACAACTGAACATGATACTCTTGTGCTATATGATAATACACTGCACAATCCACCCCCTCATGCGTCACCAAGCATATAGCATGCTGCGACAACATTTTACAGCATTGCCTCAGCGACATCTCTTCAAATTGAGAAATCTTCTGCTTATATACCGGTATGACTACTATATGCTTCATTGCTCATTCCATTTTCTCAACGCCATTTCAATCACCGGAGCCATATCGTAATATTTATACTCTGCTAACCGTCCACCAAAAATCACATTCTCCTCTTGAGCAGCCAACTCCCTATATTGTTTAGCCAAGGCATTATTCCGTTCATCATTCACCGGGTAGTACGGTTCCATTCCGGGTTTATACTCTGTGCTATACTCCTCACTCACCACCGTCTTTGGACAATCATACACCGCTTGTCCGAACATCTCGAAATGCTTATGCTCGATGACACGGGTATATGGAACTTCATGCGATGTATAGTTAATAACTGCATTCCCTTGATAATTCGGCGTATCCTCCACTCGCGTATTAAATGACACCGTTCGCCAATCTAATCGTCCTAACTCATAGTTAAAATATTCGTCGAGTTGACCTGTGTATACCAAAGTATCCGCCATCTCTCGCCAATTATCTTTGTATTCCTTGAAGAAATCGCAGTTCGTCTTCACATCCGAACCGTCCAGCAACTTCTCAATCAACGCATTGTAACCACCGACAGGTATCCCCTGATACAGATCATTGAAGTAGTTATTATCAAATACAAAGCGTACCGGCAGACGCTTGATGATAAACGCAGGAAGCTCCTTACAATCACGTCCCCATTGCTTTTCGGTATACTCTTTGATGAGTTTGTAGAAGATATCTTTGCCCATTAGGCAAAGCGCTTGCTCTTCCAAGTTCTGTGGTTCGCGTCCGTTCAATGCAGCAATCGCCTCTGCACGCTGCTCCTCTATCTTTGTTTTTGCTTCATCCGGAGTAATCACACCCCACATCTGAGCAAACGTGTTCATATTGAACGGAAGATTATACAACTCTCCCTTGTAGTTTGCTATCGGACTATTCGTGTACCGATTAAACGGCACCAGCGAATTCACAAAATCCCATACCTCTTTATTGCTCGTATGAAAGATATGTGCACCGTATTTGTGCACATTGACCCCTTCCATCTTCTCGCAATACACATTTCCTCCGGCATGCGGACGTTTGTCTATCACCAAACACCGCTTCCCCACTTGCGTTGCTTTATACGCAAATGTTGCTCCAAAGAGACCGGATCCTACTATCATATAATTATAACGCATGATATATCGCCTTTGCAATTAAATTCATTCCAAAATCATTCGGGTGCTCTTGCACAAACGGACTTACTCCATCCTTCGGTGTGCTCTCCTCTCGATATAGTTCCCAAATCCAATCAATGGGCACATACGGAAGGGCATATTTATCGGCACATCTTATCACTGCTTTTTCTTTAATCTCGCTACGCCAAAACTGACCTGTCAAAACAATCTTTTCCGTATATTGGCGGCAGTAGGCAATCAGTTGATCCAAAGCATTTCCAAAGCCTCCCTCATCTTTCACATTCTCACCCAATCGTATCACAATGATATCTTTCCCTTTACACATATCGCGCAGCAACTCATCCAAATCCAACGTAAAATCCTGTTCCCACACCGCGATATTGATAGGTGTAACCGTTGATTGGCTATTAAGTTCCTTCAATCTACTCTCCAGCACATGACAATAATCGTTCTGAGGTGCAGATGCTGCCATACCATGATTAAATGGCCAACCAACCGGCTCATATGATGGATGAACAGTTATCGAGTTACCTATGCACAACACATGATGCGCTTGGGAATCCAATGTGCATTTACGCAGCATCACTTTTCGTTCCTCTCTACGATACTGACACCGCGTATGCCATGCTCGAATACGCCTCACTATCTTATTGATTAGCCTTCGCATCTAACATTCGTATTAATCTAGCCGGACATCCTGCAATTACCGCATTAGCAGGAAAGTTATGCGTTACTACGGCATTGGCTCCCACGACCACATTATCTCCTAACTCAACTCCGGGCAATATACATGCTCCATCGCCAATCCACACGTTTCGTCCTATCTTCACAGGCTTGCTAACTAACGGACGACTTAATGGCGCCACATCGATATCAGATTTATCTACATTGCCATGCGAATGGTCGCTTATAAATACTTTGCTGGCAAGTAATGTACCATCACCTATCTCCACACGTTCTATACATCCTATATGACAATTATCTTCTATTCGCACATTATTGCCTATGATGAGTTGCGGTTGGAAATGCTGCTGTTCAAATCGATCTAATGTCTCTAGCCGCAAATGATCTCCGGCACTAAACGAATCACCTATAGACATACGCCATGGCCCTCCCATATGACAAAACCTACCTATTTGAAAATTGGATCCGCATGATTTAAATTCGGACAGTAACCATTGCTTCTCCTGTTCTTGACGCTCTGCTTGTACCTGCAATATCGAATGATAAATTCGACGCGTAAATCTCAATGCTATATTTCGAAATAGCGATTTCATAAAGACCTAGTGTATTTGGAATACTTGACGTATTTGATTTTCAAACTCTTCTTTCTCACCCTTGATACGATTGCGATAAAAAGCGAAATCCTTATCAGCCTCTTCATAATAACTCAACACATACTGTATGCGGGATATAATATCCTCCATCTGAACTGTATGTTCATCAAACTTATACGTGTTCATAATCGGCACATCCTCAAAGAATCCTGCCGAACCACGCATTCCGGTAATCACACAACATCCATTCATCACACACTCACGTGGTAACCTATCTTTACCCGGATGATTGCCAAAATCAATATATAACTTAGCCTTCTGCATCACCTCCACCAACTGCGCACGGCTAAATCCCTGCAACGGGACCCATTTCAAATCCGGGGCCATTGCTATCAGTTGCTTGGTAAACTCATATCCCTTCCTTGGGTTATAAAGAATGATGTCCTCTTTCTTTTTCGTATCATACGAACCACAATGATCCGTATTGATATAATCCTTCAGCGGAAGCATCTCCTTAAATCCGGAATCCACCAAGAAATGCTGAATATACTCGGCTTGGTAGCCGCACTCTGCATTCAGATCGACCAGCTGACGAATTGACAACAAGTCTTTAAAGCAGTTCTTGCGATATTTGATACAACGCTTCATCCATTTCCACAGCCAATGGCATCCCATCTGCTTATCGTGTTTGTACAAATCTCGCGGATGGAGATAGGATTGTGCACATGCGAAAAAATTATCTACACTTATCCACCACAAGAACTTCTGGGTATGTTGATACCGCGTTACGACATCAAAGATTCCTTCATAGAACACTTCGATGTTATGGTTATTATCCTCTACCGCCTCTGTTAACACTACATCGTACACATCATAGTCTGATGGTTTCACGTGGGCTTCATCACCGAAATAAATGATATAAGCATCTCTGCCATGTGCACGGAGATAATGAACTAACTGATGCAGTAACTCTGCACCTCCCGTCACCATACCCGCAGGACAATGCACATATATCTTCGTATCCGTATAAAATTTCAGCATCGCTTATTCTGCTATAACTCTTGTTAAATATTCATTGCCTTCATGATACCTAAGCCCCCACCAGGGTTCCCAATAGAGGAACTGATCCTTATCCGCTGCATGGACATAGCGAACATGGAATGAAAGCACCTCTCGCAAAAAGTCCATTTGATAAGGACTGGTCGACGGGGTTTGATGTCCGGCCTCAAAACGGACATAATACTTACCTAATGGCAAGGCTGGCTTGGGAATAATGATATCCACTTCAAAGATATCTTTTCCTTCCGGCACTTGCATCATTTCCGATGTGTAGAATGCCACATGGACGCCTTCTCCGTTTTGTATAATCATATTGCATTGAAAATCCTTTATCTTCAGATTTCGACGCATCTTTGCGCGGAAATGGAGTGGCTCATCCGTAGCCAAATCCTGCGGATGATCTGTTAACAATTCCACCTCCAGGAACTCCACATCGCGACGGAATTCGCCGTTGTCCATACGATCGCTCTCCGTCACTATCTTATGCGTTGTCACTTCAATAAGATCTGCAGCCAAATAGCGATCCACTGCCTCTGAGGCAGTACCCATATATTCCACACCACCTTGTTTTAATATAATTCCCGTCTTGCAAAGACGTTTGATACTATCCATATTATGACTCACAAAGAGGACGGTGCGGCCTTGGCCTTGGGAGACATCTTTCATCTTTCCGATGGCTTTCTTTTGGAACTCGGCGTCACCGACGGCGAGGACTTCGTCCACGACGAGAATCTCGGGTTCGAGGAACGCTGCTACGGCGAAGCCCAGACGGACAGTCATACCGCTTGAGTACCTCTTTACCGGGGTATCAATATACCGCTCACAGCCGCTGAAGTCAATGATCTCATCCAGTTTGGCTTGGATCTCATGACGCGTCATGCCGAGGATAGCGCCGTTCATGAAGATATTCTCCCGTCCCGTCATCTCGCCATGGAAACCCGTGCCGACTTCGAGGAGGGAACCAATACGGCCATGGGCTCTAATCGTGCCGGTAGTAGGGCCGGTAACACGGCTTAGGAGTTTAAGAAGTGTAGATTTGCCGGCTCCATTTTTGCCTATGATGCCGACGACGTCGCCTTGCTCGACTTTAAAATTGATATCTTTGAGAGCCCAAACATATTCACTTGATCCTTTCGTTGAACGATCGTTTGTTTCCCCGATCTTCAAGTAAGGATCTTCGTGATGCAGGATATTCGTAATCCAAAATCTACGAATATCATGCGATAGCGTCTTGGTGCTTACTAATCCAAGACGATATTGTTTGGAC
>Ga0247611_10005368_pt1 | contig 17038 bp, 8 predicted proteins | sample 177DNAGHGhighgp2_FD_192422 | JGI IMG/M metagenome (GOLD analysis project Ga0247611, IMG submission 192422) | Sheep rumen microbial communities from Palmerston North, Manawatu-Wanganui, New Zealand - 1770 DNA GHGhigh gp2 | ecosystem: Host-associated > Mammals > Digestive system > Stomach > Rumen ... | reverse complement strand
CGTATCGGCCGACACCACCGTCTTGTGCAGATACACCTGCCAGTACATCAGCCGCCGCGACACGATGAACTTCTCGACCGAATAGATGCCCTTCTCGTCCACCACCAGACTGTCGTCCTTCACGTTGAGCATACTGATGATGCGGTCCGTGCCCACAATGCCCTCGCTTACGCCGGTAAAGAAGCTGTCGCGCCCCAGATAGTCCAGGCGGTCCATATCCAGCTGGCTGCTCACCAGCTGGTGCAGGAAATGCTTCGGGTACTCATCCTCGAAAATCCTTATCGCCGTCGACAGCCTCCCGCCGAACTCCTCGTTCAGCCGTTCCATATACAGGCGCGAGCACACCTCGTGCGGCATGTCGGCCAGCATGCGCTCCGACGTGTGGGAGAACGGGCCGTGGCCGATGTCGTGCATCAGTATGGCCAGCTTGGTACCCAGCACCTCGTCGGCCGTCATCTCAATCCCCTTCACCTTCAGCACCTCTAACGCGCGGGTCATCAAGTTCAACGCCCCCAGCATGTGGCTGAAACGCGTGTGCATGGCGCCGGGATACACCAGACAGGAGAACCCCAGCTGCTTGATGCGCCTGTGCCGCTGAAAATAAGGGTGCGACAAAACATCAAAGATAATGTCGTCCTCTATCGTCAGAAACCCGTCATACACCGGGTCGTTGATAATCTTGCGCTTGTTGGTCATTACAAAAACAAAGAACGCACTTCCCCCCGCTTTATTGCCCCTTCACGAAAAAAGAATGGCAACAGAAGAATTCTACAAATTGCCCGGTAAGAGCAAGAACAGATACAGCCGTGGCACTGCCTGCAGAAAATAAATGTACTGTAGCCGCCGATTCATTATTTTTGTGTATATTTGCAACGTGAACCATTGGTGCTTCAAACAAATAAACTTTTATACAACAACTAATTACAAATAAAACACAGACAACCCGACATCGCGACAACAAAATGCCCCCGTCATGGAACGACCGAGCAGAGACACAATATTGAACATGATACGCACCACCGTGCGGGAGAAAGAGCCCGACGCGCAGATAATTCTGTATGGCTCACGTGCACGGGGCGATGCCTGCGAGGACTCCGACTGGGACTTGGTGATTATACTCAACAAACCCCCTATGCCTCACGCCGAGCGTTATACGATTGCTTACGACTTATGGGTCAAAGGTCAAGACCTCGGCGAAGAAATCAACTCACTGGTCTACACCAAAGACCAGTGGAGAGACGCGCCACCGTCGCTATTCAAATACAACGTAAGAGAGGAAGGAATACAACTATGAGCCTATCAGACGAAGAACGCCGTGCGATAGTGATGTATCGTATAGAAAAAGCCCAAACGGCATTGGCCGACATCCACAAGATATTACCATTGGGCATGTGGAGCATCATAGCCAACCGTTTATACTATGCACTTTATTATGCCGCTTCGGCTTTGCTGATTCACACCCGCCATAAGGGAAGCACACATAAAGGGGTAATCGCACTCTTCATTCTTTACTATATCAAAGACGGACTTCTTCCCAAAGAAGACGGAGTGCTGTTTGCAAACATTTTTGCCTTTCGGCAAGGAAGCGACTACGACGACTTTTTCGACGCCACCGAAGAAGATATCAAACGATACCTCCCTCAGGTTGAAGCCCTCGTTGGAAAGATAGTTTCACTGATAAACCTACAATAGAGGAGGTCTTCGGTCACCCTACTGAAAAAAGGCAGATTCGTGTAGTTCGATTCCGGACTTGACTGTTGGAGGCTGCCATTTAGCCCTATTGTCAATACCTCTACTTTGGGATATATCCCTGTCCCAACGCACTGCGTCGCCCAACGCTTATGTATGCCCAACATTTAAAACAGAGAGGCGAGCAAGCATATCCCGCCACTCCCTGGTCCGTGACATATTTTGTTATTCTTTTCTTTTATGTTTCATTGCGAGAAAAGAAATAAAAAGAATGTAGAAACCTTACACCAGACTCCGAACCGCCAAACATCCTTCATGCCGAGGGGACGCGACATAGAGTCGGATGTACACCCTGTCGCGTCTCTCCGAGACGCAATATAAATAGGTTGACGTTGGGTAGCCCCTAAAAATCATCCCGAAGGGATGTGACTTTAATATCACCGTACAAGCCGTTAGGCGCAGTGCGGTGATCTCCATGCAAACTGAAAAAGCGTCCCGGAGGGACGCGACATAGAGACGGATATTCACCCTGTCGCGTCTCTTCGAGAGGCATGTGATCTTGCCGGTTCCCTACCACCGCAATGCTCTGCACTAAATTCTCCGCTTCGCTATCGAAAGCCCTCTGGAATTTCTTCACAATGTTAATGAAGTCAAGCCTCTCCGAGGCCTAATAATGAATAGGTTGACGTTGGGTAGCCCCTAAAAAACATCCCGAAGGGATGTGACTTTAATAACACCGTACAAGCCGTTAGGTGCAGTGCGGTGATCTCCATGCAAACTGAAAATGCGACCCGGAGGGACGCGATATAGAGACGGATATTCACCCTGTCGCGTCTCTCCGAGACGCAAGTGGTCTTGCTGGTTCCCTGCCACTGCTCTGCTCTGCACTAAATTCTCCGCTTCGCTATTGAAAGTCCACTGGACTTTCTTCACAATGTTAATGAAGTCAAGCCTCTCCGAGGCTTACTACGGTATAAGCGGATAATCATGATTTATGATAGAAGAAAAAAACTTTTGCCATGTCGGGGAAAAAGGGTATCTTTGCAGACGAAAAGGGCGGCGACATATCTCACCAACACTCAACCAACCAGGCCCTTACCCATACAGCCTGAGAAACCGCCATACTACCCGCACCTCCACTACAGCCTCCGCCACCGGGTGCCCCACCCGCCAAACAAACAACGAAACAAACAACTAACTTACACCCCATGTAAAAAAAGAGAAATAGAGACATATAACTAAAGCGTTTTCGCTTTTCTTGGTGTACCTGAAAATCTGCAAATTTTTAGGTACCTACTACGTCAAGAAAGGAGAAACGCTCACGGTAACCGTGAGCTTTCTTGTTTAGTAGTAAGGGTTTTGCAGAGCCTCAGGTACGAAACAGAACAAAGTTCACGGCTTTTTTATTGCATTTAATCAACAACAATAATAATCACTAACAGCGACGGGCCGATGCTCAATAACCGGCACCCACAACATGAAGAAAGCACTACTCCTTTTCGCAACACTCTGCATGGCCGCGATAGGCTTTGCCCAGCAGCCCTTTGTCACCCTGACCCACAACGACACCATACGCGTGTTCCATGGCCGCTATGCCTTGCAGCAAGCCCACGCCGCCGCCGCGCATGGCGACGTCATCAACCTCTCGTCGGGCGCATTCGAGGCGGTGAATATCACCAAGGCCGTCACCATCCGGGGTGCGGGCATGTTCAACGACCCCGCCACTGGCCGCATCAGCACCGTCATCCGCAATGACTTTACCGTCGAAATAACTGATACCACCCACCGCCTCACCCTGATGGGGCTGTACTTCATATCCGGCGCCAACATGACGCTCTACCGCGCCTGGCACCCCCAATTTGTGAAATGCCGCTTCCAGACGGTTCAAGCTTATTATCATTCCGATGCAAGCCGGGCCTCCGACCGCACCACCTCTGCGCAATTCATCAACTGCATTGTTGGATACTGGAGCAACAATTCATGGAACAGCTATCAGAACTGGCAGGCCACTGGCACAGGGTTTTACAATAGTGTGATATTGGATCAGGGTAATCATAGAAGCCCGGACATACTGGTGAACTGCATCGCCAATCAGGACAACGGCACTGATAACCTCAACTCCAAAACCATCCTCAACAGCATACTTTATGATGGGGACTGGTCCAGATCTACCAATGGCTACACCAGTTTCTACACTATCGGTATTAATACTTGGGGTGGTTCTTACACTTATTTTGACATGACCAATATGAGCACGCACAACCTGCACAACTATTCCAGCTATGCCCAGGTGTTCCAAACCTTCCGTGGCACCTACTCGGACGGCATGAACATGGCCCTGAACGACAACATCGCCTCCACCATCCTGGGCGACGACAGCACACAGGTGGGCATCTATGGCGGCCAGTTCCCCTGGGACCCCTCGGTTAGCAACCCCCTGATAGGCCACTGCTCCGCCGCACGCCGCACCGATGCACAGGGCATGCTGCAAGTGGACATTGAGATTCTCAACCCCGACGATGAAGACGAATAAACCCCTCAGCTTTCTACTGCCATGAGACGAACACTTTTAGTGCTGGCAGCGTGCTTGCTGGGCTTCTCGCTGTCGGCGCAGCCGGGTAGGGAGATCAGTCCTCACCTACAACCCGACTCTAACAGCCCGACGGGACTACGCAGTCCCTCTCTCCGCCTGCCGCTCAACACCCTCCCGCAGGACAGCTTCAACATCAACTACACCTATTGGTTCGACGAAGACTTTGCCCACCGCCAGCAGGGCAACCTCGGCAACGGCCACATGCTGATTGATGCCAGCACGCTGGACGACGGCTTCCATGCCCTCTATATGCAGCTGGGCCACGGCACTGCCGCACGCTTGGAGAACTTCATGTTCTACACCTACCACCCCCTGCCGGGACTGGGCACGGACAGCTTCAACATCAACTACACCTACTGGTTCGACGAAGACTTTGCTCACCGCCAAGAGGGCAACCTCGGCAATGGCCACATGCTGATTGATGCTAGCACGTTGGACGACGGCTTCCATGCCCTCTATATGCAGCTGGGCCACGGCACCTCTGCCCGCTTGGAGAACTTCATGTTCTACACCTACCACCCCCTGCCGGGAATGGGCACGGACAGCTTCAACATCAACTACACCTATTGGTTCGACGAAGACCATGCCCACCGCCAAGAGGGCAACCTCGGCAACGGCCACCTGATGATTGACGCCAGCGCGTTGGACGACGGTTTCCACACCGTCTATATGCAGCTGGGCCACGGCACCGCCGCTCGGTTGGAGAACTTCATCTTCTTTATCCCCCCGGAGCGGTTCTATGAAGAGTATACCGATTTGGTGTACTGGTTTGGCGACGACACCACAGTGCACCGCCTCACGCCTTTGGCGGGGACGCACCTGCTGGAAGTGCCGGAGATGGACTGCGGCGCGCAGGGCATAGTGCACCTGATGGTGGTGGACAGCACGGGCCGCAGCTCGGCGGTGCTGGACCACACCTTCATCATGATGGACTCCACCTGCTGCTTGCCGCCGCTGTTTGTGACGGTGGACAGCGTGAGCGACACCGGTGCCTATATGCACTGGGACTACAACCGTCCCATGAGCTACACGCTGGCCTACGACACTGTGCCGTTCGACAACCCCGACAGCTGCGACAACATCGTGACCCTCAACGACACGGCCTTCCACTTTGCGGGCATGCACGCGGGCATCACTTGCCACTATGCCATCAAGGCCAACTGCGACAGCAGTGCTAACGCCTGGGTGCGCGGGGAGTGGAGCACGGTGTGCCGCACGCTGACCCCCGTATATGTGGAGGCGTGCGACAGCTATGACTGGCGCGGCAACACCTACCACGAGAGCGGCACCTACCGCGACACGGTACCTACGGCGCTGGGCTATGCCGTGCAGTGCGACAGCATCTATGAGTTGAACCTGACGATGCATTACAGCATCAGCACTGAGCAGCAAGTGACGGCGTGCCGCAGTTATGAGTGGCACGGACGCACCCTGACCGAAAGCACGGACACTGCCACCCACCACACCCACACGGCAGCAGGCTGCGACAGCACAGTGACGCTGCACCTGACGGTGAACCACCCCACCCACGCCGACCTGACGGAGCGCGACACGGCCTGCGGCCGCTACCGCTGGCACGAGCGCACCTACAGGGCCAGCGGTGCCTATACCTACACCCATGTGTACGACGACTCGCCCTGCTCGGGCATCGACACCCTTCACCTTACCATACGGCCCGTGTATGACCAGCGGCTGACGGTGTCCATCATGGAGGGAGACAGCATCAGCTTCAATGGCCGCACCTACCGCCACGGCGGTGTGTATGTGGACACGCTGCAGAGCGTGGACGGCTGCGACAGTCTGCAGACCCTGGTGCTGCACATCACCCCGGTGCGGATGCAGATAGCCCTCGCCACGGTGTGCCAAGGCGAATCCTACAGCAACAGCCATTTCACCGTGACGGCCACCGCCACGGCCACCACAGGGACGCTCAGCCTGCGCGACACCCTGCGCACCAGCCGGGGGTTCGACTCGCTGGTGTATGGGCTGGACCTGACGGTGCTGCCCAACCATCTGAGCAGCGTGGGCGGACGGATGCCGGTGGCAGACAGCGTGATAGTGAACGGAGATGTGGTTCTGCGGTGGGACGCTGTGGAGGGCGCCACGGGCTACCGCGTGTACCTGTGGACAGCGGGACAGCCCATGCCCACCTCCCCCACCTACGTCACCAGTCTCACACATCAGAACATACCCCTCTACCAGAACCGACAGACCTACAGCTGGAAGGTGGAGGCCTACAACCCCTGCGACACCACTGTCGGGGCTGTGCAGCATTTTATAATCTACAAAGAGCCGTCGATGACGCTGAGCAGCTATGCGCTGGCCTTTGGCGAGGTGGAGCTGAATGGCTCGGCCCGCCAGACATTGTCCATCGGTGGGCGCGACCTGACCGACTCGATCCGGCTATTCCTGCGGGGAGCGGACTCGACCATGTTTGCCCTGACCTCCGACCGGTTGGACCGCTACGGTGGTTCGGTGGCCGTGAGTTTTGCCCCCACGGCGGTGCAGTGCGAGTTCAACGCCTCCCTTGTGGTGACGGGCGGCACGGTGCGCGACACCGTGAGCCTGACAGGCCTGCTGGCGGACTACTACCAGTTTGAGGTGAATGTGTCGGACAGCGTGCCGGCACCCAACAGCCCCGTGGCCATCACGGGTACGCTGCGCAACGCGGCGGCAGTGGCCCAAGCGGGTGTGCCGGTGGACGTGTATGTCACCGTCATGGGACGCACGCTGGTGGTGACCGACACCACCGATGCCAACGGCCAGTTTGGCACAACCTATATGCCTGTCAACTCCGAGTGCGGCTACTACCAAGTGGGGGCATGTCTGCACGGCAGCAACAGCCGCCGGACGATGGCAGAGTTCAACATTCCAGGCATCAGCATACTAAGCACCAACATAGACTGGTATGTGCAGCAGGGCGACACACTGCACGGCACCATAACCCTGAAGAACCGCAGCAACATCACGCTGCACAACATCACGGTGACAGCCGACTCGTTGCCCGCCGGGGCAAGCATCCAGTTCGCCCCCCTCACGCTGCACCCCCTCGGCACCGCCGACCTGCACTACACTCTGGTGGGCAGCACGGCCACTATCGGGAACGAATATGAGAATGCCCGTTTCACGGCCACCTGCACCGAGGGCAACCTGGGCACCCTTGCGGCTTACTACTACTGCCACAGCCCAGTGCCAGACCTGAGCATCGCGTTCGACACCATAGTGTGCGCCATCGTGCCGGGGACGCAGAAGGTGGTGGACGTGGCGCTGCGCAACAACACGGACAGCACCTTCCGCAACGTGACGTTGCAGACCCCGCCGGGCTTTGCGGCACTGCGACCCCTGAACGTGGACAGCACATACACCATGGCACCCCACAGCACGCTGTTTGTACCACTACTGGCCATGATGCCCGAGGGTACGCCGCTGGCACCCCTGTCGGGCAGTGTGCTGGTGACGGCTGACAATGTGCCACCCCAGATGGTACCCTTTGTGGTGAACGTGGTGTCGAACGCCACGGGCAGCCTGCGGGTGCTGGTCTCGAATGAGTACACCTATGCCTACGGCACCCACGTGAGCGACGCCCACGTGACGGTGGTGGGCTACTATAGCCTGGACACTGTGGCCGCGGCCACTACGGGCAGCTCGGGGATGCTGATTTTCGACTCGCTGCCTGAGGGCTACTACCACCTCTATGTGAGCGCGCCGGACAACGACAGCTACGCAGGAGTGATACAGATCCGCGGCAGCCGCCAGACCTTCCAGGAAGTGCATCTGGAATACCAGGCCGTGAGCTACTCGTGGGATGTGAGACAGGTGAGCATGGACGACGAATACACCATCCAGTTGAACACCACCTTCAAGACCAATGTGCCCAAGCCGGTGGTGACGCTCGATGTGCCCCGTTTCACGGTGCCCTACGATGGCAGCTTCGGCTCGTTCAACATTGTGGCCTCCAACCATGGGTTGATCGACTGCTACGATGCCACCATCACGGTGCCCACATCGGACTACTACGACTTTGTGCCGCTGTTTGACCGCATCGACACACTGCACGCCTTGTCGTCGGTGACCATCCCCTGCGCGGTGCGCAACAAGGCTATCCATAACGCCGTCCTGACGGCCAACAACAATCAGCACTGCATTGCGGAAACCATCTACAGGACACGCAGCTGGACAGAAATGCGCACCCGCTATCGCGACACCATCATCTATGTGCCCGTCAGCCGAGTGGTGAACGACACCACCCACGACACAGTGATGGTGATAGACACGATGTACATACAGGTGCCGCATACTGTGATTGACACGGTGATCGACTCTATTGTGGACCGCATCTACTGGTACGATACTCTGATCCGCGACACGGTGCTGAGCCTGTCGGCCAGTCTGGAAGCCCTATGGGGCAACTGCGAGACCCATCCATTCAGGCTGATGGCCCAATGGAAGTGCAGCGCAGGAGGCAAATGGGTGTATGCCGGCACCACGACGGAGAAGATGGACTGCACCCACCCCAAGGACGACACCGAGCCGATCATCAGGCACATCACGGTGGACACCATCCGCTCAGGCATAGGCATACCCCAGGTAGGCTGGGCAAACGACTTCTGGTGGAGCGACTCGATACGACATACGAAGAAACCCCCGATCAACTGGCCCGGCATCAACTGGCCTGACCTGCCCAAGATTGATGTGGACTGGGAGTGCCAGCCCTGCTGGTTTACGGCCACTATCGGAGCCCTCGACTGCGCAGGGAACATTGCCCTGACCATCGGTTCGGCCGGGCTAAGCAGTCTGGCCCAAGGTGCTGCGAGGACAGCCGCCTCAACAGCCCGTAACGATGCTGCCAACTACCGAGGCCTAATGGGCAACTACAACAGGGCCATGGCCAGCGGCAATCCAACCGCGATAGCGCAGGCGGGTAGCGGCATGGGGGCCGGAGCCGCCCAGACACCCATCCGTGGCATGAACCAGGCAGCCCGCTATGCACTCATGTCGCAACAGTTGGACCGATTCTCCAACACCGCAGACGGCCTCGGTATCCTGATTCCGTTCGTCAACGGCCAGTATGGCGACGCCGCCATAGCCGGAACGATAGCCCTGCTGGGCAAGGTAAACCCCGCCTTAGGCACACTGGGCACCTGCATGAAAGACCTCTATGACGTGATCAGTGGCTGCCAGGGGGTGAAAGCAGAGATCCCTTGGGCGTATAACCTCGCCTTTGATGTGGACACCAACGTGAACGAGTACAACATACGGTTGGCCAAAAGATATCAGGACACACTGCATTCTATCCGCCGCCGGATTGTAAACGACTCGTTGCCTGTGTATGAAGAGCATCCTGAGGTGCTTACGTCTATCGTCAGCAACCTACTCAGCTACGACAGCGCAACGGTGGAGCAGATATTAGACTGCTACGACACCACCATCACGGTGATTGACACTAATGTGCTGATCCACTATGTGGACCGTTGGAACAGGACGGTAGACTACTACAGACAAGGATGGCTCACGCCGGAGTATGTGCCGGAAGGCCAGTCGCTCGACTTCTTCTATCTGGACACCAACACCACTGGCGCGCTGCTCGACATGGAGCTGACAGCCATGGACGAGGGTTATTGGTCGATTGAAGAGATGTTCCTGGCCACGCTGGACAGCATGGTGGCAGCGCCGAAGAAGAAATCGGTGTGCGCAGGGGTGTCGCTCCGTTTCACACAGGAGGTGGCCATGACCCGAGAGGCTTTCGAAGGCATGCTGACGGTCAACAACCCCCACGACTCTAATGCGCTCCGCGACTTGTCGCTCCTCTTTACGGTGAGTGACACGCTGGGCCATGACTGCACCGACAAATTCGACATCCAGGTGATAGACCGCCACAATGTGGGAGCCGACGGCTCGATAGCCGCTGGCACGGCTGGAACAATCACCGTGCGTTTTGTGCCGCTGATGTCGGCAGCCCCCACGGCCCCTGTGCCCTACCTGTTTGGTGGAGCCATAGACTACACAGACCCCTTCACCTCGGCAGAGATGTCGGACGAACTGAAACCTGTGTCACTCACCGTCCATCCTAGTCCCCATCTGCTGTTCGACTACTTTGTGCCCCACACCATCATAGCCGACGACCCCCTCACCACGCCTGTTATCGAACCGGCCGTGGCCGCCACGATAGGCTTGCGCATAAACAACGACGGAGCGGGTGCAGCCAACGGAGTGCGCATCTCCTCGCTGTCGCCTCAGATTGTGGAGAACAGCCAAGGACTGGTGGTTGACTTTGCCATGACGGGCACCTTGAAGGACGGCCAGGCCACAAGCCAGCCCCTCAGCGACATCGCCTTGGGCGATATGGCGTCGGACGAGACCCACACCATGGAGTATATGCTGAAGAGTTCCCTCCTCGGCACCATTCGGGTGAACGATGTGAACGTCATCCACAACAGCTCGGTTGACGACCGCGACATGAGCCTTGTCACTGCCCGAGCACACCGTTTGGTAAAGCCCATCCTGGAATACCGGGCCGGAGCTGACTCTATTCACGATTTCCTGACTCACGGTAACAGCAGCAACCGTCCCGACAGCATATACTTCTCGAGCGGACGGGCCACGCCCGTGGCATCGGCGGACACAGCCCTGTTCGACCACTATGTGGTGACTTCCGACACCACAGTGGCAGCTGACGGCTCTATCCAAGTTACCCAAACGGTCGACACGCTGGTGCGACTCACCCTCATGCCGGACACTACTGGATGGCAATATGCCCGCACAGACGATCCCGGCAGAGGGAAGTACGAAATCGTGTCGTGCATCAGAGACGACAGCGTCAACATCCCGCTGGAGAATATCTGGCTCAGTTTTGTAGACATAGAGGCCGGTCTCGATCCCAACTATGTCAACCGCATGCACATCGTCGACACCCTCGGCGCAATCCGTCCGACCACCTACTTTGTCACCTTCAGACTAAAGGAAGATGTGCTGAAAGTGAGCCGTATTCTGGATATTCCGCTCCGCGCCATAGGCAGTACGCTTGACTCGGTGAGGGTCAGGTTCTCGATGCCCGTCATTGACTCCACATTCACATTTGCCGACATGTCGTTGAAGTGTAACAACGGAGCCGAGCTGATGGACAGCACCGTGGGCGTGCGCCGCATAGACGACACTACCTACAGTGTGGACATTTCGAGAAAGACCTATGCCTTCGGACTCTATGTGCTGAAAGTAATGGCTGACAGCATCATGAACAGCGATGGCCATTATGGCGCAGGAGGACTGGAAGCCCACTGGGTGCACGCCAATTGCATGACCGTGAAGGACAGCATTGCCCACACCGCTTGCGACAGCTATACCTGGCGTGGCGAGAGGCTGACGGCCACGGGCATCTACACCGACACCCTATCGCAAATGGCTGGTTGCGACAGTATCTTACTGCTGAACCTCACCATTCACGAAAGCGACAGCGTGGTGCTGGCCGACACGGCGTGCGACAGCTACTTCTGGCAGGATTCGGTCTATACCGCCTCGGCCACGGCTTCGGTCCTCACCACCAACCGCTACGGATGCGACAGCACGGTGACGCTGAACCTGGTAATCTATGAGAGCGACAGCGTGGTGCTGGCCGACACGGCGTGCGACAGCTACTTCTGGCAGGATTCGGTCTATACCGCTTCGGCCACAGCATCGGTTCTGGCCACGAACCGCTACGGTTGCGACAGCACGGTGACGCTGAACCTTGTCATCAACTACAGCACTCACGACACCATCGTGGATACGGCTGCGGGCTCGTACTCATGGCAGGGCCAGACCTATACCGAGAGCGGAGAATACCGCTTTGAGGGGCAGACCTCTGAGGGCTGCGACAGTGTGATTGTGTTGCAGTTGACTGTCACGGAGGTCGGCATCAACTCCGCCGACAGTGCGGCCGACATCACTCTCTTCCCGAACCCCACCAAGGGTATGGTGACAATACTGTCCGAGGGGGTGGTAAAGGTGGAAGTGTATGACCAGGCAGGCCGCCGTGTGGCAGAGATCGTGGGAGACAACGAGGTTGACCTTGGCCACCTGCCCTCCGGGATCTACACGCTGCATATTACTCTACAGCATTCCGCTACCGTAAGGCGCATCGTCAAGCAATAGCGCATCGCTTCTTTACAAACAATTGAGGTAGACCACACTGTGCGATCTGCCTCAATTTTTTTTGCACGGCACGAATATTTGAGGGGGGATGTTCGTTTATTGGGCAAAAGGCAAAAAGAGATAAACTTTACCCCCTCGGAAGAGAGATCCCCCCCATTCTCCTGCAAAAGGGATGAGACACGGAAACATCAAAATATATGAATGACCAAGAATATACCCAGATAGCACAGCAGCACCGTGAGGCCTTATACCGTTTTGCAGTGCGCTACACAGCCGACGGCGACAGCGCCTGGGACACGGTGCAGGATGCGCTGGTGGAGCTGTGGACGCACCGCAGCGATGTGGAGCCACTGAAAGCCAAGGGCTGGATGGTGAGGGTGATGTACCGCCAGCTGGTGGACCAGCATCGCCGCGCCGAGCGGTTCCGCAAGTTGGCACCTGAGCTGACACAGCAAGAGTGGTATGACCAGCATGACAATTTCGAGCTGCACGACGCCATGCAGCAAGCCCTCGGCCAACTGCCCGACCAGCACCGCGCCATCCTGCTGATGAAAGACCTGGAGGGCTACCAATACAAGGAGATTGCCCAACTGACGGGGCTGGAGGAGTCGCAGGTGACGGGCATACTCTACCGCGCACGCATCAATCTGAAGAAAGCATACATGAAGTTGAACACCATTAAACAACAAGCAATATGATTAACATGGATAATTATGAGGGGTATCTGTACCTCTATCAAGAAGGGGAGCTGGACAGCCAGACCCGCGCCGAGGTGGAGCGTTTCCTGCTGGAGCATCCCGACATCCGCGAGGAGATGGACACCTACTATGACCCCTCCTTCGTGGTCACGGCCGAGCAGCCTGCCAAGAGGAGTCGCCGCTTAGTGTCCCTGTGGCGGTGGTCGGCAGCAGCCTGTGCGGTGCTGGCCATCGGCATAGGTGTGTACACTTTGCTGGCAGTCCCCTCAAGCCCGGAGGGTCTTCCGCTGGTAGCCGAACAGAACCCGCTGCCGAGCACTCACAAGTGGGACACCGCCCCCTCGACACAGCCAAAACTGGAACTTCACAACAACCACATACGCCACGCAAGCCGCCCGTCACTCCCCGACTACAGGGATGCGACCATTCCTTCGTCCACCGATCTTCAGCAGGATGTGGAAGCCCCAAACGCTACCGAATCCGTAAAGCTGATTGCTGCACAGCAGGTTTATACCGACTGCCAATTGGCCGAGGAGACCATACTGGTGGACTGTCTGGCTGAGGAATATACTATCGTGGACAATCTGGCCGCCGTGGAGGGTGACTCGGAAACCCAGCGGGGAATAAACCTCCTGGCCGTTGCTATCGACTACTCGGCCAAACGCCAAATGGAATTTATGGCAGTAATGAAGGATGAGGTGTTCCCTATCTTTAGAACATCCGACTCGTTGAGAACAATTTGACAAATCATAAAAAACAACAATCAAAAAATAATACAATCATGAAAAAGACAGCACTCATTGCAGCATTGACGCTTCTTTGCGGCACGACAGCCGCCGAGGCTCAAAACTATCGGCAGAATCTGGACAAGGAAATCACCACCCTGATTGTAAAGGGCGACTGCATTGTCCATCTGAAGCTGGATTCCGTCAACTGGATTATGTATCGAAGCGACGAGGGAACACCTTCGCTCCCCCTTGTCTCCATCACGGGCAACACGGTCGAGACCACACCGGAGGCCAACGGCAAGGAAATCCATATCGCCACATCGGCAGGATACAAAATACCCGGGAAGGCCGTCTTCAACATTGATGTGACGGACGCGGGACGCGTGATCTTCAGAGGCGACACGATGCTGAAAGGTCACTACGAGCAGGTGCTATACAGCGGAAAAGTTGAGAACAGCAAAACCGGGAGGAAGACAGAATATGCCGTCATCTATCAGTCCGATGACAAAAAGAGCGTCGACACCACCCGCGACTGGACGGGGATGCGGAAATACACCTTCGGCGACCGCTTCCATAACCATTTCCACTGGGGATGGTCGCTCTTCCTCAATAATGCGAGCAGCTCACCGAATACGCTGGCAGTAAAAAGCAGTTTCGCCACTAATATAAGCTGGCAGTTTGACTACTCACTTTATATGGACGACCACATCGGAGCTGGTTTTGGCATCGAGTATGGCATCAATAATTATGGATTTTCCTCTCCCATCGTGACAGGGAGACTCGAAGGCGACAACTATTATTTGGGGGCCGGCACCTCCGACCTGCCGGGAAAATGGGAGACCTCAGCCAACGAATTGCATCTGGGCATCCCGTTCCACATCGCCTTCTTTCCCTATGCGAAAAAGCATTATTTCAACTTCCGTCTCGACTTGATTCCCCGGATTACAATTTGGGGCACACAGATTCAGCAATATCAATATGCTACTGATGATGTGATAGAAGAACGGAAATACGAACGCGCCATGCCCTTCAACCTATTCAACCTTACGGCCAGATTTTCGACCAGAATAAGCCTCTTAGGGTTCTATGCCGAGGCAAACTTGCTCCCGATATTCAAGGGGGTGAAACTGAACGACGGCACGGATTACAATCCTTTCCATTTCGCCGCAGGCATAATAATCGACCTGTCCAAACAGTAGGGTTGCACCACAAAAAGGAACGGGGTCGCACCAATGGTGACGGCCCCGTTCCTTTTTGTGGATAATGTGCCTATCTCAATTGTTTGAAGAATTCCCACAGGACGATGGCGGCGGCGCAGCTGATGTTGAGGGAGTGCTTGGTGCCGCACTGGGGTATCTCGATGCTGCCGTCGCAGAGGGGGAGTAATGCCTCCTGCACTCCTTCCACTTCGTTGCCAAAGATTATTGCCACTCTTTCACCAAGGGCTTCGGGCAGACGGTCAAGCTTGATGCTGTCATCCACCTGCTCGATGGCATAAATCTTATATCCCTGGGCTTTCAACTCACTGACACAATCGGCCGTCTCTTCATAGTAGGTCCAATCCACGCTTTCCTCGGCGCCAAGGGCGGTCTTGTGGATGTCGCGGTGAGGCGGTGTGGAGCAGATGCCGCACAGGCATATCCGCTCAACCCGGAAGGCATCAGAGGTGCGGAACACAGAGCCAATGTTGTTCTGGCTCCTGACATTGTCCAACACTACGGTAAGGGGCAGCTTTTCGGCCTCCTTGTATTCCTGCACCGACAGGCGGTGCAACTCGTCCATCGAAAGTTTGTGTGTCAACTGTGAATGCTTGAATCTTGAATGTGTGAATACTTGAATGTGTTAATGTGTGAGTGTGTGAATGCGTAAATACTTGAATACGTGAATACGTGAATCTTGAATGATTGAATGTGTGAGTGTGTGAACCCGATTAACACATTCCCACAATCACACATTAACACATTCATCTTACCTCCTTTTTATCCCACGCTGCCTTCCAGCGAGATGCTGAGGAGTTTCTGCGCCTCGACGGCAAACTCCATGGGCAGCTTCTTCAGCACGTCCTTGGCATAGCCGTTCACTATCAGTCCCACGGCGCTCTCGGCGGTGATGCCGCGCTGCTGACAATAGAAGAGTTGGTCTTCCGATATCTTCGACGTGGTGGCTTCATGCTCCAGTATGGCACTGCTGTTGTTGGCTTTGATATACGGCCATGTGTGAGCCCCGCATTGGTCGCCCAACAGCAGCGAGTCGCACTGCGAGAAATTGCGGGCATTCTCGGCACTCTTGTTTATCTGCACCAAGCCTCGGTAGCTGTTCTGGCTATGCCCGGCGCTGATGCCTTTCGACATGATGGTGCTGTGCGTATTCTTGCCCACGTGGATCATCTTGGTGCCCGTGTCGGCCTGCTGGTAGTTGTTCGTGACGGCCACGCTGTAGAATTCGGCCGTGCTGTCATCTCCTTGCAGGATGCAACTTGGGTACTTCCATGTCACGGCGCTGCCCGTCTCCACCTGCGTCCATGAAATCTTGCTGTGCGAACCCTTGCAGATGCCACGTTTGGTGACGAAATTATAGATACCCCCTTTGCCTTCCTTGTCGCCGGGGTACCAGTTCTGCACAGTGCTGTACTTCACTTCCGCATCCTTCAGGGCAATAATCTCCACGATAGCTGCGTGCAGCTGGTTCTCGTCGCGCTGCGGAGCCGTGCAGCCCTCCATATAGCTCACGTAGGCCTCCTCGTCGGCAATGATGAGTGTGCGTTCAAACTGGCCTGTGCCGCGGGCATTGATGCGGAAATAGCTCGACAACTCGATGGGGCAACGCACCCCTTTGGGAATATAGCAGAACGACCCGTCGCTGAACACGGCTGAGTTCAAGGCGGCAAAGAAATTGTCGCTGCTCGGCACCACCGAACCCAGATACTGCTTCACCAAGTCGGGGTACTTCTGCACGGCCTCGCTGATGGGGCAGAACAGAATGCCTTTCTCCTCAAGCACCTTTTGCGACGTCGTCTTCACCGACACCGAGTCCATGATGGCGTCGTATGCCACCCCTGCCAACTCCTTCTGCTCCCGCAGGGGAATGCCCAGCTTGTCGAAGGTGGCCAGCAGTTCCGGATCCACCTCGTCAAGGCTTTTCTTCTTCTCCTGCTGCTTGGGGGCTGCGTAGTATATGATGTCCTGATAGTCCACCTTGTCATA
>Ga0247611_10005367_pt1 | contig 17040 bp, 19 predicted proteins | sample 177DNAGHGhighgp2_FD_192422 | JGI IMG/M metagenome (GOLD analysis project Ga0247611, IMG submission 192422) | Sheep rumen microbial communities from Palmerston North, Manawatu-Wanganui, New Zealand - 1770 DNA GHGhigh gp2 | ecosystem: Host-associated > Mammals > Digestive system > Stomach > Rumen... | reverse complement strand
GCTTAGCTTGGGCTGCTTCATCGATTACCTCTTTTGCTTCGTCAATGGTACACTGTGCCTCATCCACCTTTGTCAGTAGTTGAGTGATGTTCGCCTGTAAGTCCTCGCCCTGTGCAATCAGGCTGCGATAATATTCATGCGTGGAAATGTGCTGCGCTTCCGAGCCTTTGATGCCTCGTTGCAGTCCGTATGCCGCCATCTGTTCAGCATATGTGTCCTGATAGCGTATCAGGTTGGCACGGCTCATGACTTCATCGGCACACAAACGAGGGGCAGGGGCTTTCGTCCTGTATCTCTTCTTGACGGTCTGCTCCTTCTTCTGCTTCTTACGCTCTCCCACGACAATGGGGACGATGGTAGCATGAAGATGGGGTGTTTCCTCATCCATGTGCAGTACTGCCGACACCACATTGTCTGTACCATAGGTTTTGCGAAGCCAGTCAACGTTATCCTGACACCACTCGTCAAGTCTGCCGTTCTTCTCTATCTGCTCCATGTCTTCATGGGTGCCAGTCAGTACGATACGGATGGCCAGTACTTGGTTCTTGCCTATCTTGCGTGTAAGTCCTGCCGTATTGAGGCGATGCTGTATGGCTTCCGTCCTGTTGCGGACTCCTTCGGGAAACTGGATAAGTTCTCGGTTGAGGTGCGTACGCTTCGGATCGGCATTCTTCGGTTGGATGGTGCGCTCGATGTGTGCCGACATCCCGCTGTCTGCGCCCTTTGCTTTCTCTAAGTGTAATACTGCGTATCCCATTACATATGCTTTTTTAGTTTGTTCGTTTACGATGTTTTTGTTCGTCTCTCGTTCCTGTTTGTGTTCGGCTTGTGCCGACGTTCTTTGCAGGGAGTCCAGAGGGGTGCAGCCCCTCGGCCTATTGGGGATTTTTAGCGTTGTGGCAACAATGCGGCTCGAAAAATCCCCTAATAGGCTACGGTATTTCCAGCTTGTGGGAAATATCCGTACCTGCGCCAGCATGATTCCATCGCAGTATGCTTCCAAAATGTTGCAACATTGCAACGGACGGATGGACTGACTGACGGATGGATTAATTGATTGACGGACTAACTGGAGGATGGATGTTGTGCCGTCAGTATCACCTCAAAGGGCTTGTGGTCTCGGATGATACGCTCTATCAGTTCTTTGCGGACAGCCCTTGCCTGATAGGAATTAAGACGGAAAGCAAGCAGCAGAACGACCTCCATGTTATATACAGTAAGGTATAGGTTTTGACGTTGTTTGATAATACGCTCTGCCTCGTAAGGCTTTACCAGTTCCTCTTTGTAAAGTGTTTGGATGGTGTTTCTTAACTTGGGGATGAACACTCCGAAGAGGTCAATCATTTCAGACTCGCTCATCCAAATTTCTCCACTCGGTATAGTCAGTTCTCTGTACTCACTATACTCAGTCCACTCAATGATGTTTCTCTGTTCCATATACCTATGCTGTTTTGATGTTACTGAATGATGCGTTTAGCTTGTTACCTAACATAGTCAGGTCGTTATCCAACTTCTTTGTCGTGATGCGGGCATAAATCTGGGTCGTAACGATGTTCGTGTGACCCAGTACCCGGCTTACGCTTTCGATGGGCATGCCATTGGTCAAAGCCATCGTTGCAAAGCCGTGTCTTGCACAGTGAGCTGAGATAGGCTTGTCTATACCACATTCCTTCATCACCGTTTTCAACTTCTTGCAGATACTCCAATAGTTGACCTCACCAAACACAGACTTTGGATTCTCCTTGGGGTAATCCTGATAACGCTCGATGATTTGCAAGGGAACGTCTAACAGCTTCACCTGATAGGGAACGTCTGTCTTGTGGCGCTTGCCTACTATCCACTTGTCACCTTCAATCTCCACAATGTTGTCCGTAGTCAGTTCCTTCAAGTCCACAAACGAGAGTGCCGTGAAATTCATGAAAACGAACAGGTCACGGATAAAGGCAAGATTGGCATTCTCGAACTCATGCGTCATCACCGTCCTCAGTTCCTCTTCTTTCAGATAAGTGCGCTCCTTGCACTTGGGACTGATATGGAACTGGGCGAAGACATTGCGCTGTATCTTGCCGTTGTCATGGGCTCGTCCTACAACTCCTTTCAGGTGCATACACGACAGCCAAATGGTAGAACTTGCAAGTCCTCGGTCATTGCTGAGGTAAACGGCAAACTCCTTGATGAAGTCGGGTGTCAGTTCCTGCATGGATATGTCGCTGCGTCTGTGGCATATTTGCAAGAAGTTCGCTACATAGTTCCGTGACCTCAACTGCAACTTGTATGTTCCCAAAGCCTTGTCCTTGCTGACACGACGTTTGAGATTTGCCAAGTCCTTGTCGAATGCGCCCAACAGGGTTTCGTATTCGCTGCCAAAGCCCTGATAGGAATTACGCACCATTTCAGCCGTAACGAATGCATCACGGTCTGAAAGGTGCTGATAGTGTTTGATGATTTGAGCCTTTATATTATCAAGGTTGCGGTTAAGGTCAAGTGCCTCCCTGCTTCTGCCCTTGGCACAATTGCCTTTCACGTCCCACATCGTCAGTGGGATGCTCCGCTTGCAACTGAATTGGCTCTGTGTCCCGTTGATGGTGATTCGTCCCATCACTGGTGCTATGCCGTTCTTGACCTTACCCTTGTTCACGTAGAACAATACCGAAAATGTGCTTCTATTCATTCTTTTTAATCGTTTTAAAATTCGGGCTGCAAAAGTAATACCTTTCTGGGAGAAAACCACTACGCAAATCGCGGCAGATTTAGGAAAGAAAAACGCGAAATGTGAAAACGGTTCGAACTGCCGTGAACTGCCTTGATTTGCGTAGCCCGTTAAGAAAGTTTAACTTTCGACCGTAGCCCAATCGGGTTACGAATAAGAGACCTAAGTCGTTCCGCAATCTGCCTCGATTTGCGTAGAGCCTCTTGGCGAAAGTTACTCAAATTGCGCTCATTTGCCTTTATTAATGGGCTTATCTGCGTTAATCTACGAAAAATGCTTTTCTATTTCAGCATTATTTCGTATTTTTGCAGGCAATGAGACATTTAATTTTCGTTCTGCTACTCTTAGCATCTGATGTGCTTGCTGGCAACAAGATATACTCGCCAACGGTCAAGACACTGACGACCATCGTCAATAACAATTGGCAGAATCGTCCTGTCATGGAGTTAGGCAGCCGGGACCGGCTATGTATCGGATTCGACGAACTCTCACATGACGCTCATCGTTACATCTGTCATCTGATACGATGCGAGGCTGACTGGTCGGAGGCAGAGGATGTGTTCGAGAGTGATTGGCTGGAAGGGTTCAACGATTATCCCTTAGAAGACTACCAGAATTCTTTAAACACGACAGTTAACTACACACATTATGAGTTCAACATCCCCAACGACAGATGCAGAATTCTGATGAGTGGCAACTACCGATTAAGTATCTATGACGAGGACAAAGGACATGAGAAAATCATAGATGCAGAATTCTATGTGGTGGAACCCATCGTCAATATCGGTTTGAGCATGACAACGAATACAGATATTGATGTCAACAAAAGTCACCAGCAACTTTCCATGACACTTGATTACAAAGACCTAAGGGTAACTCGTCCCGATGAGGAAATCTATACTATCGTCATGCAGAACTGGAATGAGCAGACTGCAAGAATCAATCCGCAACCCCAATACACTTACCAACAAGGAATGCGTTGGGAGCACCAACGTGACCTTATTTTCAATGCAGGAAATGAGTATCATAAGTTTGAGGTTCTTGACGTAAGTCATCCCACAATGGGCATTGACCATATCGGATGGGACGGCGAGCATTATCAGGCATTTCCCTTTGCCACAACCATACGCCGCAATTACCTCACGGACGAGTCTGCTAATGGTGCTTTCTATATTCGCAACAGCAATTACTCTGAAAGTTCCCATACCTGCGATTATGTATGGGTTAACTACACTATAGAGGCTCCCTATTGCGGTGATATTTTCTTGCAGGGACAATGGACTAACAATGCCGATGACACTGCCTATCAGATGCAATATGACACCAGCGATAATTGTTATCACACTCAGATTATGCAAAAGCAGGGGTATTATTCCTATCAGTATGTAGATAAAGAAGGAGAAACCGCCCCAACAGAAGGTAATTTCTTCCAAACAAGCAACAAATATCAGGCATTTGTCTATTACAAAGGGATGGGGAGCCGCACTTGGCGGTTGGTAGGTTATCGCGGATTAGACACCCGGTAATCTTGTGGTGTCTGACGATACTGATGATAAAAACTTGCTATCAGGAAATTCGTTGATGAGAAGTGTAACTCTTCTGCTATCTCATCAATGGACTTATCACTATTCAAAAGCATTTCTGCCGCATGTTGCAACCTGATTCTCATAACCACAACATGTGGGTTCTTATAGAGGTTAGACGACATCATCTCGTAGAATTCATTGATATTCATCTGAGCCTCCTTTGCCAGTATTTTCATAGAGACATTCTGCTGCTGACTTGTCACATAAGGCACGATCTTCATCATAGCATCCGCAAAAGCGCTCCCTTCCGCATTCTCCAAAGTGTTGTCTATATCCGAAGTATAAGGGGTTAGCATCTCCTTTTCCATGTTATTGCACATATTGACAAAGTTCCTGATTCGCTTAATAACACTACCTTCAATATTGGCACGATTAAGTTTCATGCGAGTATTACGATTATAGAATATAAAATTGGCAATCAAAAGACCTAACAGCAAAAGACCTAAAGTCAAATAAACGAATGTCATACGCCACCACGGCTCATTCACTGACAGCCGCCAGACGAAAGGATCTACCATCCATTCATTAGGAGACATTGACGCCTGTACCTCTATCTCATATTTACCAGGAGGAATACCGTACATCGAATAATGAAGCATTCCTTGATTGTCCACTCTTCCAGAACCATCATGCAACGAGAAGATGGTCCATTCATTTCGAAAACCTTTGACACGTACTCGATAAAAAGTCTGGGTCGGACGAAAATAATTCAAACCAGAGAAGAGCAAGGAGATGTTATTCTGATCGTAATCCACATTAATCTCCTGGGCACGAGTGATGACACGGTCAAGTATCTCTTTCCCGTCTATCTCCATACCTGGTTGGATAGTCCTGCCATTGACCATCAGACGTATTAGTTTCGGATATAGTTTAATATCCGTCTTTCTTGTCGTATGGAAACTACTTGGATCAAACTTCACGATAAAATCTAATGTCTGCATGATGATAGAACCGTCTTCTAACTTCATGGCAAGTCCATTGACAAAAGATTTTGTCGGAATATTGTCGTCCTCATTAAAACTAACAACTCTTACCAAGGAGTCATTACGTATGACGAGACATGAGATACCATTACTTGTACTGACCCATAAATTATGGTCGTTGTCCTCAATGATTGAGTGAATGACATTATTTTTTAACCCATCCTCATTATTTATAATAAGTGGATGATTATCTTTATCTGACAGATAGCGCTTTAGTCCTACATAGGTGCCATGCCATGTCCACCCACGACTGTCATGAAAGGCACAATTAACACGACGAGGCAAAGTCTCTTGTTTCTTGAGGAACTCCTGGGTTAGCATCGTGGCATATTTTTTTGCCATGGGATCATCCCACTTCAAGACCTTAAAGGGCGAGTTAAACGGTTTTGAATATAGCAAGCCCTGTTTCTCTGTCCCCATCCACATTCCCCCTTGAAGGTCAAAGGCTATATCATTGATGTCTGTATTAATCTCCTGATAGTTGGTACTCATTAAAGTCTGATAATGCTGTTTCTCTCCTGTGGAAATGTCATAGATCCAGTAACCATATTGAGAAGCCACATAAAGGACATTATCCTTTATTGCCAGATTATTCAGATGGTACGATGGTTCCAGCAATACCTTGCTCTCTCCTGACACAGCATCTATATCCAACAATATTCCTTCACGCTCACCATTACGGATCTGATAAAAACCATGGTCGTTTACTAATACAACAGATGATTTTTTGTATTTCTCTGCTTTGTGGGTATCCAACAATGTCTTGATATATTCCATCTTTCCTGTTGAAAGATTGAACGCCTCAATACTACTATCATCGTAAAATAACAGGAACTGCTCTTTATACTTTCCTATATCTTGCAATTTCTTCCCTTTCCTAACAGGAAAAGACTTTTTGGTCTTACAATTATATAATTTATCCTTTGACAGCAGTAACATACTGCCATCTTCGTCCACAAACAAGTCCTCTGCTTTGTCATTAAAGCCCATTTTCTTGAATACCCCCTGCACATCTTCAATAAAACGCTCCGTCATCAAATCGACACAGGTCACTTGGTACTTGTCTTTTACCCACAAGTGATGGTCTTTATCAAAGTAAAGATGATAATGTCCTTCATACTTAGGCAACTCATAAATGTTCTCTGTATGAGCATCAATATGGTCAAAGGATGAACCATTATAGAAATTGATATGACCAATAGAACTAATTACCATTCTCCCCGTCTTTGTACAGATAATCACTTGAGCACCATTATCCGCCAACCCCTCAGAGGCATCATGAATACTGAAAAGACGGTCAGACTCTGTCGCATATACAGAGACAGATATTGTCAAAAGAACTGACAACACCCACCAGCACAACAGTTTTCTACTTTTCATATCATTTTGAAGGTTTTTAGCCTATCAATTGCAAAGATAATGAAAAAGTTTTAATTACCCAAAAATTTGAATGAAATTTCTTTAAGCAACGAGAGCCGACATGTGTATGAGGAAACTCGCCCACAACATCTGCCCATCATCAACCTACTGGAAGAAATGGTAGAGACAAGATTCTATCCGACCCCAAGTCGGCAATGCTACCCTTTCTGCAAACGATGGCGTTTGATCGCGTCTAATCAGCAGACAGATCTACATCCGTTGTGGCACGCCCGTCGGCACTATGGAAGACAAACACCAATTTCTCCTTGGGCAGATCCTGAAGGGAAATACCAAACACGTTCTTGCCACCATACGTATAGGTCTTGACGGTCTTGCCGGAGAAACTGATCACATCCACAGACTCTACCTGTCCAGAAGCCGACACGTTGAGTATCATGCCGTTACGCTTGACCTCTACCGACAGTTTCGACAAAACGTCACTTGCCTTATCCAGCCCTGCCGCAGCCAGTTGAGCCCTGCAGGTCTCTGCCAGCGCAGGATTGGTAGTTTCCAGATAGCGCAAGGCATAGTGACGCCCCAGCATACGATACCCCTCGCTGGAGAAATGTAGATTATCATCGCTGGGCATACAGCCCTCTGACGATACGACATACGTATTCGGATAGTGATTAGCAATATCATTGATGGTAGGATTGGCATGGGCGCAGATACCACCATATTCTCCACGTACAACCTCGCCGACCAGCAAGGGAACAGATGTAGAATCGAACCTGAGTTCCTGCTGCAGGTCACGATATATTTTCCTTAGTGTCTTACGCCACTGGTCATTATAGGCATCCGTCTCTCCCTGATGCAGCAGGATGCCTTTGATGACACCATCCTTGGCAGCCACTTTCGCCATCGATAACAGTCGCTCGTAGGGGTCGCGTCCATACTGGTTCAGAATATTGTTCATCCAGTCACGCTCCTCCTTGGCAATTAGGGTCGCATTCTGATCCTTATCAAAGAACGTGATGGGACAACCCTCGACAGCCACAGATACAATACCAATACGTACATTCTCCGGCACAACCTCAAGCAACGTCCGTCCGAACCAGTCCACAGGTCCCAGATGAGCATCAGCACGACAGAGTGGAGGCACGGCATTACGCCATTGTCCGAGTTTACGGTCTGCACCATCGGTTGTTGCCATACTGAGATAGCGGTCGCTCACCTCGAGGTCTTGTTGTTCGATGGGTGCCTGGCCAGCCATATTCGACTGTCCAAAACAAAGGAAAATCCAGAAATTCTCATCCTGCGCCTGTAATTGAAGTGTTCCCATAACTGTCATCAATAGAATAATAAGTTTCTTCATTGTCATATATCGTTAAGTTAATATTATCATGTTGGCATATTTGATAAACATTATTCATATTGAGTGCAAATATACTGATTATTTAGCAATAACACCTATTTTTACTGTCATATTTAAGTGTTTTTATCACTATATTTTATCTAAATGTCTGCTATAACGGCGGCTTTCTACCATTTTTTGAGTACCTTTGCATTCCGATATGCAGAAAGAAAAGACGATATTGTTCCTTCACGGATTCTATGCCAGCGGTCAGTGTGTGCCTGCTATGGCATTGAGGGAGACTTTCAAAGGAAAGGCTCGTGTCCTGACTCCTGACCTCCCACTCCACCCTCATGATGCCATCAGACTCATCCGCGAAATATGTGACAAGGAGAAGCCTGACATACTCGTCGGCAACAGTTGTGGGTCGTTCTATGCACAGATGATCTCACCGATTGTAGGCATCCCTGCCCTACTCGGCAATCCGCATTTCAAAATGTCAGACTTTCTCCGTGACCGTATCGGCAACCATCAGTACAAATCACCAAGGGCTGACGGCAAGCAGAACTTTACCATCGACGAACAATTAATCTGTGAGTTTGAACAACTGGAAGCACACCAGTTCGACTGCTGTAATATATATAATAAGGACCGCGTATGGGGAATCTTCGGCGAGGAAGATACGCTGGCACACTTTGAACCGCTTTTTCTGGAACACTATCTGAACAACTTTCACTTCCCAGGTGGCCATACGCCAACAGCAGAGCAGTTCAAGACATGGTATTGTCCGCTCATTGAAAAGTTGCTACTTGAATGTCAATTCAGACACAGATAAAGAGTACGTTTTGCCTCTACTTATGCCCTCAATAAAGGACATCGAGGAATTTCCAGAAATGGGAGTTCCCATTTTAACCACTGTCCTGATTTCATCTTGAGTGCGCCAGATGGTATCGAAATCAGTCATTATATCCGTTTATCCTTAGTTTTCCTTCTCTTTTAGGATTTCCAGCATTTGGGGACGGAAGTCGTTGCCCCAATTGCGCAACTGTTCTATAATGGGGATAAGAGTACGACCTAGGGCTGTGAGGCTGTACTCAGAATGTTTGCAGACAGGATCAATGACCTGCTTCTTAATGATTCCATACTCTACAAGTTCCTTCAGTTGCTGGACCAACACACGCTCACTGGCTTCAGGCAAACGACGCTGGAGTTCGCTGGGACGCTTCGGACTGTCGAGCAGTTCATAGATGATGTATGGTTTCCACTTACCGCCCATCACTTCGATGGCGATGCGGAAACCACAATTGATGTCCACGGGTATCTTCTTGTTATACATATCGGCTGCGAAGTTACTAAAAATAATCGATACTGCGAAAATTATCAGCACAATACTGCGAAAATTATCAGTATTCACGGGTTTTGTAGCCTCACGGAATCATAGTAATTTTGCGGTCGTTATGAAAGAGTTAAAGATTGAAACGCAAAGAGGAACGCTACTCGATGGGGTGCTATTCCAAGCCCAATCGGAGACAGACACGGTGAAAAGTTCAGGCATTGCTGTCTCACGAGGCAGCGATACCGTACTGATTGCCATCACTGGCATTCACGGCAACTTCTACAGCAACCCATTCTATTATAATATAGGTGATACACTGACCTCGGCAGGTATCGACTTTATCTATGCCCAGACGAACGATGCTTTTGGGGTAATCCATACTCAAAACGTCAAGACTGGACGTGAAGAGATAATCGGCTCGTGGAATGAACGGTTTGCGCTGACTGACGAAGACGTTGCCGCCTATGTAGATTATGCAGAGCATGTGGGCTATAAGCACATCATCCTGGCAGGTCATTCATTGGGAGCGAACAAGGTGATTTACTACCTTTCACGTCATCACGAAAGGCACGGGTAGGCGAACGAAGTTCGGGAATCATGCGGGTAGAACATTTTCTGCTGCTTTCGCCTGCTAACCTCGATTACATGACCGCCAGCGTAACACCACAGCAGCGTGAGATGATTCGCCAACTCTACGAGCGTGGCGATGCTGACAAGATGCTGCCCTTCCTGCTGATGGGTTGGGTGGAATGTACCGTCGGAACTGCTTATGACTGGACGTGGAGCGGAATCTTGAATAATGTGCATACTTCAACTGATGGCGATTTCTGCCAAGTCTCACAGATAACACATACTGGTGCTCTACTTATCGGCACCTACGATAACTTCACCGATGGCGACCCGTCGGGTTTTCTGCGAAATATCAACTCACACATGCCGACTGCCGACCAGAACCGCCTGCTCTTCATCGAACGGACAGGTCACACCTACCAACAGAAGCAACAGGAACTTGCCGACAAGATACTGCAATTGATAAAAGACTGGAGAAAGGAGTAATATGAAGACATTATTTGATACTACGACACTGCGCCACCATACGCTGAAGAATCGTGTATGGCGGTCGGCAACTTGGCTTGCTCTGGCAGATAACGAGGGGAATGTGACGGATGAGATTGTCCGCACATACGAGAAACTGGCTGAGGGAGGTGCTGCCATGATTGTAACGGGACTGACCTCTATCGTAAAGCATGATGCGGAGATTGGAGGAGGGGTGAAGTTTTATGATGACCGTTTTATCGAAGGACATCAGCGACTGACCAGTGCTATCCATAAACATGGGGCATTGGCCATGATGCAGACGGCTATCGTTGACGGTCCAGTGGATGCGTTGACAACGGAGCAGGTGGAGGACATCGTGCGACAGTTCGGTGATGCTGCCCATCGAGCAGAACAGGCCGGCTATGACGGTGTACAGATTCATGCTGCCCATTTCTTTTATCTGAGCAAGTTCATTAGTCCGCTCATCAACCACCGTACAGACCGCTATGGTGGTGACCAGCGAAACCGTTCTCGCATTCTTTATGAGATACTGAAGGATATGAGAAGCAAGACGAGTGACGACTTCCTTATCACCATGAAGATTAACTCTACCGACGAGTATCCTGGAGGGTTGACGATACAAGACTTCCTGGTGTCTTGCAAACTGATGGCTGATGCCGGCATCGATGCCATTGAGGTGAGTGCCAACGGTACGTCGCACACAGGTGTCAAGGCAGGACGTAACGAGGGCTATTTCCGTGCTGCCGCCATGTCATTGGCAGCACTCGTTGACGTACCCGTTGTATTGGTGGGTGGTCTGCGTTCCGTTGAGAAGATTAATCAGTTCCTCAATGATACCAAGATTGAGTATGTCAGCCTGTCGCGACCTCTCATCCGTGAGCCGAATCTGATTAACCGGTGGCAGTCTGGCGACATTACACCATCGCTCTGTGTGTCGTGCAACACCTGCTATCGCACTCCTGGCCATCAGTGCATTTTTTATCTCAGAAAGAAATAACATCGAAAAATATAGAATATGGAACAGAAAACAATTAAGGCGTTGTTTGTCAACGGCGGACCACGTAAGAACAGAAACACAGCACAGATGCTTCAAAGTGCTATGCAGGGCGCAAAGGACGCTGGTGCAGAGGTTGAGTTGGTGCATCTCTATGACCTCGACTATAAAGGCTGTAAGAGTTGCTTTGCCTGTCAGTTGAAGAATGCCAAGACCGATGGTGTATGTGCCATTCGCGACGGTCTTCGCCCTTTACTTGAAAGAGCACGTGAGGCAGATGTGATTATCATTGGCTCACCAGTTTATTTCAGTTATCCAACGGGTGAGACTCGTTCGTTTTTGGAAAGGCTGATCTTCCCCAACTTTACCTATGATTACGACGAGCAAGGAAACCGTCGCCGTCCTATCCGTAAGAAGCAGACCGCTATGATTTTCACGATGAACATACCAGAGGAGGCAATGGAGGATTGGAAATACCCCGTACTGTTGGGGTCTTGTGAGAAGCAGTTGCAGGAGAACTTCGGGCACAGTGAGACGCTCTATGCCTGCAACACCTATCAGTTCAACGACTATTCGCGCTATGCTATGACTGTCTTCAAAGAAGAGGACAAACGCCGTCATCGCGATGAGCATTTCCCACAAGACCTGCGTAAAGCCTACGAACTGGGTAAGCGACTGGTTGACAAATCATGATTGTTCGTGCTTCGTCACGATGAATGAGAGTAACATAGACAATGCCAGAACACCAAAGATAACTATAAGACTGATGGAGGTGGGCACTTCAATATGGGGCATGTTCAGGTTTAGACCTACGAGTGCCCCCAAACTGTTGATATACTCATTCATAGCCAGCAACATCTTGATACCGACAAAGATCAGGATGATGCCAAGTCCGTACTTCAGATACTTGAAATATTTAGCCACAGCAGCCAGTGCGAAGTAAAGGGCACGTAGACCGAGAATGGCAAAGATGTTGGAGGTGAGCACAATGAACGGGTCGCGACTGACACTGAACACAGCAGGGATGCTGTCAACGGCAAATGCAACATCGGTAGTCTCAATAACCAGCAGGGCTACGAATAACGGTGTTGCCACACGTCGTCCGTTCTCTACAATGAAGAAACGGTCGTCATGCATATGGTTGCTTACAGGATAGAACTTACGGAACCAGCGCACGATGATGTTCTGTGAGGGGTCTGACTGATCATTGTCGTCATGGGTAAACATCTTACCGCCCGTATAAAGCAGGAAAAGACCGAAAAGTCCCAGTATCCACTCGAAGCGTTCCACCATCGCCGCACCGGCAAAGATGAAGATACTGCGAAGGACCAATGCTCCGAAGATGCCCCAGAAGAGCACCTCATGCTGATACTTGCGCTCAATGCCAAAGAACGAGAAAAGCATGAGAAACACAAACAGGTTGTCCATCGACAGCGACTTCTCTATCAGATAGCCAGCCAGAAACTCCAGAGCCATCTCATGAGAGTCACCGGGATAAAAGAAATAGATACCTGCACAGAACAACAGCGAGACACCTATCCACACGGCAGTCATCTTGAGTGCCTCACCGACTTTCACCTCATGTTGTCCTTTCTTGCCGAACATCTTCAAGTCGGCTACCAACATGAGCAATACTAACACATAGAAAACAATCCAAGCCCAAAGGGGCAATACCAATAAATTCATGGGTGCAAAATTACTAATAATACACGATAACGGCAGTGATGCGATGGTTACAATCGTGTTACATTTCTTAAACAACAGCAAAGTGGGGATATCGAGGTGACACCCCACTTGCTGATTCTATTGTGAATGTCATCAACTAAATCAGTTGTGCGACATTCTCCACATCTGGTCCCTCATAGAAACGAGGCTCGAAGACTGGATTGTATTTGAAGTCACTGAAGCGGAACAGTTGAAGGGCACAGAACTGATAGTCGTCACTCAGACAGACTTCCAGACGGAAGTGACCATTGGCACCTGCTACGGGTTTCCCTTTCTGCTGGATGTCGGCAGCCATCTTGTCGGGGGGCATTCCCAAAAGACGCTCCACACGCTCACCCTCCGAAGGGGTGTATTCCAGAATGACAGGCTTGACCTGACTCTGTGTAGGCGTATAGATAGCCTTGGTTGAAAACAGTGATTTCTTAATCTCGATATGCTGATAGGAGGAGAGGGCAGCAGCCATCTCCAAGTTTTTTATACTTGACATAGTTGTTACATTTTATAAATTAATCATGTGAATTGATAGTGTGTCCCTGTGGTAATAGACAACTATGTCAACAAATGATGTGCCTCAAAGCGATGACATAATAATCGCTTGAGACAGACATGCAGAATGGAGCCGCCTCCAGACGGCATCTGCTGTCGTAATAGGAATAAAGGTGTTTGACTATATGCTGCCGAATGGCAAAATTGCCAAACGGTGTAACGGTTCTCTCTGTCTTCGAGCCTTGTGAGGGCAGGATGCGCTGAGGGCGTGAACTGCAGATCCGATAGAGTTGTGAGGCATCAGTCAGTGTGGCATCATGATGATGCTGGTGCAGAGGAACCATGACGGATGGCTCTGTTTGCTGCCGGCATATTTCGGCTACGGCATCATCCTTGCCCTGCCAGTTCAGCAGAACCGTCAGGCAAACGGCACAAAGAGCCGTTAATATTCTTATCGTTGTCAGAGTTCGTCTCATTCCTGCTGCAAAGGTACAAAAATTATTCCTAATAAAAGTAGTCTATCACCAAAAAAGAGCAACACCCTTTTCTGATGCTACTCCCTTTTGATGATGGTTGTACCAGAATGGCAGTTGGGGAAGTCAAACCTTACATTTCATCTCGCACTTTCTGTTAATATGAATACTAGTGAACGACTTGGGTAATGGTAACATAAATATGATGTAAGGTCAATTTTGCTTAGTTAGTAGTGATTTTAAATCCCTCATACATTTCTGTCCACTCAGAACTTTCATCGATGTCCGTATCAGTCGGACAGTCCAGGGGAGAACTGCCATCATTCAGTTCCCCATTTTTTTGAGCTGGATATCTTCTTGTCCGTCATCAGCAAATTCTCGAAGAAAGTCTGCAAATTGCTCAAAGCCTTTTTTCTTGGCCGTCGAGTCTACGTTATTACTTTTCTCAGATTCTACCAACTCACCAACAAATGCTGTCGGTATGTCTTTTGGGGTCTTAGACCTTTTATTTTTATGATTGTTATCCATAATCATTTTTGTAATGATATTATTAATGATTCTCTTTTTCCATTTCTTTAAACTCTGAAGGCAACAGTCCGGTTTGTCGCTTGAAAAATTTCACGAAATACGAATCATCATCGAACCCCAGTTCGTATGCGATTTCCTTAATCAGCATAGGCTTTGACTTCAACATACGTTTCGCTTCCACGACCAACCGGTTATTGATAAGTTTTAGAGGAGCCTGTCCACTGCACTGGATAGAACTGTTTGTTAATGTCTTCACAAACATTCCCAGTGCGGTCGCATATTGTTTAACAGTATGGTAACGTCGGAAATTCTTATCGAGTTCCTTTCTGAAATTAATGAAATACAGATAGGCAGCACTGCTGTTGTAAATATGTTTATGGTCAACCCTCAGACCGTCACGGATGATGATGATGAGAAACATCTTCACGAGATTGTAGAGGTAACTGCTATGTGCAAATTTGTCTTTGTTCTGATACTCTCTATACGATGCCTTTCAGACGTGAACATGTTTCATTGTCTATAATGTAATAGGGAGGACGATGATAAGCGTTGAAGACACTATATTTGATGATAGTGTCAAGGTTGTCTGCTGTATGGGAGAAAAAGCCCTCGTCAAACTGGATGATAATACCTTCAGGTACTACCAGGGGTCTGAACTGATAGAGTTGTCCGGGAGAGACCACAAAAATCTTATGCGGGCTTACCTGTTCGTCGTTGAAATCAATATAATGGCTACCGACACCATGCCAGAACCACATAATCTGATAGCAGTTGCAACTTTCTATCTGGGCATAGGAATTGTCTTGCCCAGGAATGTCATCAGGTATGTTCTTTATTATTATATCCATCATGAAGTTTAATCAATTATTCTGCAAATATAAGAGATTTTATTTGATTGTGCTTTGTACCGTCCATTGTTGTTGCTCTTATTGGCAGTAAAATTACCCAAATTTACCATTTGTTAGAAAAACGACTAAACAGGAGAGAAGCAGTCCTTACTACTATTACAGATAGGACAGGTCCAGTCATGGGGAATATCCTCAAAAGCCGTACCTGGCTCAATGTATGTGTCAAAACCTCCCCATACAGGGTTATACATATATCCACAGTTCCTACAACTGTACTTCTTTGCCTTTTCTTTTGCCATATAATTAGAATATAAAATTAGCTGGTGCGAAAATACATAAAAGAAATGAAAAGGTCGATACACCATTATGGAGTATACCAGAAATGGCAGTGTATTTTCCCTAATCTACCATCTATTTAACCACTGTTATGATATATATATAGTTTCATTCCGCTCAAAAATCTTATCGTTTTCTTTGTCATAGTATATTTTACTTTATCCGATGTAAACGATTTGCATTGTCTATGAGAAATTCTTGTCATGTGTTATAAATCCAAACTATTCTTATTCAGCAAGAAATCCATCAGCCCCATCATCAGGATGCCTTTTTCATTGCGCCAAGGCTTGATATTGTCTTTCACAATGACAATTTTCTTGAAGGAGTCATCAATGTTTACCAGCGATTGAGTTTCTTGATCCTCTTTCTCCTTATCCGGGATGGTCAAGGCTGACTGTATATAGTAGCGCTGACTTACCTGATTGACCACGAAGTCCACTTCAAGGCGCACTCTCTCCTGCTTTCCATCTTCTGTTCTCTTCCGAACTTCGACTTGACCGACGTCTACCTGATAGCCACGCAAACATAGTTCGTTGTATATGACATTCTCCATGATATGGTTCTCTTCCTGCTGGCGAAAGTTTATTAATGCATTTCGGATGCCCAGATCCTCAAAGTAATATTTCGACAGCGTACCTATGTACTTCCTTCCCTTCACATCAAAACGCTCTGCCTTCCTGATGACAAAAGCCTCTTGAAGATGAAGAAGATACTTGTCTATAGTCTGACCCGTGATATTTGAGTTCTCGACACTCTTAAATGTATTTGCAATCTTCGTAGGGTTATTGGGAGAGCCGATAGAGGAAGCCAAGATACAGACCAGTTCACGCAGTTCCTTGTCATTCTTAATCTTATATCTTTCCAATATATCTGCCATATATACGGTCTGGAAGAGCTTCAGCAAATAGTCCGCCTTTTCTTGGTCTGTAGCGAAGGACAATATTAAGGGAAGACCGCCAAAAGTGTAGTAGTCTTTCCATGCGTCGCTCTTGTCTCCGCCTACAGCTGCGTAGTATTCTGAGAAACTCAATGGATAAACCCTTATCTGATGGTCACGTCCTCTGAACTCTGTTGCAATATCTGTAGAGAGGAAGTGTGAGTTGCTTCCCGTGACATAGACATCTGCGTTCTTTATATGTAGCAAACTGTTGAGTACATCAACAAACTCATCAACCTTCTGCACCTCATCAAGAATGACGAAATACAACTGTTGATCAACTATTTTGGACTTGACGAATGCCAGCAATGCATCAGGGGCTCTCA
>Ga0247611_10005366_pt1 | contig 17044 bp, 15 predicted proteins | sample 177DNAGHGhighgp2_FD_192422 | JGI IMG/M metagenome (GOLD analysis project Ga0247611, IMG submission 192422) | Sheep rumen microbial communities from Palmerston North, Manawatu-Wanganui, New Zealand - 1770 DNA GHGhigh gp2 | ecosystem: Host-associated > Mammals > Digestive system > Stomach > Rumen... | reverse complement strand
AATTTGATCCTGAATTAGAGAAAATGTTATCTGAGGATAAAGAATATACTTTGAAAGTATTAGGTATAGAAAGAGGTGGCGTAAAGCCAAGAAAAGATATATCACAATGGTCAGAGCTAAAAGATATCATAGTTTACATGTATGATGAAGGCTATGAAAAAATGGATAAATCTAAATTTGAATATCAAACAATTACTGATCCAGAAGAGATTGATAAGATTGTAAAATCATATTTTGAAAAGCATTATAACGAATCAGATGATAAGCAAACATGGTTTGACAAGATGAAGGATTTGGCTGAAGAATTAGGCTATGCAAGAGAAGTTAAAGAATATAAGGCAAATCCAGATAATTATAAAGGTCATGTTGGCGATATCAGTACAGTATTAAGAGTTAAATTAACTGGAAAATCAAGAACTCCAGATTTGTATGAGATTATGCAAGTAATTGGAAAAGAAAGATTATTAAAGAGAATATAAGTGGTGTATTATGGAATATAATATAGGGGATATAGTATCAACAAAAAAGGCTCATCCATGTGGAAGTAAGACATGGGAGATTACAAGAATTGGTGTTGATTTTAAATTAAAATGCCAAGGGTGTGGACATGAGATAATTTTGCCACGTGAAAAAGCTTTAAAAATAATTACTAAAAAGATTGAAAAATAATTTAGTATGTTTGATAATAGTAGAGTAGGTATACAAAAGATTTTTAAAAGGAGAAGGATTATGGAAGAGAAAAAAGGAAGTAAAAGTACAATTTGGATTGTTTTATTTGTTTTGGCATTACTTGTAATAGTAGCAATGGGAATGCTAGTTTTAAAACTTAAAGATGAAAAGAGTGTAGCAGATAGTGTTGCAGAACTTCAAAGTTCAGTAGCAGAATTAGCTGATTCAACATCTAAAACTAAAGTAGATACTAAAGCAGAAACAGACATTAAAACATCAGATGAGACTATTAATAATTATTATACTAATTTTACAACATCTGTAGCAAAAGAAATTGGTACTGATAATAATATTGATGTAAGATTAGATAATTATGATGGTAACCATGCATATGGAGAAATAACTGTAAATAATAAAAAAGAAGCACATATTTATTTAAGTACAATAAGTGATTATTCAGATCCTAATAATCTAAAAAAAGTTGCTGATGATGTAGTAAATGTATGGTTTTGTCAACAAGGACAGGATCATGGTTATGATTATATAATTTTTTCTAAAACAGATGGAAGTGTTACTTGTGTAAGATTTAGACTTACTTCAGAGGGAAAGGTTACTTTTGATCCTCAAGAAAGAGTTATAAATGGCATAACTAATATTAGCACGGTTGTTCCAATAGAAGGAAATGATTTTAATGGAATAGGTGGATATGGTGTATTATTTATCAAATTAGATGGAACATGCTATCCATATGCAGTATTAGATGATTTAGTAAAATAAATTATAAAACGCTTAAAACCTTTACAAATGCTACAAAAAGTGGTATGATGAAAAGGTAGTTGAAATAATAATAACTATAAAGCAATTAATTAGGAACTAAGTAACAATTTAATTCTTATCAGAGATTCTGCGGTTGGTGCGAGCAGAAATGAATAATTGTGAAATCTACTCCTAAGTTGTATTGATCTAATAAATCAATCCGATTAATCACAGGTTATAGTGATATGAGATAGAAATCAAGGTGGTACCGCGATATTGTCGCCCTTATGTAATGTAAGGGCGTTTTTTGTTTTTTGGAGGCAAAAATCAATGATTTTTAATGGTAATGATATTAAAAAATTAATTGAAGAAAAAGAAATAATTAAAAATTATGATGGTAATTTTATTGGTTCTGCATCTTGTGATATTTCAATGAGCTCAACGATTTTTAAGATAAAAAAATCATTTAATCCCATTGATTTATCAAATCCAGAAGTAATTGATAATATGTATGAAAAAATAGAAATAAAAGATCAATATATTTTCAAATCACAAGAATGTATATTTGTTGCTTTGAATGAAAAAATAAAAATGCCAACAAATATAGTAGCACACATTAGACCAAGAACATCTTTAAGTAGACTAGGAATAATTATTAATTATCAACATATAAACGCAGGATATGAAGGTGTACTAACTTTATCTATGTATAATTCTTCACCTAATTCATATATTATAAAGCCGGGTATGAGAATTGGACAAATTGTTTTTGAAGAAATAACCGATGGTATAACAGACGATTTAGTCTACGGAAATGAGGCTTTGTCGGTTTATCAAAATGAAGATGGTTCTGTATGCTCGAGAATTTATTATGATTATATAGGAAAAGTTTTTAGACATTTCAAAGGAAATTATTATTATATTGAAAATATTAGTTTGGATTCTGAGACAAAGGAAGATGTTGTTGTATATAGACCGCTATATGCAAGAGACGATTCAATGCTTTGGACAAGACCTGCTAAAATGTTTTTTAGTGATATTGATGTTAATCGAAAGGATAATCTTACAGGTCAAAAACATAGATTTGAATTAGTTGAAGATTTATCAGAAGATTATGTTAAAAAGAATAAAGAAAAAGAGGAAAAGGCAAAAGCGATAGAAGAGGATAAAAAGGAAAAGAAAGAAAAGAAAGGATTTTTCAAAAATAAGAAAAAATAAGGAGATTTGTATGGAATATAGATATTATCCAACAGGTGTATGTTCACGAGAAATGATTTTTGATATAGATGACGGCATAGTAAAGGATTTAATAACGATTGGTGGATGTAATGGAAATCTTAAAGGAATATCCAGTTTGATAAAAGGAATGAAGATAGAGGATGTTATATCCAGGTTAGATGGAATCGATTGCAACGGCAGAGGAACATCCTGCCCAGACCAAATATCAAAAGCATTAAAAGAATTTTTAAATAAAAATTAGCCAAAGGGGACGGTCCTTTTTGGCTAAAGATAGGAGATAATTATGATAGATATTAAATTTTTAAGAGAAAATCCAGATATCGTGAAAGAGAATATAAAAAACAAATTTCAAGATAAAAAATTACCATTAGTTGATGAAGTAATCAAATTAGATAAAGAGAGCAGAGAATTAACCTTAAGATGTGATGAATTAAGAAGTAAAAGAAATACATTAAGTAAACAAATTGGTGTATTGATGGGAAAAGGCGAAAAAGAAGAGGCAGAAAAGGTTAAAGCTGAAGTTGAAGATATCAATAAAGAATTAGATGAAAATGCGGGAAAAGAAGCAGAATATAAAGAAAAAATTACAGAAATTATGATGGTTATACCAAATATAATGGACCCATCTGTACCAATTGGAAAAGATGATACAGAAAATGTTGAAAATGAAAAATTTGGAGATCCATTTGTACCAGCATATGAAATTCCACATCATGCAGATATTATTGAAGCTTTAGGTGGATTGGATAAAGAATCAGCAGGAAGAACTAGTGGAAATGGTTTCTATTATTTAATAGGAGATGTTGCTAGACTTCATGAGGCTATGATTGCTTATGCAAGAGATTTCATGATTGATAAAGGTTTCACATATGCAATTCCACCATTTATGATTAGATCAGATGTTGTAAATGGAGTTATGTCATTTGAAGAATTAGAAGCAATGATGTACAAAATTGAAGGCGAAGATTTATATTTAATTGGAACAAGTGAACACTCAATGATTGGTAGATTCAAAGGACAAATCGTTAAAGAAGAGGAACTTCCAATTTGTATGACAAGTTATTCTCCTTGTTTTAGAAAAGAAGTTGGTTCTCATGGAATAGAGGAAAGAGGATTATATAGAGTACATCAATTTGAGAAAGAAGAGATGATTGTACTATGTAAGCCAGAAGACCAAATGGATTGGTATAATAAAATGTGGGCAATAACAGTTGAATTTTTCAGAAGTTTAGATGTTCCAGTTAGAACATTAGAGTGCTGCAGTGGTGACTTAGCAGATTTAAAAGTTAAATCATGTGATGTTGAAGCATGGAGCCCACGTCAAAAGAAATATTTTGAAGTAGGAAGTTGCTCAACATTAGGTGATGCACAAGCTAGAAGATTACAAATTAGAGCAAAAGGAGATAAGGGAAATTATTTAGTAGCTACATTAAATAATACAGTAGTTGCTTCTCCAAGAGGTTTGATCGCTGTTCTTGAGAACAATTATCAAGAAGATGGAAGTGTAAAAATTCCTGAAGTATTATGGCAATATATGGGTGGAAATAAAGTGATTATGCCTAAATAGAATAAATCGTTTTTTAGTGCTATTAAAATAATTAATAGCACTTTTTCTTTTGTCTTCTTGAGAATGCTCCAAAAGCGTGATATAATAGCTAATGTAAGTTTTTTATGGTAACCTAGAAACATCAAAGGTCGACCTAAGTGAGAGGAGGAGTAAGGTAACTATTGTTTAGAACATTGAAAGAAGGAATATTATGCATTCAATAAAAGTAATTCGGAAAAAAGCCCGGGTATTTATCATTATTGGCGGTGCCTGGGGAGATGAAGGAAAAGGCAAGGTGGCGGCATTTTATGCAAAGATTGCCGATCTTGTTATCCGGGCAACCGGAGGAGCAAATGCTGGTCATACTCTTTACATTAATGGCCATAAGGTTGCTCTCCACTTGATTCCTGGTGGAATTGGTTATCCTGGCGTGATCTGCCTTATTGGACAAGGAGTAGCGTTGGATTTGGATATTCTTTTCCAAGAAATGGAGGACTTAAGAAACTTGGGAGTGCTGGATGCTGAAGAACGCTTGAAGATAAGCGGGATGGCAACGGTCCTTATGCCGTATCATAAAGAACTTGATGAACTTTATGAGCGTATGAGGGAGAATAAAGTGGGCACTACTAAACGTGGAATAGGTCCTGCATATGAGGATAAGGTGAAGAGAGACGGGCTTCTTGTTTATCATCTCTTGGATTCGTTGGAGAATTTGGAAGCTGTAATTAAAAACGCAGTGGAGAGACACAATATCTTATTCCGACATTATGGAATGAAAGAGGCTGTTGTCGATCCTCATGCATTGGCAGTAAAATACCACGAATACGGAGAACGGATTAAGAAGATGGTTGTTGACGGGCATAATTTTGTCAGAGGATATGTTGATGATCCGACTAAGACAATTGTCGTTGAAGGTGCTCAGGCAGTTATGCTGAGCATCGAAACTGGTAATCGCCCGAATTACGTGACGTCAAGCGATTCGAACATTAACGGAACCTTGTCTGGTGCACATCTCAGCTGGAAAGACATAACGGAAGTAATCTTGATTTACAAGGCTTACCTTTCACGAGTCGGAAATGGACCGTTTTATACGGAATTGCCTGCTCATCTTGATGCAGATGGAAATTTGATTCCATTTGCTCCAGAAGAAGCTAAAATTGGAGATAAACTTCGTGAAGCTGCAGGTGAATACGGTGCAACTACCGGTAGACCCCGTAGAGTTGGGTTATATGATATACTTGTCGGTCGATATGCCGTCGAGGTATCTGGAGCAGATTATGCGTGTTTTAATCATATGGATACGATTGGTAAATTCGCTCTTGAAAGTAATGGCGGTTCCATATCAGTTGTTACGTCATACAAGTATCGAGGTGAAGAAATCAATTATTATCCCTTTGATACGATCTATACACATGAAGTACCGGAACCTTGCTCGGTGATTTCGATTCCTGGATGGGTTATAGAAAAAGGTACTCACACGTACGAAGATTTACCCGAGAACGCAAAGAAATTCATTGAAGTAATCGAGGAATATATCGGGGTGCCGGTTAAATATATCGGCATCGGTCCAAAGAACTCGGACCTTATTGTAAGAACAGATGTATAATTTGTAAATGATTTGTAAATGTTGATACTCCTTCCTCTCAAAAAAACTTACAGGTTACAACGCAAAGGGCGCAAGGTGTGTGTTTCACACACCTTGCACATTGCCCTTGCTTATAGTAGAATTATATGAGAAATAATAGTTTAAGAGGTAAAAAAATGTTAGTAAAAAATCCTAAATTTGAGATTTCTGCAGTTAGTCCCAAACAATATCCACAAGGAGATAGACCAGAAGTTGTATTGGTTGGAAAATCTAATGTGGGGAAATCTTCATTTATAAATACAATGATAAATAGAAAGAATTTAGCTAGAACAAGTAATACACCTGGAAAGACAAGACAAATAAATTTTTATAATATAGATGATATTTTTTATTTTGTTGATTTACCAGGATATGGATATAGCAAAATGAGTAAAGCTGAACAAGTTAAATGTGGTAAATTTATTGAGGATTATTTAGAAAAAAGAGAAAATATTAGTGTTGTAATTATGGTCGTTGATATAAGACATAAGCCAACAGCAGATGATCAAATGATGTACGACTACATATTGAAAACAAATTTACCATTTATGGTAATTACCAATAAAGCTGATAAAATTGCTATTACAAAAGTTGATAATGAAGTAAATAGAATCAAAGATTATTTCGGTATTTCGTATACGACAATTTTACCATTTTCAGCTGAACGTAAGATATATCAAAATAAAGTGTGGGAAGAAATAGAAAAATATTTAGTAGCAAGAAAGTGAATAATTAGTAAAGAATAGTTAAAATATATTGAACAAATTTTTTTTATTGTATATAATTTTGGATGAGAAAATGTTTTACAAAGGAGAAATATTATGATAGATAAAATCAAACAAAATAAAATCTTTATAATAGGCTATATATGTATTATTATTCTTATGATTTTTATGACACAATACAATAATAAATTATTAGTAGTTAATAATGATACAAATCCATATTTTGGAATTTCAGAAAATGATAGAAGTATGCAATTGATGGTTGCTAATGCTTCTGATTTACAATTTTCATTTTTTGCTTTTAATATTTTATTATCTACAGCAGCTATGATTTATGCTTTAGTTATAACAAGTAGCAGAAATAATACATTGAAAACCAAATGGTTTATTGCATTGGGTATAATTGTATTGTTTGCGTTCTCAAGATGGGGAGTAAGAAGATATGTAGGCGAGGGCGTAGAAAATATTGAAGAGATTTATAGAGCATATATTGCAGCATCTGTAGCAACAATTCTATATATTATTACAATTTTAAGATATTCTATTGATGGAGCTAAGAAGAAAAAAGAAGAGAAGAAAAAAGAGAAAAAAACAACTCATAAAGAAAAATAAATTTAAATTGAAAAAGCCACCGGCAAGCTGCCAGTGGCTCTTTTATTATTCAACTGTAACTGATTTAGCTAAGTTTCTTGGTTTATCAACATCTAAACCTTTTTCTTTTGATATATAATAAGCAAATAATTGTAATGGGATAACAGATAGCAAGCCTGATGTTAAAATAGACACTTCTGGTACTTGAATAACATAATCAAATTTAGATGATAAGTTAGGAAGTGTAGTAACTACAAAAGTTTTAGCACCACGAGTAATAGTTTCTTCAATATTGCTTATTGTTTTTGGTGCAAGTTCTGGGTTCGTAATTACTGAAACTACTAATTTTCCATCTTCAATTAATGCAATAGCACCATGCTTTAATTCACCAGCTGGATATGCATCAGAGTGAATGTATGAAATCTCTTTTAATTTTAATGAAGCTTCCATTGAAGTAGCGTAATCAATTCCTCTACCAATAAAGTATACATCATGCTCTTTGTAGAATTTTTTTGAAATCTTTTTAATTTCATCTGCATAGCTTAATACTTGTTCAATTTTTTCAGGAATTGAACGAAGCTCATTCTTTAATATTTCAACTTTGTCCAAGTTGATTTCTAAAACTTCTGCTAAATAAATTGCGAAAACTGCAAATAGCGCTACTTGTGATGTATATGCTTTGGTTGATGCAACTGCAATTTCTGGACCAGCATGTGTATATAATACATAGTCAGTTTCACGAGTAATAGAGCTTTCAAGAACATTAGATACAGCGATTGTTTTAGCTCCACGTTCACGAGCAAGCTTAGCAGCAGCAATCGTATCAGCAGTTTCACCAGATTGTGTAATAAATACACATAAAGTTCTATCATTGATAATTGGATCACGATATCTAAATTCTGAAGCAGCCTCAACTTCTACGGGAATACGTGATAGAGACTCTATTGTGTATTTGCTAGCAAGACCAGCGTGCATTGCAGTACCACAAGCAACTAGATAGATTTTATTAATTCCTTGTAAATATGATTTTGTAAAATCAAGTTCATTTAGTACACATTTTTGACCAACTGGTAGGTGAGCTGTTACTGTTTCTGAAATAGCTTTTGGTTGCTCAAAAATTTCTTTTAACATAAAATCTTCATATCCATTTTTTTCAATAGATAAAGCATTCATTAAAAAGTTTTTAGTTTCTTTGGTAATACTATTTAAATCTTTATCATAGAAATCAACTTTTTCTTTAGTAATAACAGCATATTCGCCATCATTGATTAAATAAAAGTCTTGAGTATATGACAAGATTGCAGGAATATCAGATCCAACAAAATTTTCATTACGACCTTTTCCAATAATTAAAGGGCTGTTTTTCTTACTAACAATAAACATATTTTTAAATTCATCACATAAGACTTCAATAGCATAACTTCCTTTTAGCATATCACAAGCCTTTCTAACGGCTTCAAGTAGAGATGATGGAGTATGCTCTTTTTCTTGAGAGTAGTAGTAATCTATCAAATTAGGAATTACTTCAGTATCAGTTTCTGAAAGAAATTTATAACCTTTTTCTCCTAAGAATTCTCTTAGCTCTAAAAAGTTTTCGATAATACCATTATGAACAACTGCAATATGTTTGCTATTATCCATGTGAGGGTGAGCGTTTACAATAGAAGGCTTACCATGGGTAGCCCATCTAGTATGAGCAATTCCAATAGTTCCTTCTAATTTTTCAATTCCATCCATTTTATCTAAATCAGCAACTCTACCTTTACTTTTAACACAATCGATAGTATTTCCATTTAGAACTGCAACACCGGCTGAATCATAGCCTCTATATTCTAATTTATATAAACCATTAATTAATATTGGTTTAGCTTTTTTGGTACCAACGTACCCAACAATTCCACACATAAAAATATCCTCCTAAATATATTTTTACATCCTATTTTAATGCCAATTATATAAAAAAAATCTCGATTAATAAAGTTATTTTTTATGAATATATTGTGAAAAAAATGTGAAAAGAAAAAAGCACGCCAAACACTTGAAAAATCAAGAAAAATTTAATAAAATAGGAGTGCTAAAAAATGGGGACGTTCTTTTTTGAACTCAAAAAGGGCAAATAATGCCGTTTTGTTAATAGATTATGTTCGAAATTCATCCAAAAAAGAACGTCCCCAAAAAGGAATGAGATATGTTTGATATTGAAGCTGAGTTAAAAAAGCTTCCTGCTGAGCCAGGAGTTTATATAATGCGTGATAAATTGAATAATGTTATATATGTCGGCAAAGCAATTAAATTAAGCAATAGGGTGCGTTCATATTTTAGGAAGACTGAAAAATCAGCTCGTATTGAAAAAATGGTTTCGCTTATCGACCATTTTGAATATATTGTTGTTAGGTCAGAAGATGAGGCTTTAGTGCTTGAATGCAACTTGATAAAAAAGTATAGACCAAAATTTAATGTTTTGCTTAAAGATGATAAAACTTATCCTTATATAAAAATAGATGTTAAGGATCCATATCCGACTGTGGCTTTTACTCGTAGAATTATTAATGATGGCGCAAAATATTTTGGTCCATATCCAAATGTGGGAAGTGCTAAAGAAACAATACAATTCATAAAAGAAAAATTTCAAATTAGACAATGCAAAAATTATCATGGAAAAGATAGACCATGTTTGAATTATCATATAAAAAAATGCTTAGCACCTTGTATGGGATATGTAACGCCTGAAGAGTACAAAAAGCAAATTGATCAAATAATCATGCTACTTGAGGGCAAAATTGGAAGTATTATTAAATCTATGGAAAGCGAAATGCAAGAGTATTCTAATAATATGGAGTATGAAAAAGCTGCATTAATTCGCGATAGAATAACTGCTATTCAAAGAATTACCGAAAAGCAAACAGTTTCTAATATTTCAGAAAATAATATCGATGTTATTGGTTTATATAAAAATGATGTTTCTGTATGCATTGAGATTTTCTTCGTAAGAGGAAGCAAGATGGTTGGCAGAGAACATTACTTTTTCAACGAATTGCACGACATGGAGCCGGAAGAAATCGTTTCTGGTTTTATAAAACAATACTACATGGATAAATCAGATTTTCCAAATAAAATCATGCTAAGATATGAATTAGAGGATAAATCAATAATTGAAAAATGGTTATCTGAGAAAAATGGTAAAAAGGTTACTTTAAAGAGTCCACAAAAAGGCGAAAAGCTTCATTTTGTGGAAATGGCTGAAATGAATAGCAAGATTACACTTGAAAATAGATTAAAAGATAAAACAGAGATTTTAACAGAACTTCGTGATGTGCTTGAATTAGAACATATGCCACTAAAAATAGAGAGTTTCGATATTTCAAATATTTCAGGAAGCTATATTGTTGCTGGCATGGTTGTTGCAATAAATGGCGAATTGAAAAAGAATATGTATAGAAGATTTAAGATTAAAACAGTACTAGGACAAGATGATCCACAATGTACCAAAGAAGTGGTATCACGCAGAATAAAGCATTCAATTGAGAACCCAAAAGGTGGATTTGGTACATTGCCGAACTTAATATTAGCAGATGGCGGTATTACTCAAATCAAAGCTATAAAAGAAGCATTAAACGAAAACTCTGTTGATATACCAGTTTTCGGTATGGTTAAAGATGATCATCATTCAACTCGTGCTTTAATAAATGAATTTAGAGATGAATTTCAAATCTCAGATAATTTATTTAATTGGATTACTAATATGCAAAACGAAGTTCATAAAACAGCTATTGAGTATCATAGAAAATTGCGTGATAAGGGAATGACAAAGTCAAAATTAGATGATATCCAAGGAATTGGCGAGAAAAAAAGAACGGCTTTATTAAAAAAATTTAAAACCGTAAAAAATATAAAAGAAGCCTCTATCGAGGAATTATGTTCTGTTAGTGGTATCAACCAAGATTTAGCGCAAAAACTAAAGAAGGAATTATAATTTAAAAGTTATAAGTGTTTTTAAAGAATCAATATACGTATGAAAAATAATAATAGAGAAAAAGTGTTGAAAAGGGGATAGTATATTGAAAATTATTATTGGTAAAGAAATTGGCATGTGCAAAGAAATTAAAAATGCTATAAGTGAAGTAGAATACATGCTACAAGATCATAAATATTTATATTCATTGGGAGAATTTGTACATAATAGACAAGTTCAAGATAAGCTAGAAGCCAAAGGTTTAATGAAAATCAATTTCATAGATGAAGTTCCACCTGCATCTAATATTATAATAAGTACATATGGAGCTGAGAAAAAAGATATTGAATATGCAATTTCTAAAGGAATGAATATATATGATTTGACATGTCCACATATTAGAACTATTCAAGAAAAAGTTGAAAAGGAAAGCAAGCGAAGCTTTATAATTATTATTGGAAATGAAAAGCATCCAGAAGTAAAATCTATCAAGAGCTTTGCTGGAAAAAACTCAATAGTAGTAGATGAGCTTGATGAAATTGATGATGCTTGGGATGAATTTCAAAAATCAGGATTGGACTTTGTTTATGTTGTTAGCCAAAGTGCTTTTCCTACTAAAAAATTTGAACAATTATCAGACATAATTCGTGAGCAATTCAAAAAAAGAAATAACTTCGTAATGATTGATAAAACTATTTTTCTTGCAACTGATGATCGCCAAAAAGAGACTATGCAAATCGCAAAAGTTGTCCACAGTATGGTAATAATTGGTGGAAAAAACAGTTACAATACTTTAAAACTTGTGGAAACAGCAAAACAATATAGTGAAAAAGTATATTTTATAGAAACTAAAAAAGATTTGAGGAAAACTAATTTTAAAAATGTCCCAAGTGTCGGTATTATGTCTGGAATTTCAACACCAGATGAGGTTATCGCCGATGTTATTGAATTGTTTATTAATTGGGGCGGAGAGGTTAAATAATTAGTTAAAGGTACGATATGAAAAAGTTAAAAGAAGGAAATGATTTAACACAAGGTAATTTGATGAAGAATATGGTAATGCTTTTTTTACCATTATTACTTACTAATCTATTAAATTCAATTTACAATTTTGTCGATGGAATTTGGATTGGTAATATTGTTGGTGAAGGAGGCATATCTGTAAGTACTAATGTTTATCCAATATTGTTTTTAACAACTGCAGTTGGATATGCATTAGCTACAGCAACTTCTGTATTGATATCACAATATTATGGCGCAAAAGATAATAAGAATATAAAAAAAGTAGTGAAGATGTCTGTTATTTCTACTGCTATAATTATTATTACTTTTAATTTAATTATGGGAATTGCATCTAACCTATGGCTTAAGATTCTAAATACTCCACAAGAAGTGTGGAATGAGACTAGAAGTTATTATTTGATATATCTAGTAGCATACTTCTTTAATTATATTCTTATGAACATAATGGAAAGTTTAAGAGCAATAGGAGATTCAAGGACTCCTATTATCTTTGTTAGTATAACTACAATTCTAAATATTGTGTTAGACCCAATTCTTTTAAAAACACCACTTGGAATAAGTGGTGCAGCAATAGCAACTCTTATAGCCATCGTAGTAGGTTTAGTAGTTGCTATTATATATGTAAATATTAAGAGCGAATTATTAAGATGGAATTTCAAGCAAACTAAATTTGATAAAGAGATTTTTATCAAGTTTTTAAAAGTTAGTATTCCAATTATATTGCAAGAATGGTTTATTGGAATTGTTTTATTATTCGAAGTTAAGATTTCTAATGAAACTGGGGTTGAAGGAAGTGCGAGCTATGGAGTAGTTGGAAAACTAGAACAAATTGTTTGGATTATTGGTACTGCATTTAAAAGTATGGTCACGGTAGCAGTCGGCCAATTTATTGGAAATAAAAAATTTGATGAGACAAAAGATATTGTTTCAAATGGTTTAAAACTTGCAATTATTCCAATGGTTATAATTGCTATATTGGTGTATATGTTTCCATATCAAGTATGCAGAATTTTCCTTAAGAATGAGGATATTATAAATAGCGCAATAAGATTTTTGAAGATTATGGGAATTCCATTTATATGTGTTCCGTTTAGAAGTATGGCAAGAGGATTTATAGGAGGTACTGGTCATACCAAAACTTTGTTAATATCCTCTATAACTGCAGGATGTGTTGAATTATCCTTAATGTTTATGCTAAAAAGATTTGGAATGGACAACTTAATAATGTTAGGATGTGCAATTATTGGATATATGATAGTTGAAACTTCTATTAACGTCATATATTATTTTTCAAATAAATGGAAAAAAAGTATTATAGAATAAAATAAAAAAGGATTTAATTAATAAAATGAATAATAAAAAAGAGGGAAGAGATTTAACCCAAGGAAATTTAGTTAAAAATATGCTTATCATCTTTTTTCCACTTCTTTTTACACACCTACTAAGTTCTATATATAATTTCGTAGATGGAATTTGGATAGGAAAAATAATAGGTGAAAAAGGTATATCAGTTACTGCAAATGTACATCCAATATTATTTTTTGTAATGGCGGTTGGCTTCGGTTTAGCTGCAGCGACATCTGTATTGATTTCTCAATACTATGGAGCTAAAGATAATAATAGTATAAAAAAAGTTGTAAAAGTATCTGTAATTTCAACAGCTTTAATATTATTAGTTTTTAACTTGTTAAATGCATTGTTTTCAAATATGTGGTTAAAAATAATGGGCACTCCACAAGAAGTATGGAATGAGACAAGAATTTATTTCATTATTTATCTTATTGCATATTTTTTGGATTTTATTTTGATGAATATTTTGGAAAGCTTAAGAGCAATTGGAAACACAAAGTTCCCAATTATAGTTGTTAGTATCACTACAATATTAAATATAGTAATAGATCCAATACTACTTAAAACTCCACTAGGCATAAGTGGTGCAGCGATATCAACAATAATTGCAATTTCAATTGGACTTATAATTGCTATAATCTACGTTAATACTCAAAGTAAGCTTCTTAATTGGAATTTTAAAGGCGTTGAATTTGATAAAGAAATCTTTTATAAATTTGTAAAAATAGCTATTCCAATGATACTTCAAGAATGGTTCATTGGAATAATAATACTATATGAAGTAAGAATTGCAAACAGAACTGGCGTTGAAGGAAGCGCTAGCTATGGAGTAGTAGATAAGTTACAGCAAATCGTATGGATTTTAGGTGAATCATTTAATTCTATGATTAGAATTTTTGTGGGACAATTCTTTGGTGATAAAAAATATGACGAATCAAAAGAAATTATGTCTAAAGGTTTGTTAATGGAATTACTACCAAATATCGTTATAGGAACTTTGATATATGTAATTCCATATCAATTATGTAGAATATTTTTGAGTAATGATGTTGTAATTCAGAGCGCAATTAGATTCTTAAGAGTAATAGGAATAGTAATGATTTCAACACTTCCTCGTAGCGTTGTGCGTGGTTTTATAGGAGGAACTGGACATACCAAAATCATGCTTATAGGTTCAATTGTATCTGGTGCAGCGGACATGATAACAATGTTTGCACTTAGTAGAGCTGGAATTGACAATTTAATTGTAATTGGAATTGGTTCAACAGTGTATACGGCTGTAGAAAGTGTTATTTATATAATTTACTATTATTCTAATAAATGGAAAAAGAATGTTATAGAAAATTAAAAAAGGATGGTATATATGAAAGTAGCTTCTAATTGGCAAGATTATGAAATCTTAGATATGGCTAATGGAGAAAAACTTGAAAGATGGGGAAATATAATTTTAATTAGACCAGATCCACAAATAATTTGGAAAGAAAAATCTTTCCCAGAGCTTTGGAAAAAAGCTAACGCCAGATATAACCGCAGTAATACAGGTGGTGGAGCTTGGAAAAATTTAAAATCAACTCCAGCTGCATGGCAAATTAAATATAAAGATTTAAAATTTAATATTAAACAAATGGGATTTAAGCATACAGGACTTTTCCCAGAGCAAGCTGTTAATTGGGATTGGATGATTAATAAAATTCAAAATGCCAAAAAAGATAGAAACGAAATTAATGTATTAAATCTATTTGCATACACAGGAGGTGCAACAATTGCATGCTCATATGCAGGAGCAAAAGTGGTTCATGTAGATAGCTCAAAAGGAATGACTACTTGGGCAAAAGAAAATGCAATAGCATCGAATCTTCAAAATAATCCAATTAGATATATAGTTGATGATGTTAATAAATTTGTTCAAAGAGAGATTAGAAGAGGAAACAAATATGATGCTATAATCATGGATCCTCCATCATATGGTCGTGGCGCTAATGGTGAAGTATGGCAATTTGAAAACAATATATATGATTTGGTTGAATTATGTTCAAATGTATTAAGTGATAAGCCACTATTTTTCTTAATTAATTCATATACTACAGGAATTTCAAGCACTGTATTAACAGATATTTTATCTTTAACAATTTCTAAAAAATATAAAGGTAAGCTAGAAAATGGAGAAATTGGACTTCCAATGAAGAATTCAAATTTGATTTTGCCATGTGGAATCTATGGTAGATGGGAATCATAAAATGAGAGATTTAAAAGTTTTATATGAAGATAATCATATTATAGTAGTGGTAAAGCCATTTAATATTCCATCACAAGGAGATAAAACTGGCGATATTGATATGCTAACTATAATTAAGCAATATATAAAAGAAAAATATAATAAACCGGGCGATGTTTATCTAGGTTTAGTTCATAGATTAGATAGACCAACTGGTGGTGTTATGGTTTTTGCAAGAACTTCCAAAGCTGCATCAAGACTTAGTGAGCAAATAAGAACTAATAGTTTTGAAAAAAAATACTTGGCTGTCATTAATGGTAGAATGGAAGAGCCAAATGCGACTCTAGAAGACTATTTATATAAATTGCAAAAAAGCAATACAAGCTATGTTGTAAGACCTAATAAGAAGGATGCTAAACAAGCTATTCTTGAATATAGCGAAAAAGCTTATAACCAAGAAAAAGATTTATCATTAATGGAAATAAAACTAAAAACTGGCAGGCATCATCAAATAAGAGTTCAATTTGCATCGAGAGGTCATAGTCTTTATGGTGACCAAAAATATGGTTTAAAGCAAAATTCTAAATATGGTAAAAAACAACTTGCCCTATGGGCATACTCATTATCATTTAATCATCCTACGTTAAATAATAGATTATTATTTGAAGAAAATCCACCACAAAGTGGAATTTGGAGTATATTTGAAAATGATATATAAATTTAATATTAAATAATTAATATCAGTGGTAAAATATAATTGAGTTATGCTAACAAAATTTATAGACTTATAAATTTTTTTGAAAGGAACTAAAGAAGATGGACGTTTCAAGATTAACAGAAAAAACTAAATCTGTCATATCTGATGCACATAGCAATGCGACAATACATAGAAATTCTGAGATTACAGAATATCATATGCTATTTGCCTTGGTTAATAATGAAAATAATATTAATTATAAAATATTAAGTAGCATGGGAGTTGATGTTGAAGACTTAAGAAAAAATGTTGAACAAGTAATAAACACTCTTCCAGAAAATCCTGCTAAAGTTCCAATTAAGTTCTCTCAAGAAGTTGAAGAACAAATAACAGAAGCTGATAGACAAGCAACCAGCATGAAGGATGAATTAATTTCTGTTGAACATATCATGCTTGGGATTATTATAAAATGTTCACCAAACTTAGGAAGATTATTAAAACTTTTTGGAATAACAAAAAAGGATTTCTTAGCGACTTTAAAGAAATTTAGAAATAATGTCGATTCTATGGAAAGCTCAGCTACTCGTGGTGAGGGCGATAATTCTGAAGAAGAGGAAGATGTATTATTAAAGTTTGGTAAAGATGTTACTGAACTTG
>Ga0247611_10005365_pt1 | contig 17044 bp, 18 predicted proteins | sample 177DNAGHGhighgp2_FD_192422 | JGI IMG/M metagenome (GOLD analysis project Ga0247611, IMG submission 192422) | Sheep rumen microbial communities from Palmerston North, Manawatu-Wanganui, New Zealand - 1770 DNA GHGhigh gp2 | ecosystem: Host-associated > Mammals > Digestive system > Stomach > Rumen... | reverse complement strand
GGACCTTCGGTATAGCAGTCCTTATAGTCCACGCCCTTCTTGCGCTCCTTGATGAAGGGGGAGCCGAAACCTTCAACTGTTTGTTTCACTTCCTTCACCTCGCCAGTGAAGGAGACCATATCGCTGTTCAGACGCGCATAGTGAATGGCAGGATTGCCCCAGAAGAGCCATGCCTGACCGTCGTCATCAATCATTACCGTCGGGTCGATGTTGTCCCACTGACCATTGTCAAAAAGCGGTTTACCGATTGCATCGCGGAAGGGTCCTGCGGGCGATTCACTCACAGCCACACCAATGGCCATTCCTCCAGTCAACTTAGAGTGTGCACAGATGTACCAGAAAAACTTGCCATCCCGCTCAATGCACTGAGCAGCCCAGGCACGGTCATCAGCCCACGAGAACGATTCGAGGTTGAGTGGACAACCATGGTCGGTCCAGTTCACCATGTCTGCACTCGAATAGACACGCCATTCATACATCCAGAAAAAATCAGCTCCAGCCTCATCACGACCGGTATAGACATAAATACGGTCGCCATGAACCATAGGGGCCGGGTCGCTGGTATAGCAGGTCTGCACGATAGGGTTTGCCGGAGTCTGCGCTTCTGCAGGGCTCCACGAGTTTGGAACGATTAATAATGATAAAAGGGCGGTGCGTAGGGTCTTCATAATAATCAAAGTAATTGGTTATTTAATGGTTATTGCCTATTGTTAAGTTGCTTCCAAAATAACTGTAGCAGTTGTTGTCGGGGTTGACGACGATTTGCTCTATGACAATCTCAGGGTCAACCATGATAAGTTTCAGCGTGTGCTTGCCAGGGGTTGTTTCTGGGAACCTCACTTCCAACCACCTTATGTTGTCGAAGACCTCATCGCGGCGAAGCATCTTATGACCGTTCTTCCAGCCACTAAGCAGCAGATTGTTGTGCGGAGGCAGCGGCTTCAATACCTTCGACTGGGCAAGGTTCTTCTGTGTGTATTCCTGAAACTCATCATGCAAACCCTGACGGGCATCGATGATCTGGACGGGCTGATTGTCAATCTGAACGCCGAGGCGCAAACCACGGGCTGGCATAATGTCCTGAGTGGGCATGATGCCGATAGCAATCTTTCCTTCGTCAGCCAGTTCTATTTCGTACTCCAGTTTAGGTCCACTGCCATCTGCGGGCCATTCCTTCATCACGTCAGCGGCTCCCATACAGCCCTCACCACGACCTAAGTCCGGCAGGAACATCCAGCCATTGTCATCGCACTTACTTTTGTATGCTGGGACGGAGTATTCCTTTGATGGAGTGGCAAACGAGGAAAGCATCGGATAGTCCACCTTGTAGCCGAGGCTCATGGGGTGATAGTTCTTGTCAGGAATAGACCACTTTGTGTAGCCGATATGGTTGTCGAGCATCATGCCGTCCCACTTGCCTCCTGCCAATGTCTTGTTATAGTAGTCGCTCAGCCGTTGGTCTTTCTCCATAAGGTGATTGACGGTAATGCTGTCACCCATCGTGGCGGCATTGTATATCTGGGCCACGCCGGCACTCGCTACAGCGGGATAATAGACCAGCTGGAAGAAGGCATCCTGCGCTGAAGCGGGGATGCGCTCCTTCAGAGCCTCGCAGCGAAGCACGACCGACTGCCAAAGGTTGTTCAGGCGGAGCATCTCTGCATAGTTGAAGAGCCCCGGCACCTGAACCTCGGGCTTACGCCACAAGTTATACTTCGAATAATCAGCGATGATGCCGGCAGCTTCCTTGACATCCTCGGCAGCACAACCGCCAAGCACGCTGGCTGTCCACTGACGCAGCCAGCCATCGCTATTATCAGCATCCACGCACTCAGGGTCCCATGCATAGTCCATAATGAACGAGATGGGCATCTCCTTCGGCTTCAGGTCACCGACGTTGATAATCCAGATGCGGTCGATGCCGCTCTGGTAGGCCAGGTTCAACTGCTCGCGTAGCTTGGGTACCGTCGTGGTATTCACCCAGCGGTCGTTCCACGGGCCGCCGTTCATGTCGATGTGGTAGTACAGTCCCAGTCCGCCTTTGCGTTTACGCTCCTTCTCGGTACCTTTGCGGCGGATGTAGCCCCAGTTATTGTCGCAGAAAAGAAGCGTCACGTCTTCGGGTACAGTAAAACCGGCGTCGTAATAGCGCTGCACCTCGGTAAAGATAGCCCAAAGCTGCGGCACGGCATCGGCACGTCCGTAGATGTCCTTGATAATCCGGTGCTGGCCGTCGATGACATTGTGGAGCGTCTTCATATTCTCCTGGTCGTCGCCATTACCCATCGCTACGTCACCATCGCCACGCATACCGATGGTCACAAGATTATCGTAGGCCTTGTTGCGCTCCATGCCCTCGCGGAAGAACTGATCCACGCGCTCCTTGTTCGTGGCATAGTCCCACGGTCCCACCTGCCCCTTGCGGTTCAGATACTCTCGGTGGCTGCGCATCATTGGCTCATGGTGCGAGGTACCCATGACGATACCCATCTCGTCGGCCAGACGGGGACTTTCGGGGTCGTCCTCATTAAAGGCCGTTGCCCACATGGCGGGCCAGAAGTAGTTGGCCTTCAGGCGCAGCAGGAGCTCAAAAATCTTCTCGTAGGCCTTGGAGTTCACGCCGCCGAAGTGTTTCTGACACCATGTGCCAAACGAGGGCCATTCGTCGTTGATAAAAACACCGCGATACTTCACAGCAGGCCAGTCGACGATTCGTCCTTCAGACCAGTAGAGTTCATCCTGATGCACTATGGGAGCATCTGCCATCCAGTACCAGGGCGACACGCCAATGCGGCGGGAGATCTCGTAGATGCCGTAGATGGTGCCACGCTTGTCGTTGCCTGCAATGACCAGATTCTTGCCTTGCAAGCGGCCATCGGCCGAGCGGTCCTCTACCACGTCGATGATGTAGCCCTCCCAACGGCCCTTGATAGGCTTCGCATCAAGCTTTTTCTGCTTGATGAGTTGGTCTATCAGCTTGCTTTTGCCTATCGTACCTGCAATAATGCGTTGGCTGGCATCTGTTGCCGATATTCCCGTCACACGACAAATATCCTCGGTCAGATTTCGAGCTGCGAGCTTCACTCCTGCCCAGTCATTGTCATCGACAACGACTTGAGCGACCCGTCCATCCTTGGCAATACAGAAACGGTCGCCAGCCCTCATCTGCAGCGCTAGCGTAAGAACGGCTGTCAGGGTCAGTAAAAAGAAGCGTTTCATATCGGCAGATTATTGTGTAACATTCCGTTAGGCCGGTATTTGGTAAAATAACGCTGCAAAATTACGCTCTCTCGCGTACATAGTCTTTATTATTCGTCTCATTAAGTTTTTTAGTTATTTCCTTCGACGATTTTCATCTCATCTCCTGTCAGGCCGTAGAGCGAATAAACGAGGCGGTCGATTTCAGATTCCAAAGCAATCCTTCTGATTGGATGCCAATATCTGTTTTAAAACCGCTTTATTCACTGTTCTTCAAACTACCATTTTGAATTTCTGTTGCAGAATTGCAAATAATATTTTGAAAAGCAATACTTTTCTTCAAATTATTATCAGATTTTTGTCAGGTGTCACTTTGGCTATTTCAGTGCGTATTTTATGGGAAATGTGCTAAATTGCTTACAAATTCACGTTAAACTCTACAAATCTTATCGTTAATTGAAAAAAAAATGTACCTTTGTAGGGTGAACGCCGCTAAAGCGATAAGACAGGAGGCATGGAGCAAGCGCTGTTCTCCTTTCGCAATAACGGTCAACATTATAATTGATATACGAAAGATTATATAACTATGGCAACAGCAATTAAAGCAATCCCCACATTGAAAGGCAAGGAGGCACGTGAATTCCTTCGCCATGCAGAGGAGGCTGAACGCAACTACAAGGGAACCAATAACAGGGACGACCATTCCTTTTGCCAGATGGCTCATGCCATATTGAGCAAGGCTGGTATGCTTTAATATTAGACACATTGTAGCATGGCGTTTTTATCTAATAGCTGCACATTCCATGAACTGACAGACGACGGTCATAACAGCGGGCGAAAGTGACAAAACGCAACACTTTCGCCCGCCTTTCGTCACTTTTTATACTCAAACCGCTTGTATTTCGCAATTTTTTTTGTATCTTTGCACCTGAATATTCAACACAAATACGTATTTGTTATGTCACACGAAGAGAGAAAGGCTAAGATGGCCGAAAACAGAGCCGTCAACTCGAAGAAGCCTGCAAGAAGTGCATTCGTAAAATGGGCAAGGGCCCATAAGGGAGCATTTATTATCAATGATCCAGAGTTAAAAGCACAGATAACCACATATATTGACTAATCAGGTATGCGTCTGTTGCTTGATACGTGCGTCGTTATCGACTGGCTGACAGACCCAGACTCCATAGGAAATGAAGTCTGGGACATTATTAATGACTCTGAATGTAAGCTGTACGTCAGCGCAGAGACAGCACGTGAGTTGATTGTCTCTTTCAATAACAAGAAACTCCTGTCGAAATACTGGAAAACTGCCGAGGAAATGCTCGTCGCTATGAAGGAAGAGGCCATGGTTGATATCCTCCCCATTTCAGAGCGTACCATGTTCACTTACTCCCGTCTCACGCTCAACGAGGCGCAAGACCATCGCGACCCCAGCGACCACGTTATCATTGCCCATGCCATCACCGAGCATATCACACTCCTTTCCAGCGACCAAAAGTTTCCATTCTACCGCAATCAAGGACTTGAACTGATAGAATACTAATTCCCATGCCCCATCTCAGAGAGTTAAAGCAGCGAATAAGTGAGAGCAGAGCAAAACGTATTTTTGTTCTGCCGAACGGGAGCTGTTTCAACCGAAGGTTAAATAATGCAAACGAAGTGAAAAGAATGAGCGATTTCCTTGGCCATTCTTGGACGAGCCAAGCGACTTCGTCGATTACCAATAATTTTGCTACTCTCTCATATATGCACTAACCGCCAGTCCACCACTTTTACTAATTTTATACGCGCCCATGCGCGTCAATATACGGCTTTGCCTTTGGCGAAGCTGCTCATGCTCAGCAATGTTCAAGCGAGCTTGCATTGCGCTCGCTTACTCGCAGCTTTCCATGCTTTCTGCCATGGGAAGCCTCATTGTTTTTTGTCTATATCTAATCCATTTTTTATTATGATGAAGAAAACGACTTCTATCCTCATGCTGCTGGCGATGCTGGCCACAGGGGTGCAGACGGCCTTTGCCCAAACCGACAGCCGCGACTGCGAGCGTGGCTGGTACGCAGGGCTCAGCGGCGGCACCTCCTTCGGTCAGGCCACGTTCCGCAGCATCACCGAGAGCAAGACCAACGTCGGCGCTCAGTTTGGTGTCTTCGTACGTCGCAAGCCGTAGTAAAAGTTAAATCCATCGATGTAGAACGTTACGCGTTGCGCCATATACCAATGTCTATATACTAAAAAAGCCGTCCTCAGACGGCCATGTCCATTCAAGAAAGAATGGCGGAGCTTTAATAATTTGTTACAAAGATAAGCAATATCTGTTTATATACCAAACTTTTCACCACTTTTTTCTATTTTGACGTAAAAAAAACAAATAAGCTTACACAGTTCCTGTATTTGATATCCCTCTTCCCCTGAGTTTCTGTCAACATAGGCTCATACACCAGCCTGCCCCTGTTCTGACATGAGAGCAAGGTCAGGTGTCAATTCTTTCACACCGTAATCAGGGTTCAGAGAACGGAGCGTAACACTGACCTGGTGTCCTCATGTCCTCAGAGCGAAGCTGCCTATACGTGATACGGGGACAGGTTGACATGAAGTTTTTTTCTTATCTTTTCTTTGTAGTTTCGAAAATAATGCCTATATTTGCAACGAATATGATTAGCAGACAGGAATGCATAGACAGAATTTTAGCGAATAAAAGAACTATAGTTGAAGACTATGATGTTCGTTCGCTTCGTTTGTTTGGCTCTGTGGCTCGGAATGAGCAGAAAGAGTTAAGCGATGTTGATGTTTTCGTCGATATGGATCCAGACCTTTTCCTGTTGATAGGTCTAAAGGAATACTTAGAAAACTTATTGGGGTGCGATGTTGATATTGTGAGAAAGCATCGTAACAATAACGAATTCTTACTTAAACAAATAGAAAAAGATGGAATCGATATCATCAAGGAATCTGCCTCTCGTTTCGCATACGCTTAACCAGATAGAATTGGCTATAAATAGACTTCAGGAAAGGACGAAAAACATTCATTCTGTTGATGATTTCCTTTCTACTCCAGGTGGAATGGAGAAGTTGGATGCAGCATGTATGGTACTGATTGCCATTGGTGAATCTATCAAGAATTTGGATAAAGTGTCTGAAGGAAAGTTACTTCCTACTTATCCGAGTATTCCTTGGAAAAGGGTCATGGGTATTCGCGACATTATGGCTCATCATTATTTTGAGGTTGATGCTGATGTCGTTTTCGATGTGGTAAGCAAGGAACTAGAGCCTCTGAAGAAGGCTATTCTTTTCTTAAAAAATCAAATCTGAGATCATTAGAGGGCTATTATAGCGACGTCCGTTTCGTAGCAATCGAACCAGATGCCCTCGCTGAAGATTGGCAGAGAATTAAGCCGTCAGCTGAACATTGATCCCGCTGTGGTGTTGGGAGTGTGAGAAGTGATCAGCAGAGTCCTCGTGATTATCAAATGATATTCACGCCACCTAGTGAAGATGGACCTCTTATCTTTTTCGAGAAATATTTGGTAATTACAAGAATAGTTCATATCTTTGCATCGAGAAATAAATACTGATACAATTATGTTAGGAATTGAGTCACCCAGAAAGCCCATCACGGGTCAATTTGCGAAAGAACTTCGTGAAGCGCTGGTTCGTGCTCGTACAGGCAATTTGAATCAGTCGGAAAAAGAAAGTGTTCTTCGTTCAGAAAAAGTGTCACGAAAGTACAATGCAGTCTGGAAATAACGAAGAATATATAGACTTAGTATTTGAAAGAATTGATGATGCGTCAATTCTTTCAAATTTTTATTGTGGCATTCCTGACATGGATGATTTTATCCACGAGAAGCTACAGGGATATCTTGACAGGACAGGATGCGAGGCCTATGTCATCAAACAAAAAGAAGAAATCGTTGCTATGCTGTCCCTTGGCAAAGACACGCTGAATTTAGATGATGATGATAAGGATGATATGAGGTCTGGGTTCATTCCTAAGCCAACCGTTGCAATAGAGGATTTGTCTTTCCTTTTAGAAAAAGAATTCCCTGCTATTGAAATTACCTATCTTGCAGTTGAAAAGGAAAGACGTGGTCAAGGCATTGGCGAGTATATCATCAGCCAGGTTGAAGCTAAAGTTTTGCGTGATAATCCGGAATGTGAATTCATAACGGTCGAGGCTTATAAAAACAAGGATTACTCTGCCGTAGGCTTCTATAATCGATGCGATTTTACACCAGCGGAACAACCTTTAGGATATAAAGACACTTTGCGGATGTACAAAGTCCTACATCCTATTCATCGTCAGTAATTATTATCAAAAAAAGTGCCTTACGAACGATAACCTATAAGCATAAAGCAGGCTTAAGTGTGATGACTTCAGCCTGCAAAGTTATTTGTCAGAAGGAATCATGGAGGAATTAAAAATTTGACTCACAGATTCTTGATTTATCGAGTTTTTAAAGATTTTCCCCAAAAAAATGTTTGGTAATTCCGAAAAGTGATTCTATATTTGTACCCTGTAGTAACGATATATAGGTATGGCACAGATTAAAAGCGAAGCTGCCTATAGAGCAGCGATGAAGAGAATTGATGAACTGCTTAAAGTGGTTAACGACTCAACTCCAGCTGACGACCCCAATTATCTGGAGCTGGATATGATTTCTGATATGGTAGCAGAATATGAGGATGTTCATTATCCCATCAGTAAACCAACGCTTATAGATGTCATCAAGCTACGTCTTTACGAAATGGGCATCACACAGACCAAACTCGCAGAGATGCTTGGTCTTAGTAATGCTCGTGTCAGTGAAATCATGAACGGAAAGAGCGAGCCCTCGCTGAAGATTGGCAGAGAATTAAGCCGTCAGCTGAACATTGACCCCGCTGTGGTGTTGGGAGTGTGAGAAGTGATCAGCAGAATCTCGTGATTCTCAAATGATATTCACGCCACCTAGTGAAGATGGACCTCCGTCACGTGTGACATATAAACTCGATAACTCTTTCCACTCTTGCTTTTCTTTATTATAAAGCAGGAACCATGACTATTGATGTAAACAGGGAATTCCTCACCAAGGCTATTCTTCCAGACGAATTTCGTCTTCACGGGAGGTATCTCATCTTTCTTGATAGTTGAAGACTCTGTTTCAGAAATACCCCGATCTACCACATTTACATCATTTTGGTTTGTTGTACATGATATCCATACATAAAGCCAGTACTAATGAATTGAACTTTCTCATAATCATACTCATTTAAGATTGTTGATAAATCTTTGCAGCATGCTGAGACTCTTTCTATCCTTTATATTAGAGAGCATTTTGCAGAAATCTTCGTCCGAAACATTACCGTTTTCGAAAGCAGTTGCAAATTCCATGTTTTCATCTGATTCAGAGAATGTCAAATGCATTTCAAGTCTTCTGGCTTCTTTACGAACCATCAAATAACCACCCATATATTCAGGACAAAGTTTGATAAGTCGCTGACTAATGGCAAGAATAGAGTTGCCCATACGCTCATTAACTCTTGCTTCAAAGAGAAGCAATTTCTTGTCTATAGCCTTTTTCTCTTCTCCATCTTTAGAAATGCTGATAATCTGATATACCACATTGTACGCCTCGTCATTTCTTTTGAGTTCATAGAGCGCACGTCCTTTGATGAACATCGCTTCCAGACAAGTTCTTCTACTGAGAACCATATCAGCATAGCCAACGGCCTCTTCATAGCGATTGCCATAAAGACAGATTACCGCATTCAAGAAATTGCAAGTCATACTGCAATCCTTCAACAGCTTCATATCCTTTGTCATACCCTTAAGGCAAGTGTCATCCAGCATGATGTCGAACATTCTCTTAGCAATCAAGGCCGCATTCCTAAGGTCGTTCTTATGAATCTTTCTCTTCATAAGTTTCAAACACGACTTTGCTGCCATATTATAATCCTTTGCTTTCAGATATTTATAAATAGCTTTGCCTGTCTCCAGCTCATCATTAATCATATCTACATCGTTGAATGAATTAGCGAATACGCGTACCTCCTGATTCTGAGTAACATGGTGAGGACAGATTGGATTGCTGAGGGTCAGACCATCCAATGAGCGCAAACGACTGATAGCAACGTATGCCTGTCCAGCCTGGAAGGTACCACGAGATAGATCAAAATGCATCTTGTCGAAGGTCATGCCCTGTGACTTATGGATGGTAATGGCCCATGCTAATTTCAGAGGGAACTGAGTAAATGAACCAACAACCTCCGATTCCATTTTATGAGTCTGGCTATTATACTTGCTCTGAAGATTCTCCCAATCAACCTTGCTTACGTTAATTTCTGCGCCATTCTCCAATGTGACAAAGATATGGGCTTCGTCCAACTTAGAGACCTTGCCAATGGTACCGTTCATATATCCAGCCTGTGGATAGTTACGACAGAAAATAACTTGGGCACCGACTTTTAATCTAAGGAACTCTGGAACAGGAGCATCATTCTTCTTAAAGTCATCATGTATTTCGGCCTGATAACAAAACTCCTCTTCCTCGATAGCATTCAATTTCTCATCATTAATCTTCTCTGCCATGAAGTTAAAAGATGTCAGTGTCACTGAGTAATCCTCTTTGTCAGAATCCATTGAGACATGCTTATTCAGCAATGCCAAATCCTCATTCGTAACCTCGCCATTGCGCATTTTGTTTAGGATGTCAAGGAAATCCTCATCACTCTGACGATACACCTTCTGAAATTCTATCTTTGGCAGATTCATTCTCTTCAGTACAAATGCCTTGTAAAAGAATGGAAGACCTGCACCATAAAGATCATGCAGCATCTCTGCATCAGCACTACCTTCTTTGACTACAGGGGGAAGCTGGAACAAGTCACCAACGAAGATAACCTGCTTACCACCAAAAGGCATATTTGTTTTGAACACCATTCTCAAACATCTGTCCATACCATCCACCATATCACTTCTTACCATCGAAGCCTCGTCCACAATGATGGTATCAGTCTCTTTGAGTATTTGGAACTTGTCATTAGAAATATTCATCTCTGTGTGAGGTCCCATTGCCTGCATGGGGAAGCCAAAGAACGAATGCATCGTCTGACCACCTACAGCAATAGCTGCAATACCTGTTGGGGCCAATACCAAGAAGTTCTTGTTAATTTCTTCCTGAATGCGCTTGATGAACGTTGTCTTACCAGTACCAGCTTTACCTGTTATAAAGAGGCAAGTATTGGTATTTGCAACTAAGTCGAACGCTTTCTGCTGTTCAACGTTCTGGGTGTCCAGTTTGAAATTGTCTTCGCTCTTCATATTGTCGCAACTTTATTTCTGATGGCAAAGTTACGACCATGTTGTGAAGTCATTCTTCACAACAAATAAAAAGATATCAAAATCCTCAAAAAAGTGGTTATAGACCGAACCAGCCCGATAATTGCAGGTAGCACCGCTTTTCAGTAATATCATCAGGCGACCACCAATTAGCTAATGACATTCTTAGAAGTGTACCTGCTGGTATTACTTCTATTGGCTCCTGAAAACCAACATAATTGATTGCATAGCTACCGCTAAACCAATATTTGGTTTTACCCAAGAAGCCAGATTTAATAAGAGGTGCATTGGGGCGCCAGAAACAAACGCTAAACTGGGGAATGTCTTCTGGTGAAATGTATGTTGCAAAGGTGGAACGACGCAACTTTCCTTCGAAAATGGTTTCTATACCACCATTGGGCACATCCACCAATCTGTCAATCTCATCAATAAATTCAGTCGCAGTCAAATGCTTTAGCTTCTCGTAATCTGGTAAAACTTCCTTATCCTCAATATGGGGAATAGGTCGACGATTAACAGCTGTACGATAATCTAAATCATAAACATCGCCAATTTGGAAAGGAGCAGATTCCATAAGATTCTTACCCCAATGGTCATGTAATCTGATGAACTCACCATTCGTAAGGTCTATACCTCCACAGCATACACCATTCTTCATTCGCGTCCGCGATACAATTAGCACTTCCATTGTTCTTTTGATTTATAGGTGAACAACTTCCAAATGATATTTCTCTGATAAGCGATGGGCCAATAATGATCTGTGGCACGCTTCTGGGCGAGATTCCAAGCAGAATAATACAACACGCTGAGCATTCATTGATTCAAACGAGGCCATTAATTCGTCAAGATTCTCTTTGTCTAAAATCAACTGCTCGTAACCACAACAAAAAGCATGTCCTAATGTTTCACGCGATTTCTTTGTCTGATGTTCCTCTTTGTCTTCTGCCCATTGCATTTCACGAATCTCCCTCGTTGGGGCAAATCGCTTTTCATACAAATAGCCTATTCCCAACTCTGAAAGTTTCTTTTGGAGATAACTACTATTGACGAAAGCATATTGTCGTCCTCTTACACCTCTACGTTGTCTGATGTCACAGAAAAGATCTATCTGAAACTTTGTAAGCTTACCAAAGAATTCCTCTTCGGTGCTGCCATAAACACCAATAGTATAGATTTTCATCCTTCCTTATAGACTTTCCTTGAAGTAAGATTCTCAGATTCACCAAAAAGGTTGATAATGCTTGCTCCCTTATTAACCTCATTGATGACATCAATCTGACTTTTCAAAATAGGTTTGCCATTATGATCATGACATATATGCTGAAGAATGATACCCCTTTCTCTCAGAGCCTCACCTATCAGTTTTGAACGATGGCACATGCTGGGATCACCCTCACTGCACATCACGCAAGTCTTATAACCTTGTTCGTTTGCCTTAACAAGCCTATCTATACCTTCTATGAAGAAGGGCATCTTACGAATTTTTCCATAATCCACTTTTCCTTCGGTATAGCAATCATCATTCTGTGGTAGTCCTCCAATCACATCGCCCATATAGCCATACTTGATGACACCAGTCTGATTGATAGCCAATTTCAGAGGCTCCATATTAAAATGAGGATGATACTTAGAATAAGGCATAGAGCGCACATCAATTAAGTACTGTATGCCATACAGTCTTAACTCGCTAATAAGCTCCTCAATGGTCTTATTGCTATGCCCTATAGAATACAAGAATGACTCGCTCATTTGTTAATTATTACTTTTTACGCCACAAAAATAGCAAAAATATTCGAGAGTATGAACAAAAACAGGAATTATTTATGTAATTTTGCACAAAAAACAAGTCATGGACATCTTAAACTACAATCAGAAAATAGCCGTAATGCGTGTATTGCTGGACATTATACATGCAGACGGACGTGTCGATGTAAGAGAGACGAACTTCTTTTATAAGCTCTTGGATGAGTTGGATTTACCCAAAACATCAAAAGATGAAATCAGTCGCAAATCATCACTCATCGCTTTGCTCGACATCAAGAATTTCACAGAAGAACAGAAAGAGTACTTTGCCGCCATGATGGACAAGATGATCAAAGTAGACGAGGATATCAACGTCAACGAAGTGGCCATCTATGACGTGGTTATCGACTATTGCCAGATACCCATTCCATTCAGTGTTTAGAATTGTTTACTGTAATAAGAAATTAACCTGTTATCACGTATGCTTTCTCCCCAATAGTCAGTTTCAAAAGTATGTGAAACGCCAGGCTTTTCTAACTTAGAAAGATCTTTCAGTAGATAATAATACGCTTCATTCTCCCAGCTTTTATGGTTAGTAGCATTTATTAAAAATGGGAAAGCGAATCTTATATTAGTCCTCTTTGATGCACGTTCGTCTGAAAATAAATCGAAGCCGCTCCCACAATCAATCCACGCATTATTTGTAATAATCGTTCTGTCATGAAAATCTGTTTTATAAACCTTGCTAATGACAATATGAACATTTAATAAATCTGTACGGCGGAGTTCCTTTATTTTCCTTATTATGTCTCTACATTTACAATTTTCTTGGTTTTGCGTTGGCATTGTATAAATAGACAAGTGGAACACGTTATCTAGTTTTTTAGGTAATAAAATATCTAAAAGCGACAAAGTGTTGGCCTCAGATTTAAGAAGGTAATTATCTACAACAATCAGAGAGTTAGAGACATTTATGTATTCAGGAAATTCAATATCTTTCCATGATTTGAATTTGGTACCCTTAGGTATGGCTATTGTATTTTCCTTAAATAAGTACTCAAATTTATTAATATCTTGTTTCCCTAAAACGATGATACCAAAAGCTTTCGAGAGTTCTGCCCTTTCGATTTTATTCTTTGATGTTAAATATAAAGAATGTAAAGCATCCATATCAGATAAAGCATTTTTCAAGTTATTGAATGGAAACGCGTTATCACAAAAGTGCAAAACTGCTTGGCTTCTTTTGAAGAATTTCATCAAAAGTTCATCAGATAACGCTTCTTGAACGAATTTCATTTTTGAAATATCAATGAAGGTCATTGAAGTGCAAAGCAATTGGTATAGCTTCATCCATGAAGCAACAGGATCCATATCAAATGGATCGTCTCCATGTTTGGGGCAAGATCGCAGAAAGTCTTTTAGAAACGAGAATTCACAATATACCCTTTTATTCATCTGCATTTCCTCCTGCTGTTAGTAAAAACATAGATAGCATATCAGCCTCATCAAAGAAACCTTCACCAAAATTGCCATTAAGCATACCATCTTCACGTATCCCGATTTCCTTTACTTGCGGTTCATACGCAGGTCTGTTTTTCTCATCATAAACATAAAGAATTGATATAGCTGAATCTTTAACTTCCTTATTTGCTACAAGGAGTTGTAACTTCCTAATAATATATTCACTATGAGTCTCAATGATAAAGTGGACATTGTAGTTCCTATATGCATCGACAAACATTTCGGCCAGCATAGATTGGAATTTTGGATGCAAATGTACCTCAGGTTCTTCAATAGCAATTGTAGTTTCTGGATATGTGTATTCAACAACTCTCTTTCCTTCTTCATTTAATTCGAGAGCACTAAATCTATCAAGAATCCTATTATTGTGAGATTCCAAAATAGCAGTCATTATTCGTAATAATATAGTAACAATCTGTGTTACACCATACCCTTCTTCAGCCAAAATGGTTCCTACATGATCTTCAGCAGATTTATACAAACGAATTGCAAAACTACTCCCAGAAGGGTTCACTTCAATTCCGACAGAGTAGCCAAGGCCAAATTTTTGAATCCATCGAGACATAAAATCATCTGTACCAAGAATTTCACCCTCTCTTGAATTCCTATAATAACGCCTTGCTGCAAAATATTTCTTGACAAGGTTAACAAAACTATCATTAGAATCCAATGAATAATCTCTTTTCACATTGACTATCGATGTCCCAATATACGAGAGGTTTTGGGGGATTGCTGAGGTAACAACTTCCTTCATAACCATAGAAGCGTATTCTTTGAACATATCAAAAAGATGATGATGGAATTTATGATAGGGCTTCCTTGAATTGTTATTATCCTTGCTGAAAAATATGTTATCAGAACGATTCAGAAGAAAGTCAACATTCATTAGGACATCATAGAGAACGTGGAAATCAACAGGATATTCCTTCCATTCTTCACTTTCTCCTGGAGCAATTAAGGATACAGGATTCCCCTCGTATTCAGTAAAACCTGGACCCAACAATTTGTGGGTCCATTGCAAATAACTCCCATCAATAATTGCACCATTATCGCCATCTCCAATTTTAAGAAACTCTGTACCACCAATGTAAGGAGCCCAACGCTTAAAAAGTTTATCCTCAAAATTAAGAAATGCTGTTTCTTTCATTTTAAAGTACTCACCGAATGATTCGACTCCGCTAGATATAAAATCATTTGAAATTTTATCAATGGCATATAAGACCTCTTCCTCATTTGTAATACCCGCTATCATTTTTAATATAGTGTCTTTAAATGAAGAACTATCTACATTGTACAATTGCTCAAGTAGCGGAAAATAGAACAAAGTTCCCCAGCGCAACGAAATGTCTAATATTTCATAATGCCCATCAAGCCAACGTGCAATTAATGGATCCTTTTTATTATCATCAGTAAAAGCATAATAGTCTTTACCGTTAATCTTCTCCCATTTTTGCATATCAATCAAAGATTTTTCTCCATAAGAAGAATTATATGAAGAAAAGAATACATCAATCATTGACTTGAATTCCTTAAGGCTTTTTTCTTTTCTTTCCTCAGATACTCTTGCATCTGTAGGCATATCAGCAAGACTATTGTGAAATTCTTCTTCTGTCTGTAAGCCATAAAGGTGATAACGACGATATTTATACTCATTTTGAAGATATGCAAGCATTTGCCCGTAAGCGAAACGGAAGAAATTGCTAACAATCAGATTATAATTTGCAGAACACGGCTTTTCTTCCGATGATGTGTAAATAATCTCATCTGCCAAGTTCAGAATCGTAATTTCTTTCAAATAACCTTCTTTCAATTCATCGTTATCGTCAGAAACAAATACCAATGAGACTTTTACATCCTCTCCCATCAATAGAGAATGCACCTGATACTGGAATGTTATGGTTTTGTCTTCAGAACCGTTATGTCTGACACGATCGAAGTTACCCAATGATATGGTTGTATCCTTTGTAAAGTCTAATTTATGTTTCTTTAAATCGACTTTTCCGAAAGCGTTATTATCTTCTTGAAGTTTGTCTATGTATGTATTGAGAAGCACCATTGACTTGACAATGGAACTCTTACCAGAACTATTGCAACCTGTGAGAATGGTCATTGGCTTGATGTCAACAGTAACTCCATTCTCATCAAACACTCTGAAATTTTTTATTGTGTACTTCGTATTCATAATCGTTACTTATTTATTTCTGGCTGCAAAATTATGGCTCTGTTGTGCACTCATTCTTCACACCAAAATATTTCTGATACATTTTTGCGATTTTCCCTTTAATATCTTCTCTTAGCGAGTCTGGAGAGAGTACCTCAACGTCATCATGGAACCAAATCAATTCTGAGATAAGTTCTTTATTGGGAATAACATCGATTGTAATAATGCCCTCTGCTTCGTTCTCTATTTCTTGGGAATAATGGATGGGCTTTGACATTACATAAGGTAAACGTTCTGTCGAGAATTTCAATCGGATATGCTCGACCTCTTTGCCTTTTTCGATAGATACTCCAATAATATCACGGAAGTAGGCTTCAAAGTTGAAATCGAGATTCCTTTTGAAAGTAATGTCTGCATGAGTTACGCTTTCAATTCTGTCTAACGCTACAATCGACAGATCTTCATATTCAGTATTAAAGCCCAGTAGGAACCACCTATTATTATATTGTTTCAAATAATAAGGGTGGATGGTCCATTTCAATACGTCTCTACCAAATGGATGATAGTCAATGATAACGGGCTGGCGCTTGATGACGCAATTAATCAGGTCTGCGAGGTATCTCAAACCCTGCAAATCACGATTTTGCTCAAAACCTATACAGTTTGCATCAATTCCTCTTAACCCGAACCTATAACGCAAATTGCCCAAAAGTTCTTCTACCCAATCATACATCGGAATACCCTGCAAACGAGAAAGAGAGGTAATCAATGTCTCCAGTTGTTCAATTTCCATCTCAGTAATTGGTGTCTCATTGATAGAGAAATCACAACTATACCTAAGAAACTTACGCTTGCCATATTGATATGATTCGATAGGTGCCTCCCAACCATCGACACTCTTCATAAACTTGATATCATCGTATATCTGTTTCTTAGACACGGGTTTAACACCAGCATCTTCCAACTGCCCGTTGACTTTCTCCATAAGATCCTCTATGAAATACTTATGGTATCTGTCGCTGAAACACTTGTCCAGTATCTTGTATCTTATGAAAGCGTTCTTATTTATTGGCATATCATCAAAACTTTGGTGCAAAGATACA
>Ga0247611_10005364_pt1 | contig 17048 bp, 13 predicted proteins | sample 177DNAGHGhighgp2_FD_192422 | JGI IMG/M metagenome (GOLD analysis project Ga0247611, IMG submission 192422) | Sheep rumen microbial communities from Palmerston North, Manawatu-Wanganui, New Zealand - 1770 DNA GHGhigh gp2 | ecosystem: Host-associated > Mammals > Digestive system > Stomach > Rumen... | reverse complement strand
AAAATTGCGGAAATCCGCGAGAAAGTCGGAGACGGCAGGGTTTTACTTGCACTTTCCGGCGGGGTGGATTCTTCCGTTGCGGCGGTTATGCTTTCCAAGGCTGTGGGCAAGCAACTTACCTGCGTTTTTGTGGATCAGGGACTGCTTCGTAAGGACGAAGGCGATGAAGTGGAAGCTATTTTCGGACCGCAGGGTGCGTACGATTTGAATTTTATCCGTGTCAATGCGCAGGAGAGATTTTATGAGAAATTAAAAGGCGTGGAAGAACCGGAGCGCAAGAGAAAAATCATCGGCGAGGAATTCATTCGCGTCTTCGAAGAAGAGGCAAAGAAAATCGGTACCGTGGACTTCCTGGCACAGGGTACCATTTATCCCGATGTCATCGAATCGGGTCTCGGTAAATCCGCAGTGATTAAGTCGCATCACAACGTTGGCGGACTGCCGGATTATGTGGATTTTAAGGAAATTATCGAGCCGCTTCGAATGCTCTTTAAGGATGAAGTAAGACGTGCGGGATTGGAACTTGGCCTTCCGGAGAAACTTGTTTTCCGTCAGCCGTTCCCGGGACCGGGACTCGGTGTAAGAATTGTCGGTGAAGTAACTGCCGAGAAGGTAAAAATCGTACAGGAGGCGGATGCGATTTTCCGCGAGGAAGTGGCAAATGCCACCGGAATTCGTCAGCCGAACCAGTATTTTGCGGCGCTTTCCAATATGCGTTCGGTCGGCGTTATGGGCGATTTCAGAACCTATGACTATGCGGTTGTTCTTCGTGCGGTTAACACTTCCGATTTCATGACTGCGGAGTGTACGAATATTCCTTTTGAACTGCTTCAGAAGGTGATGAATCGTATTATCAATGAAGTAAAGGGTGTAAATCGCGTAATGTTTGATTTAACGAGCAAGCCGCCCGGAACGATAGAACTTGAATAGTTCCTCAACCCCTGCAAAGCCTTGATAACAGGGCTTTGCAGGGGTTTTTAGATTTGAAACGGGGCGAATTTGGGGCGATTTCTGCTTTTTTTTCAAATGATGTCTATTTTTTTCTAAATAATTGATTGTTCTGCAGTAGTCCATTGAAATTGATTGTCTGAATATTGTTTGTTGCTAATTATAAGTTCTGTATCTTCTTTTAGATAAATTTTCTCAAAGTAGAATCCTTTATTGAAGAAGTATTTTGCCAACTTCATTTTTTGAATATATGTTGCATTGTGCTTATTGTGTGGATTATTGGCTTTAGGTGGCGTACTCCTACAATAATATAGAAATGGATAATCTGCATTTAGCAAATTGTCAGCAATCTTTTTATGAAATCTACTGTAATTATATCCATCAACTGAGCAGGTATACTCGGAACCGATATATGGAACATCAAGTAAGACTAGCTTCATTGATTCAATGGCTGACATTGTGGCTTTCTGCATGGTGCTGTTTTTTGAGCCCACAATTGTATAAACAGGTGATATTCTAAGAAGACACAAATAGCTATATAACAGAGGTGATTTATAAATTTTTACATGAGCAAACTGATTGACAAATTGTCTTTTTATGATACCCTATGGTTGATGGTGAGTCCTACCGATAAGTGGAAGTGGTAAAAGCGATGGAACCGCTGAGGGTGGTTCCGTATCATGGCTATGTTGCAAGACATAGCCATTTGTTCGATATAAAGGTACAAAGTGAGCAATCAGCTGTTGTCATCCTTGAGCCGATGAATGCAGAAAAGATAGGAGAAAAAGCATAATGCGTATCAGAGATCTGATCAGTCTGGGAAAAGAGTATCTGCTTCTTGCGCTGATCCTGTGTACTGCAATAGCGGTCATATTTGTGATCGCATATTTTGTTGTATATCGAAAACTACTTCATGGACAGAAAAAAATCCGCGCCACAAAACTGATATGGTGTGGAGTTATGATGATATATCTGATTGTTGTTGCTGGAGCGACACTGCTTTCGAGAGGCGGATTCTATTACGTACATGTAGCTAAGCTCTTTTCGTCATACCGGGAAGCATATATTCTTCAGAAACCTGTGTTATGGAGAAACATTATCCTGAATTATCTTATGTTTGTACCATTGGGATTCTTGATTCCTATTGGTATAAAGCGTTTTAAGCTATGGTGGCGTGTTACTGCCTGCGGATTTGGATTGTCACTGCTGATAGAGGTTCTCCAACTGATTCTTCACAGAGGGATATTCGAACCGGATGATCTCCTTGCAAATACGGTCGGCTGTATGATTGGCTATGGTGTGTACAGGATCTTTCGACAGATTATTGATAAAGAAGAGAAGCTGTGGGAGACGCTATTGGCGCAGTTCCCGCTGACTATCGTTATCCTGGCTTTTTTAGCACTATTTTTTTCTTATTCTACTCAGGAGTTGGGAAATAATCCAAATCGGGTCTATGATAGTATTCCGATGTCCGTGTTTGAAGTGGATGGACTAAACAGCTTTGATAAGGAAGAAAAGGAACTGATGGTTTATAAGCTCAACATTATGTCTTCGGAGGAAGCGATAGAGAAGGGAAAACAATTCTTTGCCGGTATGGGAGAGGAATTGAATGAATCCCGTGTCGATATTTATGATGAATCAGTTATATTGTATGATACTGTAGGAAAGCATAATCTGTGGATCAATCTTTCAGGCAGTATGCGCTATACTGACTTTGAAGAGTTATTTCCACAGGAGGGGAACAGTACAGATATGTTTGCCGGAGCAACAGAAGAGGATGTACGTGAAGCCCTTGAAGGATTGCATATGAATCCACTGCCGGAAGCAGTCTTTTCTGATTTCGGGAATGGACGATATCGTTTTGATCTAAATCTGGAGGAAAACGAAGGAAAGCTTTATGATGGCTTTCTGACATGCACGCTTTCAGCGGATTCACGTATTGCGGAATTTGATGATCAAATCTTTCTTCTTGAAGAATACCGATTATTTCCGTCAATCAGTATGAAGGATGCGTATGAAAAAATAATAAGAGGGGAATTCCAGGCCTATATACAGGATAGTCATATAAAGATCACGATTGAGGACGCGCGAGTCGGATACAGCATCGACACAAAGGGATACTACCAGCCGGATTACTGTTTTGATTGCGTTATAAACGGAGAAAAAACAACGATCCGGGTACCAGCACTAAAATAATATAGATAATTGCATTGCAGAAGTAAGGCTTCTGTGAGTACAAAATGAGTACAATAATTTTGCGAGTCATACGAAAAAAGGCAAATATGGACAAAAAGCAAATCAGAAATGCCGTAAAATCAACAAAGAGAATAGGTTGCAGACACCCTTGAATTGAGCTCGAGTGATTAATTTTTTTGATATTTCTTGCGATGCCCCTCCTTTGGGTGGGGCATCAATTTTTCTCGAATTTTCCCAATTAGATGATTTTTGCTAATGTCCACCTGCGGAAAAGCATCAAAATCCCTCAAGTTATCCAATTCTGATGCTTTATGCAAGCTGCCGAGGCCGCCCAAGCATCAAAATTCCTCAAATTATCTAATTATGATGCCTTAAGCAAGCTGCTGAGGCTGCCCAAGCATCAAAATCCCTCAAGTTATCCAATTCTGATGCTTTATGCAAGCTCCGAGGCCGCCCAAGCATCAAAAATCCCTCAAGTTATCCAATTCTGATGCTTTATGCAAGCTGCCGAGGCCGCCCAAGCATCAAAATCCCTCAAATTATCCAATTCTGATGCTTTAAGTAAGCCGTCGAGGCTGCCCAAGCATCAAAATCCCTCAAGTATCTCAAAATAGATGCTTTTTGCAAGCACCATCTGGGAAAAAGCATCAAAATCCCTGCAAATATCCCCAAAAAGAACAGAAAGAATGATTTTATGACAGTAAGGTGAAATCATGGCTTACGATTTGCAAAGGAGTGATATAATACTTTTGGGTACACTTTGGGTACAATAGCGTTTGAACGGTATGAATATATCGAAAAGCGTATCAAATGATACGCACAAGAAGTACGAAAAGAACAGGAAAAACGGTTTGAAATTTCCGTGTAAATGAGCTCGAAAAATAAACATGAAAATGCTTAAACGGAAACAAAGAATTATTATAATCGCGCTGGCGCTTGTGCCGGTTCTTTCAGGGTGCGCCGCAGGAAGCAGAAATGTGCCGGCATCAGAACAGCCGGGTGAAGTGCAAAGCAGTTCGACAGAGCAACAAAGCGGACCGACAGAACAGCAGAGCGTACAGACGGAACAGCAAAGCGGAACAACAGAGCTGCAAAGCGGCCTGACAGAACATCAGAGCGGACAGGCAGAGCAAAAAGGGGAGGACGAAGGTATGAGTGCAAAACTACTGTATCAGGGGCATGCAAGTGCAAGAATTGAAACGGCTGACGGCAAGGTAATTTACATCGATCCGTTCGCAGGGGACGGGTATGATTTACCGGCGGATCTGATTCTGATTACGCATTCTCATTTTGATCACACGCAGACGGATCTGATTCAATCAAAGAATCCGGGGTGTGAAATCATTTCCTGGAAAGAAGCCCTGAAAGGCGGCGAACACCAAAGCTTTGATTACGGCTTCGTGAAAGTGCAGGCGGTGGAAGCGGGATACAACAAAAACCACAACGTAAAAGACTGTGTCGGATATGTGCTTACATTTGCGGACGGAGTAACGGTTTACTTTTCCGGCGATACGTCGAAGACACCGCAGATGGCGGAACTCGGAGACCTCGATTATGCATTTTTCTGCTGCGACGGCGTGTACAACATGGATATGAACGAAGCAGTCGAGTGCGCGAAACTGGTCGGCGCAAAGCACAGCATTCCGTATCACATGATTCCCGCAGACCCGCAGAATAATTTTGACCGCGAACTTGCGGAAACTTTCGAGGTAGAGGGACGCATCATCCTCGCACCGGGAGAAATACTGGATTTAACGAAGGAATAATCCCTGACTGAACGAAATAAAAACCTGCAAACCGGGAAATGAAAGGTTTGCAGGTTTTTTTGATTTCGAAATTGAACAAAGGGCAAAAATAGTATAAAATTATACTTGGTGATTCGTGTGGACGGGGGAATGGGTCTTTTGTCAGACAGCGCGGATTTCCGGGGGTTATTCTATGCAGAAAGACGGAAGTGCAAAAAGAAAGTTTCGTTTAAGAAGCAGTATGGCAGCCAGCATTATTTTATCCATTGTTTTGTTGCAGGCTGTGTTTGGCGTAATCAGTGCATCCATAGGTCTGTGGAGCTTTACCCGGTCATTTAAAAAAGAATATGCGGAATCCACGTATCATATGGCGGATACGGCAACCATGCTGGTGAATGCCGATCATCTGGATGATTATCTTGCCGGCGAAAGAACGGAAGAATATGAGAATACCAAAAGATACTTAAGTGTATACTGCGAGCGTATACATGTGTCCATCGTTTATGTCATTAAAGTGGACACGAGTGATTACGGTCGTTTTATTTCCGTGTTTAATCTGGTGAACAACGAGGTGGACAACACGGAATATACGCCCTGGGAACTGGGATTTGAGCGTAATACGACGAATGATGAGTACCGTGCCAAATACAAAGCCATTTATGAAGAGGGAAGCCCGTACGATACAATTTACAGAATTAAGACTACGGACGGACAGCATCCTCATGTTACCACCATGGTGCCCGTGAAAAACAGCGAAGGCAAAGTGGTTGCCATTCTTTGTATGCAGAGACCGGCAAGGGAACTTGCCGAAGCCAGAGATTTTTATCTGAATATTGTCATCATTTTCAACTTGCTGCTTGCGATTATTGCATGTTCATTCGCAATCTGGTATCTGAGAATGCGAATCGTGAAACCCATTCAGAAAATATCCGACGAGGCCACCCGTTTCTCACAGGAAAATACGGTCGGCGAAAATCTGGAAAAAATCAGCCGTTTTGAGGAAATCGCAGGTATGACCAGATCCTTGTATTCCATGGAGAATGACATGGTCAAATACATGGACAATCTGACCGTCATTACGGCTGAGAAAGAGCGTGCAGCTACGGAGATGGCACTCGCTGCGCGTATTCAGAAGGATATGCTTCCGAGTATCTATCCGGCATTCCCGGAGAGGAAAGATTTTGATGTATACGGATTGATGGATCCGGCAAAGGAAGTGGGCGGCGATTTCTTCAATCATTTTCTTTTGGATGACGACCATCTCTGCCTGATGATTGCGGACGTTTCCGGAAAGGGTGTGCCCGCCGCGCTTACGATGATGGCGTCCCAGATTACGCTTATCAATGTTTCCCAAACGGGAAAGAGCCCGGCGGAGATTTTGGCGAAAACTAACGATGCCATATGTCAGCATAACCGTGAGGAGATGTTTATTACCGTATGGCTGGGAATTCTGGAGCTTTCCACGGGTATTTTAACGGCCGCGAATGCGGGACACGAGTATCCTGCGATTTATCATAAGGACGGACAGTTTGAACTTCTGAAAGATAAGCACGGCCTCGTAATCGGCGGTATGGAAGGCTTAAAATACAAGGATTATACCGTGGAATTAAAACCCGGTTCGAAGGTATTTGTTTATACGGATGGTGTGCCTGAAGCGACCAGCGCCGAAAAGGAACTGTTCGGTACGGACAGGATGCTTGCGGCATTAAACGATACGCCCGGCGATGCAACACCGGAGGATATTCTGAAAAATGTGCGGAAACATGTGGATATCTTTGTGGGCGAGGCGGAGCAGTTCGACGACCTGACCATGTTGTGTATCGAGTACAAAGGACCTGAAGCATAGTAAAATTCATAAAAAGAAGACATTGATTTATGGAAAGAGATGAAAGAGACGAGATCATTTTTTATGGCCTGATTAATGACATTCAGGATGGCGTTTTATTTCTGGATTTTTCGGGAACAGTTCTATTAATTAACAAGAGCGGTGAGAAAATTCTCGGAATTTCTTCGGAGAAGCTCTGCGGGAAAAAAATAGCAAATCTGATGGGTGAAATGGAAGGAATCGATGAGTTCCTTCAGTGTATGATGGATTCCGTATACGAAAAACAGAAAAGGACGGAACTGGTTTCATTAAATACGGATGGCAGAGACAGGGATCTGCGTGTGGTCAGTTCCGTACTGCAGAGAGACGGAGAAAACATTGGTATTATCGTGATGTTCAGTGATCTGACAACTCTCTTGGAACTCGGAAAAAAGAATGCGGAATTAAATGTTCGTCTGGCGGGTTTCATTGAGCGTTTTGTGCGCGTTATGATCGGTGCCATCGAAGAAAGAACGCCTTATAACGGTCACCACACCAGAAGCATGGTAAAATACGCGGAAAAATATTTTGACTGGATGATCAAGCAGGGACGCAGCGATAAGGAAAGTATCAGATCACCTTTTGTTTCCGCTGTGTGGCTTCACGATGTCGGAAAACTGGTTATTCCGAGAGCGGTTATGGACAAAGCCACGCGACTGGGCGAGCATGAGAAAGATGTTCTTCACAGAATCGAGGTTGCGATTTTATACGAGCGTTTAATGGCTGCGAAGGGCGAAAAGAGCACTGAAGAGGCAGAAGCAGATGTCAGTCGTCTGGAGCAGGCAAGGGAACTGATTCTTAAGGTGAACCATACAGGTTACCTGAATGACGAGCTTTTTGAAAAAGTGGAAGCATTAAAGAACATGAAATGTTATTCGGCAGAGGGTGAGTTGATTCCTTTGTTAGACGAGTATGAGGCGGATGCCATCAGCGTAAGGAGAGGAACGCTGACCGCAAGCGAGCGTAAAATCATCGAGTCCCATGTGGTGCATACCGGAGAAATGCTGGAAGAGATGGAATTTACCGACCGTTTTTCGGATGTCAGCCGGTGGGGCAAAATGCATCATGAGCTGTTAGACGGAAGCGGTTATCCCAATCATCTGAAAGGTGATGAAATACCATGGGAAGCAAGACTGCTTACGATTCTCGATATTTACGATTCGCTGACGGCGGACGACCGTCCTTATAAGCCTGCGGTACCGTGCGAAAAAGCGTTTGGAATTTTGCGGGAAATGGTAAACGAAGGAAAAATCGACGGAGAAATCCTCGAGGACTTCTACCGGAGCGGTGCCTGGAAAACCGAGAAAAAGACACTGGATTCGATTTTGAAGAATGTAAAATTCTGATTCGGAAATGATTCTGTTGTCCGCAAAGGACTTCAAATATAAAAATATTACGGAGGGGATACAAATGGATGTTATTGGTTTATGGGAAGTAGTTTCGGGTCAGATTTTTGACACGAAAAACATGGAAATGGTATGGGTTCCGAAGGAGGTGGCATTGGCTTCCGAAGAAATTGACGACGATTTTAAGAAAATTTATACCGCGCTTTTTGAGTTTAAAGAAAACGGAAGTCTCTGCATGATGATGAAGGGACCCGCTGCCGACAGCGTACCCAAAGATGAACTGGATGCGGCTGTTGAGGCCGGTGAGGTTTTCGTGGAAGACGGATTTGTTTTTATTCCGCAGACCTTTGAGTGGAAGGCTGACGGAGAGAACATTCTGATTAATACCAAAGAAGAGGGAGAGGTTTTCGGTGAAAAAATCGATCCCTGGAAGGCTGCGGTCATTGAAGGAAACACGATGATTGTTCTGGAAAGCTATCAGATTTGCAAAATCGGCGAAACACCCTCAAGTGTCCGCAAGAAAGAGGTTAAGACCTTAAGCGACGAAGAGAAGGCGGCTGTCGGTGTCTACAAGGGTTTATACACCAAGATGGTCTGCGACGAAAATAAGAACGAAGAAGAGTTTACGCTTGAACTGAAGGAAGACGGAACGGGTCTTTCCCATCGTAACAATCTGGATATCAAAGTTCCCGAATGGAGTGTGGAAGGCGGCAAGGTAAAACTGACCGAGAAATTCCTCGGAAAGATTGATTATACCGGAACACTGGAAGGCGGAAAACTGTCCCTGTTTAACGGGGATCCATCCGCTCCGATGACTTATGAATATGTATATGAGAAGCAATAAATAAGTATAAGCTTGTTGTGGCGGTGCCCGGCCGCCTGTCGAAACGGGGAAGGAGGAGGAACTGTGGAAGACGAAATCAGGAACGAACAGTCGGAAACCGAAGAAGTTGCAGAGAAAGAATCTGCGGAAGAACCGGTTTCCAAAGAACAGGAAATACAGGATGAACTGGTTGAAATTCTCCGAAGTTCCCTTCCCGCGGAAGAGTTAATCGATAAGCTTCATGATTACCACGAAAAGGATATTGCGGATGCATTTGAAGTTTTAACGTCGGAAGAACGTAAGGCTCTGTATTCCATCCTGGGCGCAGAATATGTTTCCGAAATTTTGGCCTATGTGGATGAGCCGGAAGAGTATTTTGCGGAATTAAATCTTGAGAGTGCCGCAAAAATTCTTTCAAACATGGACTCGGACGATGCGGTCGATGTTCTGGAAGAACTGGACGATGATGTACAGAAGCAGATTGTTGACCTGTTGGATGAAGATGCAAGCCGTGACGTCCAGTTGATTCTTTCCTATGAAGACGACGAAATCGGTAGTCTCATGACCACCAATTTTATTCAGTTTCATTACACGCTGACGGTACGTCAGGCGATGCGCGAGCTGGTAAAACAGGCCGGTGAAAATGACAATATTTCGATTTTGTATGCCGTGGATGATGAAAATCATTTCTACGGCGCAATGGATTTGAAAGATTTAATCATCGCACGAGAGGGAACGAAACTGACGGACCTGATTTCGACTTCCTTCCCGACCCTGGGTGACCATGACAAAATCAGCGAATGCCTGGAACGAATCAAGGATTACGCGGAGAACTCGATTCCGGTTGTTTCTGCGGAAGGCACGATTTTAGGTGTCATTACATCCCAGGACATTGTCGAAGTTGTCGACGACGAGATGGGTGATGATTATGCAAAACTGGCAGGTTTGGCCGCAGAGGAAGATCTGGAGGAGAAGACCTTCCAGAGTATGAAAAAACGTCTGCCGTGGTTAATTGCACTTTTGTTTCTGGGAATGCTGGTTTCCACGGTCATCGGTGTTTTCGAATCGGTGGTAGCGGTGCTGCCCATTGTGATTTGTTTCCAGAGCCTGATTTGCGGAATGGCCGGTAATGTCGGCACACAGTCGCTGGCAGTTACCATCCGCGTTCTGATGGATGAGGAACTCAGCGCAAAGCAGAAAGTCGCGCTGGCATGGAAAGAGATGAAGGTCGGGTTCTGTAACGGTCTGTTCCTCGGCATTATGGCGTTTGCGATTCTCGGCGTCTACATAATGCTTTTCAAACACCAGCCGCCGCAGATGTCATTCCTGATCTCGGGATGTGTCGGGCTGGCACTGCTTACGGCAATGATTATTTCAAGTCTTGTCGGAACACTGATTCCGATGTTTTTCCACAAAATCAAGGTGGATCCCGCGGTTGCGAGCGGCCCTTTGATTTCCACCGTTAACGACCTCGTGGCAGTAGTCACTTATTACGGACTTTCCTGGATTCTGCTGTTGCAGATATTTAAACTGGTACCGATGCCGTGATGAAATACTAAGAAAACGATAGTTTAATCAGCCTGAGAATAGAAGAAAAACGGAATCGTACGGTTCATTTTGAAGTAATAAAAAAGAACAATATAGAAAAAAGGGTCAGGCACCCTGAAAAATTAAGGAGGTAAGAAAAATGCCCGAAATCAGACGCCCGGACGATATGGTCCGGATTACAACCCCTGAACTTGCGGATGCGTTTATCGCAGAGCAGATTGCTCTTATTAAGGAGCAGGTAGGCGACAAAAAGGTGCTTTTAGCACTGTCCGGAGGTGTGGATTCTTCCGTTGTTGCAGCTCTTTTAATCAAGGCAATCGGAGATCAGTTAACCTGTGTACACGTAAATCACGGACTTCTTCGTAAGGGAGAACCCGAGCAGGTAATCGAAGTATTCCGCAATCAGATGAAAGCAAACTTAATCTATGTGGATGCAACGGATCGTTTCCTTGACAAGCTTGCAGGCGTAACCGATCCCGAAGAAAAGAGAAAAATCATCGGCGGCGAATTCATCGAAGTATTCGCGGAAGAAGCAAGAAAATTAGACGGTGTGGAATTCCTTGCACAGGGAACCATCTGGCCGGATATTTTAGAGAGCGAAGCAGGAATCAAAGCTCATCACAATGCGGGCGGACTGCCGGAAGACTTAACGTTTGAACTTGTTGAGCCGGTACGTATCCTTTTCAAGGATGAAGTTCGTGTGGTAGGCGTTCAGTTAGGCCTTCCCGAAGGAATGGTTTATCGTCAGCCGTTCCCCGGCCCCGGACTCGGCGTTCGCTGTCCCGGAGCTATTACCAGAGACCGTCTCGAAGCAGTTCGTGAGTCCGATGCAATTCTTCGTGAGGAGTTTGCAAAGAACGGTCTGGAAGGAAAGGTTTGGCAGTATTTTACCGTTGTTCCGGATTTTAAATCCACGGGTGTAAAAGACGGAAAACGTACCTTCGACTGGCCCTGTATCATTCGTGCCATCAATACCACCGATGTTATGGAAGTTACCGTAGAACATCTTCCGGCTGCACTGATTGATCACCTTGTAGAGAGAATCATTAAAGAAGTGCCGGGAATCAACCGTGTTCTCTTTGATTATACGCCGAAGCCTCCTGCTACGGTGGAATACGAGTAATTGATTTTTTGATATTTCCAGCGATGCCCCGCCTTTGGGTGGGGCATCAATTTTCTTGAATTTTCTTAATTCTGATGCTTTTTGCAGGTTGTTGGCGTTGCCAAAGCATCAAAATTCCTCAAATTATCCAATTTTGATGCTTTAAGCAAGCTGCTGAGGCTGCCAAAGCATCAAAATCCCTCAAATTATCCAATTTTGATGCTTTAAGCAAGCTGCTGAGGCTGCCAAAGCATCAAAATCCCTCAAATTATCCAATTCTGATGCCTTTGGCAAGTTGCTGAGGCTACCAAAGCATCAAAATCCCTCAAATTATCCAATTCTGATGTTTTAGACAAGCTTCCGGCGTTGCCAAAGCATCAAAATCCCCACACAATTCAAATAAAGATGAAAAGAAAGGAAAATCAAATGAGACAAAACATGGAATCAAACAAACTCAAACCCACTTTTTTATACGAAGAGGCTGGAAGGCGTTATCAGGAACTAAAGGAATGCGCAGACAAGATAGAAAGCGAGATTCAAAAAGCTCCCTCCGGGGTTATTCATATTGTAAATTCAGGGAAAAGAGTTCAATTCTATCTTCGTGAGGATAAATCAGATACAGGTGGCAAATATATCCGTAAAAACGATGCACAGACGATCAGAACTTTCCTCCGGAAAGCCTATTATGAGAAAGTGTTGAAACTTCTGAAGGTTGAAATCAAAAACCTCGGAAATTTCCTGAAAAAATCGGATAATATAATAAAAAAGATACAACAGGTTTATTCGCAGTTCCCGCAGGAAATCAAGCAATATATCAATCCAGTAGACTTGTCGGATGATGACTATATTGCGACGTGGTGCCATATTCCTTACCAGGGAAAAGCAATCCCGGAATATATTCCGGTGTATCAAACAAATAATGGAGAGCTGGTACGTTCTAAATCGGAATTGACCATTGCGAACAAGCTTGCTGATAAAGGGATTCCATACAAGTATGAGTGCCCTCTGACTCTTTCTAACGGCACAATCATTTATCCGGACTTTACAATTCTGGATGTCAGGACGCGAAAAGAAATCTACTGGGAACACCGGGGAATGATGGACGACAGAGAGTATGCAAGACAAGCAGTATTCAAAATGAAATCCATGATGAATGACGGGATTATTCTTGGGAAAAAACTGATCATTACGGAGGAGACGACAACGAATCCGCTTGGAACAAATGAGATCGATGCCGTTATAGGGAGTTTTTTATGATGGTTAGAGAATCGAAATTGAAAAAATGACATTTTCCATACGGAAAAATATTGAAGAAATGACGTTGTTTTGTAAAAATGTAATTAATGAATTATACCCTGTATAAAGTTACAGGATTATATGGAGATTGGTTATGAAAAGAAAAAAATATAAAGTATCCAAGGGAACCATCGTTTACTGGACGAATGAAAAGAAGAAAGATGCACCGGAACTAGTTTTTTTGCCCGGGCTGACTGCGGATCACCGACTGTTTATAAAGCAGATTCGGTATTTTCAAAAGAAGTGCTCCGTTCTGGTCTGGGATGCACCGGGGCATGCGCTTTCCTATCCTTTTAAAATGGATTTTACACTTGAAGATAAGGCAAGGTGGCTCGATGAAATTCTCATCAAAGAAGGATACGATCATCCGATTATCATCGGTCAGTCAATGGGCGGATATGTCGGACAGATGTATGCGGAACTTTTCCCTGAAAAGATTGCCGGATTTATCTCGATTGATTCCGCACCGCTTCAGAAAAAATACTACAAAGAGTGGGAATTAAAATCACTGGAACATACAGAGACAATGTACAGAATGTATCCGTGGAAACTGCTGATGCGTCATGGTACGGACGGCGTTGCGACCACACGCTACGGCAGAGGATGCATGTACAGAATGATGCTAACTTACGATAAAGATCAGGCCAGGTATGCTAAACTCGCCGGTCACGGATTTAATATTGTGGCTCAGGCGATAAAGTCCGAATTGCCCTATGAAATCACATGCCCTTCGCTTTTAATCTGCGGCACAAAGGACCATGCCGGCTTTACGAAACGTTACAACGCTGTGTGGGCTGAACAGTCGGGAATACCCATTGAGTGGATAATAGGGGCGGGACATAATTCCAACACGGACAATCCCGAAGAAGTGAATCACATAATTGAAAACTTTATTTCTGAAAATGATTCAAGGATTAAACTATGAAAATATTATTGGTTCTTATATTATGCTGTTTATTTGTTGGATGTAGTATGAGTAGCAGTGAAAAAAACAATATATCTGCATGGACTGACAAAATAACTGATCACTATGATACAACAGTAGATATTTCTATAATAGAATAGATCTATATTGATGAATACAAAACCTCAAATAATCACTTAACCTGTGTCAGAAATATAATAGAAACTATAGAGCATGAGTGATTGATTTTTGATATTTCTTGCGATGCCCCGCCTTTGGGTGGGGCATCAATTTTCTTGAATTTTCTTAATTCTGATGCTTTTTGCAGGCGCCCACGTGCGGAAAAGCATCAAAAGTCGTCAAACTTCTTAAATTAGATGCTTTTGTAGGCGTCCATGTGCGGAAAAGCATCAAAAGTCGTCAAACTTCTCAAATTAGATGCTTTTTGCAGGCGCCCACGTACGGAAAAGCATCAAAAGTCGTCAAACTTCTCAAATTAGATGCTTTTTGCAGGTGCCCACGTGCGGAAAAGCATCAAAAGTCGTCAAACCTCTCAAATTAGATGCTTTTTGCAGGCGCCCACGTGCGGAAAAGCATCAAAAGTCGTCAAACCTCTCAAATTAGATGCTTTTTGTAGGCGCCCACGTACGGAAAAGCATACAAAGTCGTCAAGCTTCTCAAATTAGATGCTTTTTGCAGGCGCCCACGTGCGGAAAAGCGTCAAAAACAACGAACATATCAAATAAAAAAGAACAGAAATAAAACACAGGAAAGAGAAACAAAATTGACAATCCGCGCTATTGCGCATATAATAATTCTATAATATCCTTGGCAAAATAATCGAAAGGTTATGACGCAAAGCTTTAGGACCTAAACTCATTTTAAGAGAATGGTAGCCAGCTGCAAATTAAGACAAGCATCGCTGGCAACAACGGATGCTTTTTTATTTTACTCTGGTATTTCTCCGAAGTCCTTATGAAACATATACTTCGCGCAGGTCATCAAAAGGAGAGAGTATGATTGAAAACTATATTACCGTAAAAGAAGCAGGGGAAAAATGGAATCTGAAAGTTCGCACGATTCAGGAAATGTGTGGAAGCGGACGGATAAAGGGCGCGGTAAAATTCGGAAAAAGCTGGGCAATTCCCGCGGACGCCGAACAACCGAAAGACAGACGTATTACTTCGGGAAAATATAAGAATTTCCGGAAGCGGACTCAGAATTTTGATTGCGTTTAAAATCGTCCGGAGATTATTCGTATTTGGAAGGAAAAGCAGACATAATAATATACTGTCTGACGCAAGGAGAAAATGAATGGGAACACTGATCACATTTGAAAATGTGGGTAAAATCTATCATACCGGTGACATCATATATGAAGCTCTGCATGATGTGAATCTGACCATTGACGAAGGCGAAATGGTGGTCATTCTTGGCCCCTCCGGAGCGGGTAAGAGTACCCTTTTAAACATGCTCGGCGGACTGGATGCGGCTACATCCGGAAGGATTATTTTCGGAGAGAAAGAGGTGACCGCACTGAATGATAAGGAACTCGGAGATTTCCGGGCGGTGGACGTAGGCATCATCTTTCAGTTTTATAATCTGATTCCGACACTTACTGCTGTAGAGAATGTTTCCTTAATGAGTGAACTCGGTATCGATATTATGGATCCGAAAGAAGCACTGGAGCGAGTGGGATTGGGGGACAGACTCAATAATTTCCCATCTCAGATGTCGGGAGGGCAGCAGCAGAGAGTGTCGATAGCAAGAGCCATTGCCAAAAGGCCGAGACTTTTACTTTGCGACGAGCCCACCGGGGCATTGGATACCAACACCGGTAAGGAAATACTGAAACTTCTGCAGTCCCAGAGCAGGGATGACGGAAGGACGGTGGTTATGGTTACTCATAATGCATTGTTTGCCGATATAGCGGATAAAGTGATTTATGTAAAAAACGGAACCGTTGAAGATATCTTTTTAAACGAGCATCCGAAGGATGCGGATGAAATTAACTGGTAAGGAGACAGAGAGAATGAAGATTGAGAATGCTGGAAAGAAAAAGAAGAAAGGGCTGATCGTGGGAATCATAATCGGAGCTCTTGTACTGATTGCTGCCGCAGTGGGATGCGTGCTGTTCCTTTTTCCCAAATCAGTTGAAGTGGCAAAGGTCACAAAAGGCAGCATAAGCCAGAATGTCAGCGAGGTCGGTAATATAGCTGCGGACGATACCATAACCGTTTACTCGCCTATATCCGGTAAAATTTCCGAAGTGGAAGGGATGAAGAGTCAGTATGTCTCTTCCGATGCAATTCTTGTTAAATTCGAGCTTCAGTCCTTCGAAGAAAGCGTAAAAGGCGCGGAACTGAACAAGAAATATGCACAGGACGGATTCGATGCGGCAGTTAAGCAGAATAACGAATACATTCAGATGATGAACACCGCCAAAGCGGAAGAGGAAGCAAACAGGAATGCTTATAAAGACCTTGCGGACCGCAGAGATCAGCTTGTGGCAAAGCAGGAAAACAACAACCGGGATATTGCATTTTCCTTACAGAGTCTGGATGCCAACCTGACTTCGCTTACCACACAATTGCAGACGGCGCAGGCACGCCTCGAAGCGCTGGATCCCACTGATGAAGAAGCCGTGAAAAAAGTAAAAGCGGAAGTGGAGGATTTGGAAAAGAAGATCAAAGAGAATCGTGCCGTTGCGGCGGGATTTAATGTAAGCGCACTTACCGCGGATGAATACAAACTCTATCTTGCCATAGTAAGAGAAATGGATTTTGTGGATCATTACTGGTCTCAGAATTTCGAACAGTTTTTGGCAGCGAAGCAGGCTGTTCTGCCGCAGGCGGCAATCGATCAGTATGAGGATTCCGTACTGATGGCAGAAATTGAAGAAATGCGTGCGCAGAGAAATTTGGAGATTGCAAAGCGCGGTGTCCCGACGGAAGTCGGCGGAACGATCATCGAGCGCCTTGTGGATGCCGGTGCTACGGTCGAAGCAGGGGAACCTTTATTTGTGATTCAGCCGGACCGCGGTTACAAAGCAACGGTGATGATCTCAAAATATGATATCGGTCTTATTGAAGAAGGCCAGAAAGTAACGATAGCATATGCGGGAGAAACCTACGAAGGTGTTGTGGAAAGCATTGCCGCAGTAGCGGAACCCGATGCATCCGGCAAGCCCAAGGTAAAGGTTACGGTTGTTTTCAGTGACAAAGAGTTTAAACCCATCATCGGACTGGAGGCGGAGGTTTCGATTCAGACAGGTGC
>Ga0247611_10005363_pt1 | contig 17048 bp, 13 predicted proteins | sample 177DNAGHGhighgp2_FD_192422 | JGI IMG/M metagenome (GOLD analysis project Ga0247611, IMG submission 192422) | Sheep rumen microbial communities from Palmerston North, Manawatu-Wanganui, New Zealand - 1770 DNA GHGhigh gp2 | ecosystem: Host-associated > Mammals > Digestive system > Stomach > Rumen... | reverse complement strand
GCAAGGCAAGAACTCCTTCTAACTCCTTTTAACTCCTGAAGTTGAGCGAATGCGAAACTTGAATTAAAAAACAAGCAGGGTACCGCTAAACGCGCTGCATTATGCCGCAAAACGCATTGCATTATGCGGCAAAATGTGCTGTATTATGCCGCAAAACGCATTGCATTATGCGGCAAAATGTGGGTCTATTTTGCGGCAAAATGTGGGTCTGTTTTGCGACTAAAAGGGCTTATGGGTCGTGTCCCATAAGCCCTTTTTCTTTCAGTACAAGCAGAACTGACCCTGTTTTCGTGTTAAAGATTCCGAAATTCTTGGCACTTCAATTATTTATGATTATATTTGCAAGGTATTATCAATCAAAACATTTTTAACCATGGAAATTGATCCTATCTACATCTACATCGCCATTGGCGTCATCGTATTGATGGTGTTTATCTTCATCAGCTACGTGAAAGCGCCCCCCTCGTTTGCCTACATCATCTCGGGTCTTTCAAAAGAGCCTCGCGTGCTTATCGGCTCGGGCGGATTCCGCATTCCCTTCTTTGAACGTATGGACCGCGTCTACCTGGGTCAGATCACCGTAGATATCAAGACAGAGGAAAGCGTGCCCACGAACGACTTCATCAACGTCGACGTGGATGCCGTGGCCAAGATACGGGTGACGCCCAACTCCGAGGGAACCCGACTGGCAGCGAAGAACTTCCTGAACATGAGCCCCGACGAGATTGCCCAGCAGCTGCAGGATTCGCTACAGGGTAACATGCGTGAAATCATCGGCACGCTGGACCTGCGCTCTCTGAACACCGACCGCGACGGATTCTCTGACCAGGTAATGGCCAAGGCATCGCCCGACATGGCCAAGCTGGGCATTGACATCATCTCCTGCAACATCCAGAATGTAACCGACCGCGAGGGACTCATCAAGGACCTGGGTGCCGACAACACGGCAAAGATTAAGAAGGATGCCGCCATCAACCGTGCCGTGGCCGAGCGCGACGTGAAGATTGAGGTGTCGAAGGCCGACAAGCAGAGTAACGATGCCCGCGTGGATGCCGACACTGCCATCGCCGTGAAGAATAACGAGCTGGCCCTGCGCCGCGCCGCCCTGAAGAAGGAGGCCGACACCGCACAGGCCGATGCCGACGCCGCCTATGCCATCCAGCAGCAGGAACAGCAAAAGACCATCAATATCAAGACCGTGGAGGCCGAGATCGAGAAGACGAAGCGCGAGCAGATTCTCTCGAAGGAACAGATTGAGATCAAGCAGAACCAGCTGGCCGCTGAGGTGGAGAAGAAGGCCGATGCCGACAAATACAAGGTAGAGATTGATGCTGCCGCCGACCTGGAGCAACGCAAGCGCGTGGCCGAGGCACAAAAGTATGAGGCCGAGCAGCGCGCACTGGCCCAGAACGCCGAGTCGGATGCCGTGCGCTATCGTCTGGAACAGGAGGCTATCGGTATCAAGGCCAAGGGTGAGGCCGAAGCCTACGCCATACAGAAGAAGGGTGAGGCCGAGGCACTGGCTATGGACAAGAAGGCCGAGGCTTTCAAGAAGTATAACAATGCCGCCGTGGCACAGATGATGATCGAGGTACTGCCGCAAATTGTGGAGAACGTGGCCAAGCCCATCTCGGCCATCAAGGATGTGAACATCTACAGCGGTTCGGGCGACGGGGCAGGCATCACCTCCATGAGTGCCGGTGTGCCCGTGGCCATCAAGCAGGCCTTCGACGTACTGAAGAGTGCCACTGGCGTAGACATGGCCGACATCATGCGTGCCGGAACCATTGAGGCGAAGGTCAACCGCAACGTGAACCTGAACGACCAGGCACGCGAGGCCGTCGACGGCATCGTCGGCAAAGACAAGTAACCCAGAACATCCGATTTCTTGACCATCAGGAAAGAAAAGACCGACCTGCTTTCCTACATACGCGAGGGGCGCACAATGACGCAGAGCGAGAAGCTCCGGCTCATTGTGAGCCTCTCTGTTCCTTCTATACTCGCACAGATCTCGGCCACGGTGATGTTCTTCATCGATGCCTCGATGGTGGGCCACTTAGGTGCGAAAGCCTCAGCAGCCATCGGACTGGTCGAGACCACGGGATGGCTCATGGGCGGACTGGCCTCGGCGGCCTCCATGGGATTCTCTGTGCAGGTGGCCCACTTCATTGGTGCCAACGACTTCGAGAAGGCACAGCGCGTGCTGCGGCAAAGCCTGGTATGCTGTCTGCTGTGGAGCGTCATGCTCTCGCTGACCTGCCTGTGCATTGCCTGGCCGCTGCCCTACTGGTTAGGCGGCAACGAGGAGATAGCCCACGATGCCTCGCTCTACTTTGCCATCATCGGGCTGTGCGGCATTTTCTTCCAGATGGAAGGACTGGCCGGCTCCATGCTGAAATGTTCGGGCAACATGAAGATTCCGTCGGCCCTGAACATCGGCATGTGTGTCATGGACGTGGTGTTCAACTTCTTCTTCATCTACATTCTGGACCTGGACGTCATGGGAGCCGCTTTGGGCACCGGTCTCGCCGAGCTCATCACGGCCGCACTGATGCTCTGGTTCCTGCTCTGGCGCAGCGACATGCTCGGAATCTTCAGGAGCGGGAAGCCCGCCATCCGTCATTCTTCCTTCAAGCCTTCTGCCGACGTCGTGACCACCGCCTTCAAGATTGGTGCACCGATGGGACTGCAGCACATGCTCATGGGCGGTGCCCAGATCGTGAGCACACTGATTGTGGCACCTTTGGGCACCATCGCCATCGCAGCCCATTCGCTTGCCATCACCGTGGAGAGCCTGTGCTACATGCCGGGCTACGGCATTGCCGAGGCCGCCACCACGCTGGTGGGCCAGGGCATCGGTGCAGGCCAGCGGGCACTGACGCGCTCGTTTGCCAACATGTCAGTAGCGCTGGGCATCGGCGTGATGTCGCTCATGGGCCTGCTGATGTGGCTGTTTGCCCCACAGCTCATGTCCATCATGTCGCCCGTAGGGGAAATCATCGCCCTAGGCACCGACATCCTGCGCATTGAAGCCTGGGCAGAACCCATGTTTGCTGCGGCCATCGTCTGCAACGGCGTGTTCATCGGAGCAGGCGACACGCTGAAACCAGCCATCATGAGCCTGACGTCCATGTGGGGCGTGCGCCTGACCATGGCCGCCCTACTGGCTCCCCGCTATGGTCTGAAGGGCGTCTGGACGGCCATGGCCGTCGAACTGACCTTCCGCGGCATGCTCTTCCTGACCCGCATGCGCTTCGGCAACTGGCAGAAGAAGGTGGCGTCATGACGCTGGCTCAGCAGTGTCGGGCAGTTGCGAAAGCGCATTGAACACATACAGTTCCTGCTTGCCGAAATCCTTCTTCAACAGCTTGTTTCCACTGGGTATGAGCCGGAGGAACAGCCGGCACAGATTAGCCAGGAAGCAGGCAGACAGGTAGAGCGGCAACCCGTCGTAACCCTCATCGTCCATGCCCTGGCTCTGGTACTGCAGCAGTCCGTTGTGGATGGGATGACAGTGCATGCTGAGATGCCTGTAAAGCAGCATCATCTCCTCCTTGTCAAAAAGGTACTTCCATGCCTGATTATAGGACACCCGCCTGACGTCTGTCTGCCCTTGGTTCCTGCAGAACTCTATGCATCCGTTCTGCGTGGGCTTGCCTATTGCCGTCCACTCGTCCAGTTTCTTGCGGCAAAGACGGCCCAGCGGCGTCGAGAAGATCTCCTTTCTCATCTCCTCTATTTCCCGTTGGGCCTCCTCCTGCTCTTCCTTCATCAGCCTGCTGCCTTCGGCCGAATAGTCCAGCAGGTTCTTCTTGCTGTTAATCTTCCAGTAGTTCCACACCATGCTCCGCTCCTCAGCCGACTTGGGGTGCACGTACAGGAAATAGAACATGACCAGATGCTCGTAGACAGAGCGTGTCAGCGACATGGTCTTGAACTCCTCATGCAGGTCGAAGGCCTGTCCCTTAAACTGGAACACGATGCCTTCCTTCGTCAGCTTATGGTTACACAAGTGGGTTGAAGTGACGCGCTGCAGGAACGCACTGGCCACGGAGAGCCGCTCGTCCTCCATCCGTTCCTCATAGTCCACGATAACGTGACAGATGACAAAGGTCACCATCTTCGCCACTAAGTCCGACATCAGGAGGCAGCTCTGTAGCCGCTGCTCGGGTGTCAGCACCTCATTGAGGGGTGCATGGACCAGTGCCTCCACGTCTTTCTGTAGCATGCCCTTGATAGGTTGTATATTATCCTTCATTCAATCTTTTTCTTGTTTTTCCTCCTATTCAGCAAATATGAGGCCAAAAAGAATAACCGGAAAAAAAATCTCACCAATTCTTTGTCGTTTCAGAAATGATCGTTATATTTGCACCCGACCCGCCCCCGGTCGCTTACTGAGCAAGAAACAGTCGTTGGCTGCAGGGCAGGTCATAACAGGAAATAGGTTATTTTGAGTATGAATCTGCTTAGAGAAAGGATGATAACGAGGAAACTATTGACGGCACTGGCCATGGCGGTAGCCATGTCTGTACAGGGACAACGGCAACAGGTGGTGCTCGAGACCACAGAGGGCAACATCGGCATTGCCCTCTTCGACGACACCCCCCGTCACCGCGACAACTTCTTGCGGCTGGTAGACGAGCATTTCTACGACTCACTGCTGTTCCACCGGGTGATCAAGGGCTTCATGATCCAGGCGGGCGACCCCACCAGCCGGCATGCCGAACCGGGGCAGACATTGGGCGAAGGCGACGTGGGCTACACCTTAGAGCCGGAGCTGTTTGCCCCCGACGGCCAGCTATTGCACCACCACCTCAGAGGTGTCGTCGCCATGGCACGTGAAGGCGATGACGTGAATCCCCGTCGGCTTTCCAGCGGTTGCCAGTTCTATATCGTATGGGGAAAGACCTTCTCGACGAAAGACATGCAGAACATGCAGCTGCGGCTGGACACCATGACCAACAACCGGGTGAAACTGTCGGAAGAAACCGTCAGAGCCTACCGCAAGGTGGGCGGCACGCCCCATCTCGACGGGCAGTACACCGTTTTTGGCGAGGTCGTTGAAGGACTGGATGTCATCGAGCGCATCCAGCGCGCGTTCACCGACGACTACGACCGTCCCGTTGACGATGTTCGCATCCTGAAGGCACGAAAAGAATAGCTTGCACCGTGAACCGTACATGATGAATCGTGTACAAAAGAAATGCAGCCCTCGGGTCACTACCCTTGGGCTGCATTTCAAACATATTAATAACTAAAAACCTTGATTCGATGATGAAAAGCAGGTGGCACGTCATCTTTAGCAATGTCCTCCACCTCTGTGGCAGTACGCGTCTTCCCGACGCCCCTGCACTCTTGCATCTTGTTATCCTTACAACTGCAATCTTTTACCTTTCAGAACTTCTTACATACCTATCGAATCTTACTAACCCGGCCCGAAGGCCGCTCTCCGCAGAGAGTACAAATCTTTTACCTTATGAAACTAACAACTACTGAAAACTATTCTCTAATTCTTTGCTTTCTCTAAAACCTTCTCAGGCTTACATTCAAACTAATCTTTTACCTTTAACTAATACCTTGTATATGATATCTATTTCTTTGTCTCTTTTTGACGATGCAAAGGTACGACGTTTTTCAGAATTCCGCAATGTTTTCTTGCCAAAATCGGCAAAAAAGCCACTCATTATTGACTAAAATCAAAAGAATTGTGTGCGAACACAGGAAAAGTGTGCTCGCACACACACTTAAATGTCTCTCGGAAGCACCTGCTCCACAAGGTTGGTCAGCTCGACAAACTCGGGTATGGACAACTGCTCGGGACGGCAGGTCATAAACGATGAAGTCTGAAGTGAGTTGATAGCCTCCTGCGGAAGCAGCTGTCGAAGACTGACGCGCAGCATTTTCCGCCGCTGGTTGAACGTGGTTTTCACCACCCGTCGGAACAACTGCTCGTCGCAGCCCAGCTGCTGCACGCTGTTACGCGTCAGGCGAATCACGGCGCTCTGCACCTTGGGCGGGGGATTGAACACCGAGGGTTCTACGGTGAAGAGATACTCCACGTCGTACCACGCCTGGATGAGCACCGAGAGGATGCCATACTGCTTGTTGCCCGGTTGCGATGCCATGCGCAGCGCCACCTCATGCTGAATCATGCCCGTGCAGCAGGGAATCAGGTCACGGTTATCGAGCATCTTGAAAAAAATCTGCGACGAGATGTCGTAGGGATAGTTCCCCGTGAGCACAAACTGACCGCCATCGAACAGCTGGTGCAGATCCATGCGCAGGAAGTCGCCAGAGATAATCGGAGCGTCTTTCGGCGACACGCCGTTGCCGGGCTGTTCCCGGAACACGGTCTGCTGCAGATACTCCACGCTCTCGCGGTCTATCTCCACCACCTTCAGCGGTCTTGGCTTACCTACAAGGAACTGCGTCATGACGCCCATGCCCGGACCGACCTCCAGTACGGGCAGGTCTGGACAGGCATCGACGGTGTCGGCAATGCGGCGCGCAATGCTCAGGTCGGTCAGGAAGTGCTGACCAAGATTCTTCTTGGGCCTTACTTGCTTCATGATTACCGCAGTATTAACTCGGGTGTTTTCCCGTTTTTATCGATCTTGATACCAAAACGCTGCTTATGGAGTATGCGCGATCCCGAGAAGGTGCCCTGAGGCAGCGAAATGCCACAGACGTAAGCCGTCTCGTCTACGCCCAACGGGATATTATAAGGCTTTCCGATACCATTGTAGAGGATAACCACCGTACACGTGCCTGTCTCCTCACGTCCATTAGCCAGTGAGCTGCCATAATAGTCCAGTTCAAACTCATAGACGCCCTCCTCCGGATTCTCCCAGTAAATGTTTTCTACAGCACCGGGTCCGCCATTACGATTGTCCACATCGAGGAAACCGCCACTAAGATACGAGTACTTATTTTTGTAATAGATTACGATTCCAGAAGGTTCCTTGGCATAAAGGTCTACATCTGCATAGAAGTTCCAGGTGAGCGTAGCTTTCAACGCACCGAACCCGCTACTGAGAATACCCCACGAAGGATCCTCGTCGACAAAGGCCCAGTCAATGAACTCAAAGACTTTCAGCCAGACTGCGGTAAAGAAATCCTCTACCAGGTCATAATGGGTCACCAATGCCACAGCCCAAGAGACTGGGTTGTTCAGCACCAAAGCCGCGCCAAACGACGCTATTGTGTCCACGGTCTTGAAGACAGACTCTGGTATGCCTATTTCCAAAATTTTATTGAACCAAGACAATCCCTTCAACCCCAGCACAATACCAGGATGCTCCTTCACGCCAGACCAGACAAGACTTCCCACACCTATGAACTGGTCTGCCAAATATTTCACATACTTCCACTCCACCTTGAGCGTACTTTCCACGGTTTCCTTGAAAGAATCGACAACGCCTCTGGTAGCCAGAGCCGAAGTCCTCTGCAGGCTTCTTGCACGCTTATTGGCGAGTATAGACTGTGCCACTTCGTCCCAATCGTAGTCGCATTCCAACTCTTTCAGCATCAGCACTTCTCCGGCATAACTTATCACAGCATCAACTTTATTGCCAGAATAGTTTCCAAAGCAAATGGTCACCGTGTCTTCGCCTACAGCACTGATGCTCTTCACCAGTCCCTCATCGTCGAACTGAACACGGGCAAACTGATTCTCCTCGGTAGCCACATCGATGTATTCCAGCATGTCGGACTCGTTGCCCACCTTAGCCATCACCAAGCCGTCTGCACCGGGTATGCTCAACATGCAGGAATAATGGGTGTTGTTGGCTGTGTCCACCAGCATGACAACATCCGTAGCCGATACACTGCTACTCTCTTCTACGTCGCCAATCTCGTTGGTATAGCAACTAGTCAGCAAGCCCATCGTCAACAGGGCAAGCAGTACGTATGATAATTTCTTTGTCATAATGCTTGTATTTTTGGTGTTTCGTTGGTTAGAGTCTCACGGTTACATGGGCGCGGAAGCCGATGGTGGTCGTACCGGGGAAGTCGGCTGTCTTTGTGGCAGTGTTGTTGCTGCTACTGGAACCCAGTTTCGAATAGTCGCTGCTGCCATAGCGGAAGTCGCCGCCCACGCCGATTCGCCCGAAGCAGAGCGAGAGGCCGGTTACCAAATAGCCGCCATAGCCGCCATAGAGCTTGCCATCGCGGTTCAGCATGTCGAAACAGGGTGCATAGCGGGCATATAGCAGAACGGAGAAGACGTCCGACGGGGCAAAGGTTGCCGACAAGCCGGCCTGTACGCCTGCCGCCATCTGGTGATAGGTTTCCTTGTCTACGATGCCGTCATGGTGTATGTTCAGCTTGTAGTTGGCATAGTTCAGCTCTACCCACGTGGCATCGAAGCCCAGGCTGAACGGCTCGCCCGCCCCGTAGAAAGGATAGGTAGTGGTCAGCGAGGCGAAGCAGCCCAGGTTGGAGGTCAGGCGGGGCTCGTCCTTGCACCGCAGGGATAGCCGCTGCCAGCCCACGCTGAGATGCGTCACGTTGTCGGAATCGAAGTATGCAGAGCTCTGCTGACGGCGCCGTTCTTCGGGCCGGTTCCACTCCGGCTGGTCATAGTTGTCATAATTGTAGACGGGCATGTCCCTTCTATCATCACGCTGGGGCACCTGGGCCCATACGCTCAAGGCGAGCATCAGCATGGCACAAAAAAACACGGTTCTTTTCATAAGCGCCAATTTTTGCTACAAAGATAGCAATAATTTCCCAAAAGAGCCCTATTTATTGATATGTTTTTTTACTACAAGTGCAAGAAATATCAAAATAAACTAAATCAGGCATGACAAATTTTGCGGTACGGAGAAAAGTTCGTATCTTTGCGCTTGCATGAAAAAGACAGCAACCTACCTGATGAAGATTCTGTTGCCGCTGGTTCTCGGCGGTGCCATCCTCTGGTGGATGTACCGGGGCTTCGACTTTCACCGCATCGAGCACGTGCTCTGGCACGAGATGCAGTGGACGTGGATGCTGCTGTCGCTGCCCTTTGGCGTGCTGGCACAGGCCTTCCGCGGCTGGCGCTGGCGCCAGACACTGGAGCCGCTGGGCGAGCGTCCCCGGCAGTCGCTAGCACTGAACAGCATCTTCCTGAGCTATGCAGCCTCGTTAGTGGTGCCGCGCGTGGGCGAGTTCACCCGCTGCGGCGTGCTGAAGCGCTGGGACGGCATCTCGTTCCCGAAGGCACTCGGCACGGTGGTCACCGAGCGTGCCATCGACACGCTGGTCGTGCTGCTAATCACGGGCACCACGCTGCTGTTCCAGATGAGCGTCTTCGGCACGTTCTTCGAGAAGACGGGCACCAGCGTCGACACCATCCTGCAGCAGTTCTCGCCCACGGGCTATCTGGTCACCGCCATCTGCGCGCTGGCCGTACTGTTGCTGCTGCACCTGCTGCTCAGGCGCCTCTCTATATATAATAAGGTGAAGATGACGCTCTCCGGCATCTGGGAGGGCGTACTCTCGCTCAGGGGTGTCAGGAACCTGCCCCTGTTCCTGTTCTTCACCGTCGGCATCTGGCTGAGCTACTTCCTGCACTACTATCTCACGTTCTTCTGCTTTGACTTCACCTCGTCGCTCGGCCTGGGCTGTGCGCTCGTCTCATTCGTGGTGGGGTCTATTGCCGTCATCGTGCCTACGCCCAACGGCGCCGGCCCCTGGCACTTCGCCGTGAAGACCATGCTCATCCTCTATGGCGTGGCCGACGAGCAGGCACTCTACTTCGTGCTCATCGTCCATACCGTCCAGACCCTGCTCGTGGTGCTGCTGGGCGTGTGGGCATGGGCTGCCCTGGCATTCACCAAGGTGCGCGCTGCAGTCCACGGCCATGTCACCGCTATGGAATAATCAGACCTTATGATCATAAAAACAAAACAACTATGAACGAAATTCAGAACCTCGCGCCTCAGTGCATCTGGCGCAATTTCTACCGACTGACACAGGTGCCCCGCCCTAGCGGACACTTAGAGAAAATCCAGCAGTTCTTGCTCGACTTCGGCCGTGAAGCCGGTGTCGAAGCCTTCAAGGATCCCGCAGGCAACATCGTGTTCCGCAAGCCCGCCACGCCGGGCATGGAAGGCCGCAAGGGCATCATCCTGCAGGCCCACATGGACATGGTGCCGCAGAAGACACCCGAGTCGAAGCACAACTTCGAGACCGACCCCATCGAACCGTGGATCGACGGCGAGTGGGTGAAGGCCCGTGGCACCACCCTCGGCGCAGACAACGGACTGGGCGTGGCCTCGATCATGGCCATCATGGAGGACAAGACCCTCGTACACGGCCCCATCGACGCGCTCATCACTGCCGATGAAGAGACGGGCATGTACGGAGCCAACGACCTGCCCGAGGGCGAACTGCAGGGCGACATCCTGCTGAACCTCGACTCCGAGACCTGGGGCAAGTTTGTCATTGGCAGTGCCGGCGGCATCGATGTCACCGCCACGCTCGACTACAAGGAAGTAGAGACCGACAAGGACGATGCTGCCGTGCGCGTGACGCTGAAAGGCCTGCGCGGCGGTCACAGCGGACTGGAGATCCATGAGGGCCGCGGCAACGCCAACAAGCTCATGGCACGCGTGGTGCTCAATGCCATCGACGAGTTCGACGGGCGCCTCTGCTCCTGGCATGGCGGCAACATGCGCAACGCCATCCCCTTCAAGGCCGAGGTGGTGCTCACCCTGCCGAAGGAGAATGTAGACCTGTTCAAGGAGGCTGCCAACGACTGGTTAGAAGCCTTCCGCGACGAGTATAAACAGATAGAAAACGGCATCGAGCTGCTGGTAGAGGACGTTGAGTCGCCCGCCCTGCAGGTGCCCATCGAGATTCAGGACAACCTGGTTTGCGCCATCCATGCCTGCCACGACGGCGTCATCCGCATGATTCCTTCCTATCCCGACGTGGTGGAGACCTCCAGCAACCTGGCCATCATCGACATCGAGGGCGGTCGCGCTGCCCTGAAGATCCTCGCCCGCTCCAGCCGCGAGGACATGAAGGACTATGTGGTCGACACGCTGACCTGCTGCTTCCTCATGGCCGGCATGAAGGTCGAGACCGCTGGCAGCTACGGCGGCTGGGACCCGAACCCCGAGAGCGAAGTGCTCCACCTGCTCCTGAAGGAGTACAGGGAGCTGTTCGGACAGGAAGGCATCATCCAGGTCGACCATGCCGGACTGGAGTGCTCGGTCATCCTGGGCAAGTATCCCCACCTGGACGTGGTGAGCCTCGGTCCCACCATGCGCTCGCCCCACACCACCACCGAGCGTGCGCTCATCGCCACTGTGGAGCCTTTCTGGCAGTTGCTGAAGAAGACGCTTGCCGACGTGCCTGCCAAGTAGGCCGTCAGCGCCTGGCGCCTTCCACGGCCTCGAACAGGATTTCCACAAGGCGCGGAACGCCATAGCGGTCCCTGTCCTGCTCGGCTATCCACTCGTAGCCGGCAGGCAACGGCGGTCGTTCGTCTGTGTCCATGAGATAGAAGTCGGCCAACAGGACACGATGTGTCAGCACGTGCCTAACGCCCTTTCTCAACAACAGAAGGTTGGAAGCTGAAGACCGTAAGCGGTTGAGCACCGCTGCATCTTCAGTTTCCAACCTTTCGTTTTCCACCAGCACCGGTTCCCACAGTCCTTGCCAGATGTCGCCCTCGCCGCGCCGGTGCATGGCCACGCAGCCCTGACACCTGATATATATATAAATAAGGTGGCGGGTCTTCACGGTCAGCGTCTTCTGCTTCACGGGCAACTGCCCCACCCTGCCTTCACGCAGGGCCGTACAGGTTTCCATGAGCGGGCAGGTCTGGCACTGGGGCGACTGCGGCGTACACTGCACAGCCCCGAAGTCCATGATGGCCTGGTTGTAGTCGGCGGCATGGTCGGGAGGCAGCAGCGACTGGGCCATGGCGGCAAACGTGCGCTTGCCCTCGGTAGTGTTGATGGGTGTGTCTATGCCGAAATAGCGGGCCAGCACCCGATAGACGTTGCCGTCGACCACGGCGGCGGGCAGTCCGAAGGCAAACGAGCCGATGGCGGCAGCAGTATAGTCGCCCACGCCTTTCAGGCTCTTGATACCCTCTAAGGTATCCGGGAAGCCGCCCATAGCCACCACCTGCTTCGCGGCAGCATGCAGGTTGCGGGCGCGACTGTAATAGCCCAGTCCCTGCCACTCACGCAGCACCTCGTCCTCGGTGGCGGCGGCCAGCTGTTCCACGGTGGGCCAGCGGCGCATGAAGCGCTCCCAGTAGTCCCACCCCTGCTGCACGCGTGTCTGCTGCAGGATAATCTCCGACAGCCATATAGGATACGGGTTGCGGGTGTCTCTCCACGGCAGCTCGCGCCCGTTCGTCTGAAACCAGCGAAGGAGCGCGAGCGAGAAGTCGTTGTTCATGTGCTTGTTGTCGAAAGGGCTGTCCACGTGCTACTTCACGTCGCCCACACGGATGAGATATTCACCTATCTGCACGGCGTTCAGGGCGGCACCCTTGCGGATCTGGTCGCCCGAGAGCCAGAAGGTCAGCCCGTTGTCATCGGCAATGTCTTTGCGCACACGGCCCACGAAGACATCGTCCTTGCCGGCCGTATCCAAAGGCATGGGATAAGTCAGCGTCGTCGGGTCGTCCACCAGACGGCAGCCGGGAGCAGCGGCAATGGCCTGCTGGGCCTCGGCCACGCCCAGCGGGCGCTCGGTCTCGATCCACACGCTCTCGCTGTGCGAGCGCAGCGAGCTCACTCTCACGCACATGGCCGAGCAGCGGGCGTCGGTATGCATGATCTTGCGTGTCTCGTTATACATCTTCATCTCTTCCTTCGTATAGCCGTTGGGCTGGAACACGTCAATCTGCGGAATCACGTTGTAGGCCAGCTGATGGGGGAACTTCTTCACGGTCTTCACCTCGCCGGTCTCCACAATCTCCTTGTACTGCTGCTGCAGCTCCTGCATGGCGGCGGCACCGGCACCCGAGGCACTCTGATAGCTGGCCACGTGGATACGCTTGATGTGCGAGAGCTTCTCCAAGGGCTTCAGCACCACCACCATCATGATGGTGGTACAGTTGGGGTTGGCAATGATGCCGCGCGGACGCGTCAGCGCATCCTCGGCATTGCACTCCGGCACCACGAGGGGCACGTCGTCGTCCATGCGGAAGGCACTGGAGTTGTCAATCATCACACAGCCGTACTTCGTAATAGTCTCGGCAAACTCCTTCGACGTGCCTGCACCGGCCGACGTAAAGGCGATGTCCACGTCCTTGAAGTCGTCGTTATGCTGCAGGAGCTTCACCTCGATCTCCTTGCCGCGGAAGGTGTACTTACGACCGGCCGAGCGCTCTGAGCCGAAGAGCACCAGCTCGTCCATGGGGAAATTTCTCTCGTCGAGCAGGCGCAGGAATTCCTGTCCCACGGCACCGCTCGCACCTACGATTGCTACTTTCATTTTGCTTACTTTTTACTCTATTATCTTACAATTTGGCTGCAAAGGTACGAAATTATTCAAATTCATAATTCATAATTCATAATTATTTTGTACTTTTGCAAGCAAAATGACGTTTTTTTCATCATATCTGCCCATCAGCAACCCCACGTTCATTTTCTTCGTGGTGCTTTTGATCATCCTGTTTGCCCCCATCATCATGGGCAAGCTCAGGATTCCGCACATCATCGGCATGGTGCTGGCAGGCGTGCTCATCGGCCCCGACGGACTGCATGTACTGGAACGTGACGACTCGTTCGAGCTCTTCGGGCGCGTGGGCCTGCTCTACATCATGTTCCTTGCCGGCCTGGAGATGGACCTCGAGAGCGTGAAGCGCCAGTCGCGCCGTTTTGTCATCTTCGGCCTGCTCACCTGCTTCGTGCCCCTCATTCTCACTTACGTCATGTCCATGTCGCTCCTGGGCTACAGCGGCCGGGCTTCGTTCCTGCTGGGCTGCATCATGGCGTCGAACACGCTGATAGCCTATCCCCTGGTGGGACGCTATGGCCTGCAGCGCCATTCCAGCGTGATGCTCAGCGTGGGGTCGTCCATGATCTCGTTGTTCATGGCCTTGGTCATGCTGGCCGCCCTCTCGGGGTCGTTCAGCGACAATAGCGGCTGGCTGTTCTGGCTGCTCTTCGTCACCAAAATCGCCGCCTTCTGCGCGGGCAGCGTGGTCATCATCCCGCGGCTCACGCGCTATTTCCTCCGCCGCTACAGCGATGCGGTCATGCAGTACATCTTCATCATGGCCGTGATGTTCATCAGTGCCGCTCTGAGCGACCTCATCGGTCTGGAAGGCATCTTCGGCGCCTTTTTCTCCGGCCTCATCCTGAACCGCTACATCCCCCACGTGTCGCCGCTGATGAACCGCATCGAGTTCATCGGCAACGCGCTCTTCATTCCCTATTTCCTCATCGGCGTGGGCATGCTCATCAACCTGCGCACGCTGGCCGACGGCCCCGAGGTGCTGTGGATCATGTTCCTCATCGCCTTCTTCGGCACCTTCGGCAAGGCGGTGGCCGCCTATCTCTCCGCCCTGCTGTTCCGGCTGACGAAGAGCGACGGCCACATGATGTTCGGCCTCACATCGGCCCATGCCGCCGGTGCCATCGCCATGGTCATGGTGGGCCGGAATCTTTCGGTAGCCCCGGGCGTGATGCTTGTCGACGACCACATGCTCAACGGCGTGGTCACCATGATCCTGGTCACCTGCATCATCTCCACGCTGATGACCGAGAAGGCATCGAAGCAGATGGTGTTCAGGGAGAAGGCCAAGCTCGACGTCAGCAAGATTGGCAGCGAGGACGAGCGCATCCTCATCTGCGTGAAATATCCCGACATTGCCCCACAGCTGCTCACACTGGCCTCCATGCTGTGCCGCGACAGGCAGCAGCACCGCCTCGTGGCACTCAACGTGGTCTACGACGGCAACAACAGCATTGCCGAGCGCGAAGAGGGGCTCCGCCTGTTGGAGAAGCTGCAGCAGCAGGCCAGTGCAGCCGACATGCAACTGACCACGCAGGTGCGCTTAGCCACGAACATTGCCAACGGCATCAAGCACGCCTTCCGCGAGCACGGCTGCTCCGAGATTGTCATGGGCATGCACATCCATACCGAGGTCACCCGCAAGTTCTGGGGCGAGTTCATCCAGAGCCTCTACAACGGCCTCAACCGCCAGATCATCCTCACCCGCTTCGCACAGCCGCTGACCACCCTGCGCTGCATACAGGTGGCCGTGCCGTCGAGGGCTGAGTTCGAGCATGGCTTCCACCGCTGGCTGGAACGGCTGTGCCGTCTGGCCCACATGCTCGAGTGCCGCATCCAGTTCCATGGACGCCGCGACTCGCTGTCGCTCATTGCCGAGTACATCGACAACTTCCACCCCAGTGTGCGCAGCGAGTTCAAGCCCATGGAGCACTGGAACGAGCTGCCACAGCTGGCCACCGACATTCCAGCCGACCATCTGCTCGTGGTGGTCACCGCCCGCAAGGGCACCATCAGCTACAAGAATGCGCTCGACCGCCTGCCCGACGAGCTCACGAAATACTACAGTGGCGGCCGCAACCTCATGATCATCTTCCCCGACCAGTACGGCGAGGAGTCCAAGGACGACGCCATGAGCTTCACCGAGGCACAGCATCAGGAGGAGAGCAGCGTCTACGACACCATCCTTCACTGGATCCACAGGGGCCGGTAGGCTCCCATCGGTTCCATAAGTCCCATCAATATGATTGACATCAAGAACATCACCAAGAGCTTCGGCTCGCTCCAAGTACTCAAAGGCATCGACCTGCACATCGCCCCGGGCGAGGTGGTGAGCATCGTCGGGCCCAGCGGCGCCGGCAAGACCACGCTGCTGCAGATCATCGGCACCCTCGACCGCCCCGACAGCGGCACCGTCTGTGTCGACTCGGTCAACGTCACCACCCTGTCACAGAAGCAGCTCAGCGACTTCCGCAACCGCCACTTGGGCTTCGTCTTCCAGTTCCACCAGTTGCTGCCCGAGTTCACGGCCATCGAGAACATCATGATTCCCGCCTACATCGCCGGCCGCTCCACGAAGGATGCCAAGGCCCGCGCCGAGGAACTGCTCAGCTTCATGGGACTTGCCGACCGCGCCCAGCACAAGCCCGCCCAGCTATCGGGCGGCGAGAAGCAGCGCGTGGCCGTGGCCCGTGCGCTTGTCAACAACCCGAAGGTCATCCTGGCCGACGAGCCCAGCGGCTCGCTCGACACAAAGAACAAGCAGGAGCTGCACCAGCTCTTCTTCGACCTGCGCGACAAGTACGGACAGACCTTTGTCATCGTGACCCACGACGAGCAGTTAGCCACGCTCACCGACCGTACCATCCACATGCGCGACGGTCTGTTAGAGCCTGAACAAGAAAACAATTTGTCAGTGCCTGAACAAGAAATCGAGTTGTCAGTGCCTGAACAAGAAAACAATTCCGACCAACCATGATCAAACTCGGCGATTACAACCTTTTGCGCATCAAGAAGCGCACAGACTTCGGCCTTTATCTCGACGGCGGCGAAGAGGTAGGCAACATCCTGCTGCCCACACGCTACTGCACCCCGCAGATGCACATCGGCGACGAGCTCGAGGTGTTTCTCTATCTCGACCAGGAGGAGCGTCTCATTGCCACCACCGAGCATCCCTTCGCCAAGGTGGGCGAGTTTGCCTGGTTAGAGGTGGCCTGGACCAACGAGTACGGTGCCTTCCTGAACTGGGGACTGATGAAGGACCTGTTCTGTCCCTTCCGCGAGCAGAAGCAGCGCATGGAGCGCGGCAAGCGCTACATCGTCTACGTGAAGCTCGACGAGGACAGCTACCGCCTCATGGCCACCGCCAAGGTGGAGCGCTACCTGCAACCCGCCTCAATCAGCGCCCCCGCCCCCACTGAAAGCACCCCCGCTGAAAGCACCGCCCCCACTGTGCCTGGCACCGCCCCCGCTGAAAGCAGTGTGCCCAGCGATTTTATCGCTGGGTCATCGCGTCCCCTTCTCAATGGCACTCCCTGCGACTGCCTCATCTGGCAGAAGACCGACCTGGGCTTCAAGGC
>Ga0247611_10005361_pt1 | contig 17061 bp, 27 predicted proteins | sample 177DNAGHGhighgp2_FD_192422 | JGI IMG/M metagenome (GOLD analysis project Ga0247611, IMG submission 192422) | Sheep rumen microbial communities from Palmerston North, Manawatu-Wanganui, New Zealand - 1770 DNA GHGhigh gp2 | ecosystem: Host-associated > Mammals > Digestive system > Stomach > Rumen... | reverse complement strand
CTTACAAGTCCTGTGCCTTACCGCTTGGCGACTGGGCTTTAAAACTGGAGTGACTGGATTTGAACCAGCGTTATCCATCCCCCAAAGATGGCGTCATACCAAACTTGACCACACCCCATTATAAAAAGTCGGAATGGAGAGACTCGAACTCTCGACGCACAGCTTATAAGGCTGACGCTCTAACCTACTGAGCTACATTCCAAAAAACGGCAATGGAAGAATTCGAAACATAAGTGTAAAATTAATAAAGGTAGAGTGCTAATGGCTATAAATAATACACTTATAATGATTCAAATAAGCTCCACATGAAAGTATATTACCGTGAAACATATAAACAACTAATACTAAACATTCTGTACAATTTTAATCTTGTTTGTTCTGATTGTACAAACAAGTTGTTTATACTAAAGAGTAGGAGAGAGGGGGACTCCCCCCATCTCATCCTTTTACTCCTTTTACATAGGCTTAGATTTTACCTACATCCGATGAGTCTTTACTGACATTATTTATTCTTCAGTTATCCATGTATGCCCATCAAAAGATGCAACACACATAACCCACCACAACCGCAGTTTTGTTTACAGGAGATGCAATGCTCCTTTACCACAGGACTTCTCTGCCATCATCTTTCACTCGACACTGCCATGCCACTAAACCTTGCGGGTACGTTGCAGATTCCGACAAAATCTTTGAAGCCTTGCGAGACTTCGCAGACAGTTTCTTCTATATAAAATAGGAAACTATTAGGTTGCTTTCGTTTACCTGTAGAGACACAGACTTTCGCTGTCTTGTATTTACATACTAGAATTTTGTACACCCAATTGTACACTCTTTGCATAACTCTCTAATAATAGCATTTCTACTGATGATGTGCTGTGTCAGTGGCTTCGTAATCTTTTGGACTACAAAATACCACACACCACCATGCTTTCGGTTGTTATCCCTACTTACGTTAATCTAAGTCTCACGGATTACCGCTACAACTCAAACTAATGACTACCGCCCTTGCCTTACGGACTCGGACTAAATAATCTCCCAATTCGTTCTCATCTTTTCATAAGTTTGCATGAACTATCTGATTTGCGGTCAGAAGAACTCTCTCAGCACTTGCCGTTGATTGCCCTTGTCGTTCCTTATTTCCCAAGACTATCTCCACCAAGGATTTAATGCTACTTACCGTGATGAAGATGGTGCTTTTGACACCAGAACCTGTTGGTTTTGCTTGAATTGACTGATGTGCTGTACACCAGCGAGAGTTCGTAATGCTCCCTTTACACACATCACTGCATGCTATCAGAGTCAAGCCTCTTATAATCAGGGTAAGGATTTGCACCTTACATGATTGACCCCCTTATCACTCCTCCTAATTGTCAATCTTTACTAGCGTCTACCTGTTCCGCCACCTGATTATTTTTGAATCGTCCACTAAAGCAGGACCACTCTTTGATTTATTGATGAAACACTATTGACGGTAATTTGCCTATTTGTTGGCCTAATGATAAATTGGCTGTATTATCATCGTTTCGTTTCACCTTACATCTCTTATCATTACTCGTTAATATACTCTTTTAATCGCTTACCAAATCTAGCCTTCGGTACATACTTAGCTGCAATCTGAATATCCGCACCAGTAGCAGGATTCCTTCCAACTCTTGCTTCCTTAAATCTTGTATCAAGTACAATACCATCAATAATCTTTACAGAATCATGACTTGCTAAAGCATTATAGGTAACATCCTTAAGAGCGTTGAGTACAGTACCTACGTCCTTCTTTGTAAAACCAGTTGCCTGTGCAACACTATCAATTAAATCTTTCTTTGTCATATCCTTTTCTCCTTTTCTTTTTTTATATTAACTCCTCACTTTTCAACAACACGCCAAAAAGCAAGGTATTACTTGAAAAACATTGCATCACATACACAAAACCTTAAAATGTTAATTTAGTCAAGTATACGTTGAAAAATCGACGATGGCGTATTTATTATGTCACCGCTGTTTTGTCAATCATTCTCTATATTTTTGGAAAAACATTCCAATAACATATTGGGATTTACTTCATACAACACCCTCATTAGTATTGCACGATTATTATATATTTTTGATTGGGTATATTTTTTAGTCCTTTTTGCACCCGATGTAACAACGAAAGCTCTATTAATCAACCAAGACATTAAGCCTCTATAGTTATCTGAAATATAAGTCCTTCGAATATTTTCAATTAATTCTTCAAAATCATTTCTCAACAAAAGATTATTATCTCTAGCACTTTCCGAATCTTGGTCGTTAGCATATTTTTGGTGAGATGTATATAAATGAAGAGAGTAATCTTCAATAAGTTTTTCCACCTTTTTTGACCGCTTTGGAGTTCTAGTATTTTTCTCCACTGTATTCTCAAGCTGTTTATAAAATACGCTCATCGGTAATGTAGAAAGAGATGAACGAGTCGCACCAATTTTTAAATCATATAAATAATTCATTGGACATTTTAAATCTGGATTAATTCGTTTTTTATTAAAACCCCTTCTAATCAATAACCAAAAATTGGGATATTTATTTTCAGTCACATTCATCTCAATTTTAATTCGTTTTATTTCTTCAGGAATATCAATATCATAAGCTCTTTTTGCTGAATCTATTGATGCCTGAGCAATAACTGCAAGAATACAAGCAAAATCTTCATATTTTTTATCGGGGAAAGAATAGGTATAACTCAAACAAACCTGTGCTAAATTACTACTTTCTCCAATTGATAATTGACTAGCCGCTAACATGTTATCTATAAAAGCAAAAGCATCCATTGATAAATTATAGTGGTTTTTTTCTTTAGGAATATTATTCACAACAGTAGGATAATTTAAATAACAATATTCTGCATGAGACACTATTGAAGGAGCGTTGGTAACAAATATACTATCGCTATCTTGGTCTGAACCATTCAATTACGTTATATCCTTGGCTCTTTATCCAAGGCATCTCCGATTTTCATCGGAGTATCGGACTATCTCTTCACCCTCGTCTTTACGTTAGGGTGTTCGGCACTCGTGGGTGTATTATTGGTATCTATCCTCAACACCTAGTCTCTGAACCTTTTGGAGTACAATATATTAGAATTCCTCCAACTTGGCTGCAGATTGGCTTGCATATTTAAAGATAAAATTTTTATGGTGTTTATATTTTCCTTTGCAAACCTTTGTGATGGAAGAGGGGTCTCCATTAATTTCTAAAGCAGCTGCCTTAACACTTTCAAAAGTTCGCACGTATTTCCCATTTATATCATACATTTCTACAGACTTATGCAAAGACTTCGCCTGTCGTTCATTTCTTGTCCCATAATTATGATTATAAATATTGGTACACCATTCTAAATTTCCTAGGTTATTATTTAATGGATTCTCATCTTTATGATTTACTTGTTCATATTTCTCAGGATTTGGTATAAAAGCTTCTGCAACGAGTCTATGCACTAACTTGGTATAAGCTTTTCCATGCTTACACAGATTGACATATAGCCTGGGCATTGTAGAATTTCCTAATTTTTGGTATTGAGGCAATATTCGTCCTTTCAACGGTAAAAGAGTTCCGTTACTACGTACTATAATTCTATCAACACTTCTAACTCGACCCATATCACTAACTTGATACAATCCTTCGAAACCTATAACATCTTTCCATTTCTCCATAATAACCTTCTTTTATATGTTTAGCTTTCCCGCAATTCACCGAATTTTACATTATATATTTCTATATAAAGGAAACCACAGTTAATTTCGATCTTGAAAATCCGTATGTATCATATTAACAGCTATTACTAATTCTCCAAAATTAAAGTATCTATCAAATTTTTCATTATATACATTGTGTAAATGACCTAAATTATTTCTACTATTAAAAGGATTTCTAAACTCCGCTAAGTATTCTCCATCTTTAAATCTAGCCGTCCAACATTGAATAGAAGAATTTTCAGGGAAAAAAGTATCATCATTTTCAACATCTTCCCCCACTGCATGAAGCAGCATTGCATACGGAGACCCTACAATTACTAAGTTATCCCCTTCTTGTAGAACCTTCCCCGATTTAAAATTATTAATATAGCCTCGAAGTATTTCATATTTTCTTTGCCTAAAATACTCACTTCTTACAAAATCTCTATCTTGATTAACAAGAGCGACAAGAACCTCGTAATCATTAGAGAAATTTTTATTTTGGTCTAAATACGCCAAAAAAGTATCATCATCCCTTTGAAGCTGTTTAATATAAGTAACTGACTTGTTAACTGTCTCATCCATTGTATCTATGTTAAGAGAGTTAATCATTTGATAACTCATTCGTTGAACATCTCCAAATTTACTTGGATGAGCGGTCTTTACAATACCAAATTTACATTCATTTTGCCTTACCCAATCAGCCCAATATTCAAAACCTACATTGAATTTCAACCATTTAATTGCATTATCTGTAGTAATTAATTTAATGTTTTTAACAGGTATTTTCCGACCCCACATATCTAACACAGTTGCAGTATCATAGCTATCTTGATAATATTCCCTAAAAAACTTTTGAATATGAGTACAAAAAGCAGCCGCTTTGAAAAAATGATGTCTCAATAAAATATAACCATCCCCCCACTCTGGGAAGATTGAAGAATCTATTAACGCTTGTCCATCAAATAAAGTATTTTTTAAATGATAATTATTTATGGTTTTAGCCACAGTTCTTTTATCTTTATCTAACTCCACACTAACTACCTTTGTATCAAAAAAAGAATCTACATCATTTACAATTAAAATTTCATTAGGATTGATTTTAATTTTATCAATAATAGTGGAAGTAGTAAGAGAAGAGTAGGCACCAATTTCTACAATAGGTGCATTTTTTTCTGGAAGTTTTAATCCCATATAAAGAAAATTTCTTGCATCTTTATATAAAGAATCTTTTATGAACATGCAACTTCCCTTTTTAGCCTTCCCTGGGGTGCGATATAACATTTTATAATGAATCTTTGTAATAGTAACTTTTTTTCTTTTATTTACTTTTTTGTATTCAATTGTGACCCCTTCGTTATAAAACTTCCTTCGGATTTCTGCCGCAGATTTTTTATTAAACTTATCTTTATTTAAATGAGCCTGTTCTAATAAATAATTAAGACGTTCTAAACGCTTCTCTTTTTTTTCTTCTTTAATTTTTGAATCGTTATTTATTTCTTTAATTAATTTCTCTAAATGCTTTACTTCCTGCTCATATGTACGGCTTCCGTAATTAAACTCAAGACAAATTATGTCTCTGGTACTAATATCATGAATTACTTCAAAATCTTTTAAAGTTTGTAAATAATCAAGAAATAAACTATTTGTTAGCATCGCATCTTTACTGTCATATATTTCTCGAACCCCCGTCATATATTCATAAATAGATCCTGCTTGGTAATTTTTTATACGAAATCCGTACTCTCCCATATGTCCTCCTTAAACTACTTGTAACACTGTAACTAATAATTTCACAATATAATCAATATCCTCATCTGTAATATCAGACCCCACTGTCATTCTTACAGTTGACAATGCATCTTCATTTGATAAACCTATTGCCTTTAACGTCTTACTAGGCGTTGGGTCACCAGAAGAGCATGCAGAACCAGCACTCACACAAACGCCATATTCACTTAACAATGTAACAATATTGGTGGCTGATTTACCTCGAAAAGTAATACTGATATTGTTTGGAAGTCTCCATTTACTATCTTCAGCACCATTAGAATGCATATTACAGAATTCTCTACATTCCTCATAAATTCTGCTTTCTAATTTCTTACTGATTTTTCGAATGTGTTCTGTCTCCATATGAGATGAAAGATATTCAACTCGGTTCCCCATAGCGTATATTCCTGCTACATTTTCTGTACCAGCCCTCATACTAATTTCTTGATGACCACCTTCAATTAATGGATTAATCCTCAAACCTTTACCATTCTTAATATATACAAAACCAGTACCTTTCAAAGCTCCAAATTTATGACCAGACACCACCATCATATCAATTCCCAATTCTTCCACGTCAATTGGAATATGCATATAAGCCTGTACTGCATCAACAATTACTTTCGCATGATGTCTATGAGCAACTTCAGAAATACTTTTAATATCCTGTATAGTTCCAATTTCATTATTAGCCATTTGAACATATACGAAATTATATCCTTCACCAATTAAGCTCAACGCATTATCTAGCTCTAACGGGTCAATTTTACCCTCGTTATCAACATTCATTCTAATTCTGTTATATACATTAAGATTATCTAAATTTCTAATCACGCTTGGATGCTCTAAATCTGTATAGAAAAACACAGGGTCTTTATAGTAACTTATAATACCCTTAATCAACATAGAGTTACCCTCACTGCCACCAGAGGTAAAAACAATCTCTTCAGGGTCTGCATTGATGGATTTGGCACACTGCTCTCTAGCATGCTCTAATAAACTCCTTGTATCAATAGCTTTCTGATAAATAGAAGATGGGTTATACCAATAATTCTGAGATACATAAACAAAATCATCAATCACTTTCTGGGTCGGCTTTGTTGTCGCCGCATTATCCAAATATATTGTTTTATCCATTATTCTTACTCCAATCTATCGCCTGTCCACAACAAGGACAAAATGAGTGCATTTCGTATACTCTAAAAAAGTCATTGCAATGAGGGCAATGCCATTCGGAATAAGTTGTCATTTCGTCGCAATGCCAGACTCTTTTCCAAATAGGTTTCTTGGGAACTTGTTTTTCCAATGCTTTAAGAACATTGTCGTGATGAGCATGAGCAACCATAGTCCATTTAGACATATCAGAAGGAAATACTCTATGTTTCTCATGTTCCAATGTCTCTTCGTATGTAAAGTTATAATTCATTATTTTTTACCTCTTAATGCAATATACAAATCATTAATATCGCCATTCATAGTGACATACCTTCGTTCCAAATATTCTATGCGAGACCGCATATAAATAATTTCACTAACCAGTAAAACTACAAGACCGCTTAATATACCAATTAATACAAACATTATTTTGTATCTCCTTTAAAATGTTTATTATATAATTTGATTAAATCGCTTGGTTTTGTTCTAATGACCATACTTAACAAATTCCCTAACGTATAATCATTTTCTTTTACTTCTAATAAATCCTGTAACTGTCCATACGTCATATATCCACATTTGTTCAATGTTTCACGGTACTGCTCATATTCCATTAACTTTAAAGGGTCATTTACATTCATCGTTTTTCTCCTCAATATTTTTAACTTTAGCTTTATCAATACTTACAATCATTGCAGGATTTTCAATATTTTCAATCGCATCTTGATAACTTTCTCCAACTACAACTCCTTCAATTATTGCTCTGAATTTATATTCGTTCATTTTTTTATTCCTTTCATCCAATTAATTAAAGATTTAATACAATCACTACATAGCAACCAACTCATATTATTATCTTCATCATGAACACACACATTATAAGGCAGTGAATTTTCGTCTATTCTATACCATTTTTTACACTTATCACATTTCCTAATTAGCCCCATCTAATGTGCCTCCTTATCTGCCTCATGCAATAACAAGATATTATTGTAGAAATCATCACCCCATAACTTTTTATATTTTTGTTCATTCTTAGGATTATCTCTCCAAAAATATGGTTGCATATGATAGGTGATGTAAGTAGAAATTAATATCTTGTCAATGTGAGGACTTCTTGTATAATAGAATCCTAATGAATCATAAGCCCCAACACAATGGTGCTGATAATAATGTGCATCTTCGGTAATTTGCCCTTTTTTATTTTCAAATGTTTTCGTAAAAGGCTTTCCAATGTCATGTAATTGTCCAGCAATTATTAAATTATGATTATTATCATCTTTATCTTTTATATATTCCCCAGTTTTCATTAGATGGTCATATAAAGTTAAGTCATGGTGATGATTATGTTGTTTAAAATTTTTATATTTATAAATCTCATTCCAATAAAATTGAAAATCATTACCATCTAATTCAATCTCATCCCATCCTTCAAAAAAGTAAGGTGTCTGCCAGTTCATATATTGTTTTTTAATAACATGGTCTGGGACAATCCTATCTCTACCTCGATTTAAAAGAATACATTCATGATATGGCTTCCAGATGATTAAACAAATCTTTTCACATTCTATATTTTTTAATTCATCCAAAAAAGCAATTCTCAATTTTGATTTAATATTCGTTGCATCATAAATAGCATTATGACCATTTTTTAAACAAGATTTAATTCTGCGATGAAGCTCGTTAAACAGCTCATGGTTATGCAACTGGTCGTTCACATCTCCATATAACTCCTCTCTCAAATCATCAGAAGAGAAGATGAAGCTATTTGGAAACTCTTCTTTTAATTGCTTTGCATATTCTGATTTTCCACTACCGCTTAATCCGCACAACATATATAAAACAGGTTTATCCATACTTTACTCCATAAATTTCAAATCAAAAGCTTTAATAATATATTTTGCTTTTGTTAATATGTCATTAACTTCATACCACATATTATCATCCATATCATAATAAAACATTCCAATAGAGGTGGGAGAGTAATATCCATAATCGTCACTGATTCTGTCTACCCACTCCAGTGCCTTTTCATTTTCTATTTTAATGTACATACATTCCTCAAGCCCCTTTGGAGTATTTAATAACCTAATACCATTCTTGTCTATAAGGGTTAATTCATTATCATCTGGCTTATTTAAGTCAATCTCATAATTCACGCATTCATGTTCGAAATCAAATTCTGTTCCATCTATTGCAATATATTTAGTAATTGTCGTCATACATTTTACTCCTCTATTTTTTTGCATTATAACGAGAAGATATCCACTTATTTATTTCTTGTTTATTTAAGTTGCAAATATCATACATTGTTAAAATTCCAGTAATATTTCTAATACGTATATCACTAAAATCACTTTGACGAAAAACCCCTAAACTATCTGGATAATTATAATCGTAATCTTCTTCATATAATACAAAAACATTTTGTACCCATTTTAACGCTTCTTCATTTTTGATACACATATAGTCACATCTAAACAAGTTTTCCATTGAAGTTGGCATAATCTTTAAATTATAATATGTTTCTTCTCTCATAAGTATCAAAGAATCTTTGTCTGGAATATTAGAATTTAATTTTTTAAAAGTCTCTTTCCATTCTAAACATTCTTCTTTAGTAGAAAATTCTATGAATTTATATTCTTCTGGTTTATATACTGTAATCATTTTTATTTATTTTACTCCTTTGTTTTTCGTTATAATCACGTTTACGATTCTTATGTTTCTCTTTGATTCTTGGTTTATATTTATCGCATTTTTGGCAATAACCTTTATATTCGGCATCTCTACCCTTTTCACATTCGCCTTTACAAATATAATATTCACATGGAGTTTCTCTGAATTTAGCCATTATTATTTCTCCTTATCAAGCACCTTATAACCAAAAGGAACTTTTCCATCAACAATGCTTTGCCAATGCCTTACGACATCCAAACAAGCACGTTCGCCAGCTTCTTCAAGTTTTTCCTCAGCCTCAGCCTGTAAAGCTTCCCAAGTCTCAATGGATATTACTTTATCAAATCTGTTTTCATATTGTGGATAGAGCATTTTATCATAATCTACAATCTTTAATCCTGTCTTATTTTTTCTATAAATCCAGTTTTGAACAAACTCCCACATTACAAAACTCGCTTGGTAACCAGTAATAAGTTCAATATTTGCACCAAGCCATGCGGCGGCTGTGGCTAACAACCCTATTACTCTGCACTGCGCTCCATAACCAAAATTATAGTTATTCATTAAATTGTTAAAGAAGTCATTAAATTCTTCGATGGTTTCTATTTTTGTGGCACGTTCTTTCCATTCATTATATAATTCCTGAAATTCTTTAGAATCTTCTGAAATAAATTTTTTATCCATATTATTCCTCCTCGCAATTTATTAATTTCTCGATATATTCTCTACCCTCACCTTTAAATAAAGGAATCTCATCATCAACAAACCAATGTCCTTCTCTGTCTCTAATACAACAAGAACCACGTTTTTGATGTGTAGGGTATGTACTAAAATTAATCCCTTTTACTAACAACATCTCATCAATCTGAGAGGTATTTTTACCATGTAATTCTTTATGAGAAAAATTAGCACGACCAACCATTTGAATAGAATTTCGTAATGCATCAAGTTGTCTCCAGAATAGGAGATTAGTCACTTCTTCTTTGGGGACGTTGAAACAACGAGAGTCAAACATTGCCCCCTTATTTAACGCTTTTAAATAAGTAATCAGTGTGTCATTATCTTCTGTAGTTGAAGCATTGATTACCTCATTATTAAAAAATTTATTGAATGCCATTGTTGCCATAGAAGCCGAAATGCTACACATCTTCTGAATTTCATAATCAAACCAAGCTTGAGTTTCAAATGTTTTATAATCTTGTAAGATTAATGTAATCTCATCAGACTGTGTATAGCCAAGCACACATCCCTGAATGTTTTCACAAAGGTATTTCATTGTCTCTTGCATAGATTTGATAAGAATATCATCAAATGGTTTTTTAAAACCTCTAGTCCAGGTGTGAAAACTTTTTCCATCAATCCGAATAGCAACAGGGGTTCTTCGCATTAATTTTGTTTGTGAAATCTTTTCATAATTTTCTTTCATTCTAGTTCCAAGTTTATCATTAAATGCCATCGTTAACCTCCCATACATCAATAATTCTATTATAACCAATAAGATAATTATTATAACGACTATCTGCCCAATTATTTAATACATACCCTTCTCCCCTTAGTATTGGGTATTGACCATCGTGATACATTAGAACAGAAGACATTTTAGGTGTAATAGACATATCATCGCTAATCTTTATTGTATGATACTCAGCTTCACAATATAAGTTAGCAAATGGTATTTCACGAACGATTCTAATTTTATTTGTACAGCGTTTACTTGTTTCTTCACTATTATCTTCTTCAATATCCCCAAGAGCCTCAATCTCTGCGATTTTTGTGCGATAACAATCAAAAGGATAATAGAAGAAGCAATCTTTTAATTCTTCGCAAAAATGAAAACCTTTTTTACAGATTTCAGGCTTGTCTATCATCTCATAAGTTTCACCAACTTCATATTTGAAACCTCTACATGTCCAATCCGAATTAAAAACTTTATATCCTTTCATTTCTATATCCTCTTTACTAAAAATAGTGACGATTCTTTGCAATGTTTATATAGGCATTCTTCTTTTTCAACCATAACATCATAAGATGGTTCCTCGTTCTGCTCAAAAGTTCCATACGGGTCTACTATGTATATATACCCAATTTTTTCTTCACCATTCCAATTAAACATTACGATATCTCCATGTTTATATTTGGGTTTGCCTAGCATATTATTCTCCTATTTTCACTCTTTCTCCATTAATTGTTTTAACCCATTTCTGGGTTTTGTAGTCATATTCTGCCCATCTATTTGGAATACGTGAATTAAACACTTCTTCTGCGTTAATACATATTCTCCAATCAGATTCTCCGTATTCAAAATAGTACTGTGCTACCAATAAGGCTTCAGGCCAATATGGGGCAGTTGAAAAATCGTAATAAGAGACATATCCCATATATCCATCACCTGAGAGTTTTCTGGGATACTGCTTAACGTATTCCAGTAATTCTTCTTTTGTGCATTCTTTATATTTAGGCTCGACAGTATAAAACCAACTCATTTTATTAAACCTCGCTCAATATATCTTCAGACATACCTTCTATTTGATTATTTGTTAAGTTATCAACCGCAATTCCTGCTAATACTTTAAAATTAAAATTCTTATGTTTATAAGCAGTGAATTTAGGACGATTAATAATTCTGATTACTACTCCTTCTCTAATATGTGTTTTACCAATAGGGTCTGCACCATCATAATACTTCTCAGCAATTTCCTTTACATATTCACCAGCTTCTGCACATGGAATAAAGAACTTCTTAAATAAAGGAACAGACTTACATCCCATCTGTTCACATCTGTATCTAACTTGGTCGGGAGAGTATTCAACAACATCGCCATCTTCATTAGTCATCGTCATCCTATATACATAAAAATCAGACTGTCCTTTACCGCAATTATAACTAAATGTAGTGGTATTACCATATTGCTTAACAAAGTCTTTGTCACCAACCTTTTTATTGTTTGCTGACGGCATAATTGGAGTGTTTTCATTAACCCAACCTACTACCTCGTAATAAACAGTTTCACCTTTATGAAGCTTAGCTTCAAAGAATTCGGCAGAAGGTTTTCTAAAAGAATTGTTGCCATAAAATCCACCATCAAAGGATTCTAGGATGGTCTTTCTAGTACCATGTATATATCCATATTCATATATTGGCTTACCCTGTCTACGAAAAAGTTTGTCCCATATGGTTTTTTTATACCCCACCCTCATAGGAAGGTATCCTGTCCTTTGTGATGTGCCATGCATTTTAAGAGTAATTTCTATTTGGTCTTCGTAATGAAAGTCGTTTAAATTGTAAACTAATTGTTCTGTATCTTCATGTCTTGTAAATAATGGTGCAATATTAAGTTTTATTTTTTTATTTTTACTACCAGTTCTCGTCCTTCTATTTGTTCTGGGGATGTACTTTTTGCAAATCTCTACATCATTTAAGGTAGAGATTGTATCACCATCTTTTAATTTTGTGATATCAGTGTAAGAAGAGAGTACTTCAATTGGTAAAATAAGACCTTCTGATTTCTCACCTCTAAGTTTAATAGCAACAATATTTCTCTTATTAGCATCCATATATCCGCCAATATTTTTGCCGTTCGCATCTTTTATTCTAATTAAGTTATTTTCTTGTGCGAACGACTCAGATAATTGACCATCTACTGGGAAGTAAATGACTTTCTGTCCTTTGTAATAAGAGGTATCTACAATAACATGTAAGCCAAATACTTCCACAATCTGTAAACGGTCTGCGTTAGGATGCTTATATATTGTATTGATTGTTGTAATATAAGCACAATAACTCATTTATTTCTCCTTCATCTTAAAGAATCTATTATTATACATAATAAAAACACTGTTTCTATAATTAAAGTAATTATACTAATACCTATCTCTAAAATTGTTTCTATCATTTTTCTGTTACAACTGCTGATGCCCCATTCACAGTAACCCAGCCATGTTTCTTTCTAGCTTCAGCTTCTGTCATTTTAATTAATTCATTAGTGATGGAAGATGAGATAATCTTGTTTGCTTTAGCTTCTGCTTCTGCTTTTGTTACTTCAATATCAGCATCGTTCTGTGCCTGAATTAATTTAGTCTTAGCTTCAACTTTTGCAGTTTCCTGTTCTGCCTGTGCCTGTTGCTTTTTCTGAAGTGCTTCAATTCTGTTGTTAATAGCTTTTCGTAACTGCTTGTCTGGATGAGCATCAATGATAGATGCATCAATAACTTCAATTCCATATTCCTTTTCAAACTCTTCGTCTAAGTAATCTGTAAGTTTATTATTAATTTCAGAACGATTTCCAGAGTAGATATCCATTAAACTGTAATCGGTAGTAATCTCTGAAATTTTTGACTTTAATACAGTTCTTACTCTGCTATTAACAATGTCTTCTCCATTCATTCCTTTGAACTTTTTATATGTCTCTACTACTTTATCTGGAACAAATCTATATGACATCTGGAAAGAGATAGCGAGAGAAGCATCATCTGACGTTGATACTCTGAAGGATTCGTTTGTTTTACTGCCTTCTCGTTTATCTTTTGTGAGTAATAACTGTTCATTACCAATAGTAAAAAGTTTTACTTTCTTTGTTGGACTTACAATATGCCAGCCCTGTGAGAGCGTCTCGTTTTTTACTCCCCCTGACATACTGTAGACAACTCCTACATAACCAACAGGCACTCTTTCCACACAAGTAAGCACACAAAATAATGTAACAACAATAATTACTGCTAAACTAATTCCGCCTAATAAACCTTTTTTCATATATCCTTTTTCTCCTTATAATTTAATTATTTATCCTTATTTAATTCATTCATTGCATCAGAAAATATTCTATAAAAATATTTACCTAATGGTAAAAAGATGAATGACAAGAAAAACCATAAAATAACTGCAAACATTACTATTAATAAGTAAAATACTAAATTCATTTTGATTGTCCTCCTGCTATAAATAATGCTATATTAATTGATAATGACACAACAATGTTTACAATAGGTATTAAAAAAAGTATTAATAATAAACTTATAAAAAAAGCAATCCAGCCAAGTCCTTCATATCTTATATCAAATGAATTAATAAGATAGTTAAATAAAACTTTGTTATTCTTTTTAAACCAACTGTTATTGATTGTTAATCCAATCATCATTATTATTAGAGCTAAAAGCAGGCTTATAAAAACAAATACAAATATCATTCTTTTAAATACACATCCTTATAATCATCGGTATACATTACATAATATTCTCCATCGTCTCTAGCTACTAAAACAAATGAGTCTCCGCTACAAGTATAGTATGCCCATTCATTTGGATGTTGTTTGAGATATTCTACTCCTTGCTTTATCCAGTTTTTGATGCAAGGAAATTCTATATGTTTCGAATCTTCGCTAAAATCTGCAAAATGTTCTATGGCAAGATTTTCTGTGTTTACGTCAATACCATCGTCTATATATGTTTTACCTAAGCATTCTGGACAAAAAACGTAATAAAGACCATATTCTCCTATGCCGTCTATGTGGTCATAATGAATCTCAGAGTCGCAAAGCTCGCAGATGGTTGTCTCTTTCTCATTTAATGGCTTATGACAAACTGGGCATGGAAGAGTTTTGCATTCCTCTGGTGCGCATCTCAAAACTGAGAGACAATGTGGGCAAGTTATTTCTATAAGAGTTTCTTCCATATTATAATTGTTTTTAATTATTTCCATCGTCTTCATCCTCTTCGTTGTCAATCATTTGGAGGACGGAATCTCTGAGAAGGTTAATGTCTTCATGATTAAAATCTCTATCAAGAATTGCAATTGCCGTTTCATCACTGATAGCGTCCTCTGTAAATAGAGTGTGTATGGTTGAGATAATACCAGTTAACACTCCTCTGTTAAAGTCTGTTGATGATGCTATTAATTCAAGAATAGTATCAAAATCCATTAGGTTCCCCTCCTATTTAAAATAATAAGTCTAAAAGTTTGCTAAACTCTTCAGAAAGTAAATATGGGTCTTCACCTTTGATTTTTTTATGTTCTTCTGCATAAGTATTAAAAGCTTTGGAGTATTCATCGTAGGCTTTAACTGCTTTATCTAGTTTTTTGTCTAATTCTTCCTTTAAAGAGGATAGCTTGGCTTCCTGTTTGGTTTTCTCTTTGATTTTGTTCTCGTGGGAGATTGCTTCTGCTTCTGTGTTAAATGTGTGTCCATCATCTGTTTTGTAAATTTTCTTTGTTTCAATAATCATGTGATTCACTCCTTTAAAATAATTTAATATAGTGCGCTGGAAGCGCAATGTTGATTGTTTTATTGGGTACAAGATTAATGCGTGGCACTGCATTACACTGCATCTCACTGCATAATGATTATAGCACAGAGATATAATTTAGTCAAGTAAGGGGATATGGGCGAAATGTAATGCGATGAGGAGGGAGGGGGTGAAAAAAGTAAAAAAACATGTGACAATTGAATTTTTAGCGGTAATAAGGGACAGGTGATGAAAGAAATGGCGGGAAGATGGAAAATGATAAAAAGGATGAGAAGGGGTAAGAATTAGCGACAAAGAAAATTGCAGTTAGTGTAGAAGTTTACTGGCTGTTCAGCGAATTAAAGCATTAACACTTTAAAGCGTTGAAAGTAGGGCGGGTTAAGTTAGTAATAACTAACTAAAATTAGTTATAATTATAGTTATTACCTATTTACATTTACTTTCGTTTTGGTATAATAATAGTAAGAAATGAGTTACAAATAAAAGTAAAGGAGGTTTCATATGTTATCGTAACTTGTTTCAAATGAAACTGTAGACCATAAAAAACAATAATATGATAGCTTCGAAACGAAGCAGAAAGGACCAAAAATGAAAAACAACTGTAAATTATTCGCTACGTATGAAAGCAAAAACAACGCAATCGTAATCAAGAAAGAAACCAAACGTAAGCAAATCGTAAATGGTAAGGCACATATGATTCCGTGTCAGGTTTCAATCGCAAGCATACCGACTTTCGAACGACATGCCCCCGCCTCATGGTGGAAAAATCTTCCAGAACTGGAAGGTGAAAGAGTATTTGTAGAAAAATACCTTGAAAGACAAGAAATGTATAACCATTTATTTTCAACTAAGGAAGATTCTGAATTATCTGTAAAAATCAGTAAAATTAACAAGTATAAGGCAATTTTAGCTGATTCTTCCAATGTGGTAAGATATTACAAAACTTTCCATAATATGGAAGAAGTGGAGCCTATGTATTGTCAATATTCAAAATACGAACATACGTTCGAGTCCGTGCCATTCTTGGACTTCGAACACACGTTCGAAGGAGTACGGACAATTTCAGAATATTCTGAATTGTCTGAAAATGAGGCTTTTAATTGGTTATACGGCGACAAATTGGAGAATTTGTCAGAATATAGTCTCACGAAGGGGACTAACAAAGAGACTTGTCTGACAATTAATCCTATTGACAGATTAACGAGGGCTATCATCAAAACCCTCAGTAAATTTGGCAGTTCTTATAACTTCTGTAAGATTATTAAGGATAGTGGATACAAAGATTCTGAATATGATGAGTGTATTCAGATTGTATCTGACAAAATGACGAATTTATTCCGTAATGACAGAGTACTTGTGTACTCTAACGAGAATGGTCAGATAATGATTCTCTTTAGGAAATATTATCAGTCAGCATCTCGTAAAGAGCGGGAAACGTCGTACTATATGGACCTTGTGAGAGAGTTGTCAGCCTATTCACAGAAGAAGGCTCGGTTGTCAGTCAAAGAGCATTATT